>ERZ1106923.154-NODE-154-length-30695-cov-16.205287_pt1 | contig 30695 bp, 41 predicted proteins | sample MGYA00403657_ERZ1106923 | MGnify/ENA primary metagenome ERZ1106923 (study PRJEB35170, sample SAMEA104062425) | human gut metagenome | biome: human gut; feature: human-associated habitat; material: faeces | place: Denmark | collected 2012-06-19 ...
GCAGGGAATGGAGCGCTTCAAGGAGCTGGTTGCTGAGAAGTAGTGGTGTTTGTTGAGTCATGCTCCCAACAGGCCGTTTGTTAGTATCATGTTTGTAACACATCGTTCGTTAGAATCATGCTCGCAACATGTCGTTTGTTAGCTAGACAGGGCCGACAGCTTATGCGCAACCCGATGGTTCGGTCAAGGAGTTTCGCTCTCGTGTAATGCGCCCGTTTGCTCGTTCTCACTCGCAGGAACGATATATCCGTTCGGAAGAGAATGACGATCGGTATCACCGGATTCGCTTGCGTATGCGGATGCACCTTCTACGCGGGACGGAAGTTGTACAGGAGACGTCATCCAGTTGTGAAACCAGAGGAGGCAATTGCAGTTGTGCCGCCGAACGTTTCTGTAAATCCAGAAAGCCCGATACAGGAAAAGGAGGATGATTCGGCTTTCCTCCCATGGTGGACGGGAGTGAAGGAGATTTCGCTTTACATCAACGATTCGACGACGGATGATGTGAATAACCGATTCCCTGCGAAGTACTCGTATGTGTGAGTCGTTTTGCTCTGTGTTGAGTGTAGTCCGCGAAGAAAGGTGATGCTGACGATTGAGCCGGAGCCTCAGGACAGCAACGAGTTCGCCCCGTTCATGGGTGACGAGATCGCTATGAAAGTAGTTGCTGAAGTCAGCGATGAGCACTGCCAGGTGGTGAGTGGTTTGGATAGTTGTGTGAAGAGTAGCTTGTTCTCGATTTGGGCGCTCTTCCTTCGATTTATCGCTATCCCAACTTGGTCATTTCTTGCCAGGATTCGGAGAGTCATTCCTCCTATTCTCCTGTGTATGGACGCTTGCTGATCGATCGTGCTGTGAAGGCGGGTCTGTTCAAGGAGGACGAGGACTCTCATATTGTCCCTGTCGAGAGCGTTACCGATGTGGAGGTCCCCGCGTATTACGGCTACGAAATGGGTCATGTTTCTGTCAAGGATCTTCGTTCTGAGAATGTTGTGATCAAGGGTCGTCTGTGCACGAGTCGTGGCATGGACGGTAAGAACGACATGTACGTGTGCTTTTGAATCGATTTACGCTGTAGATGCAATGAAAAGAAGAATGAAGCGGAATGCAGTTGGTGTGTGTTCATGAAGAGCGGTCCGTGCTACAAGTCCTTCTCGCAGTGGCAGGGGTGTGTGAAGGATGTAGGTACTGGTGCTGTGAATCACTCATAGAACAAGAGCGATGATGCGTTCATCGAGAAGTGCAGTGATTTGACCATTGCGATGAAGGAGTGCGTGGAAGCGCATCCAGAGTACTATGGTGCCATGGCGCAGATGGATGATGATGAAGATGAGAATGAAGCGGGACTGGAACAAGAAGGCGAAGTGCAGAATGAAGAACCAGCAAGTAACGAAGGTGAACCGGTGAAGGAGACGATTCCTTCTGAAGAAACGGAAGCGCCTGTGATTCCCGAAGATGTTGCTACTACTGAACCTGTTACAGTCGTCGAGGAAGAGAACGTCAACCAGAGTGAAGAAGTCGCTCCTGTGAACGAAATCACTCCCGAGTCTTCTGTTGAGGAAATCCGTGAACCAGAGCCGAGCAAGCAGGAGGAATAATTCCATTTAGTAGCGATCTTTGTTGGTAGGACACTTCCTTCTTGTTGAATTGCCAGTCCTTTCTTTTGGTGACTTGCGATCGATACCACCTCATGGCACTTTTTCAAAAGTATGGAGTGGATGGAATCAAGAAGCTCATCGAGTTGCAATTGTGCCCTTTTTGCGTTCTTCGCTACTGCAATATCGAGGATCGCTCCATTTAGTAATGGATTCAACGCATTTTGTAACTCATATAGTATGAAAACGGAAGAGGAAGTGGTTGCGTATATCGCGGAGGAGTTGCATATTCCCCCTACTGAGTTGGTGATTCCCGAATTCGTGTGTGCGACATGCTTCAATTTGCTTCGAGAATCGTTCTTCGGTGGGATCCTGCCTCATTTGCTTTAGTTGTAGATAGAAAGCTGAAGAAACTCAACATCGAAGCAAATGGAGAGGGTTATCGGTATTCATCACGTGTTACCTTCAGATCCCCGCGTTGTGTGGTACAGAGTGCTGATGGAGAAGAGCAAAATGCAGGACATTCACGACTTTTACGTGGAAGTGACAAATCTGCCCGCGTTTATGATTCGCCACTACTCCATGGTGAATGTGGTCGACCCTCGTACCATTCACACATAGTACCTGGTAACGAATTACAATTTGTCCATGGAGGTCATCTACAATATGTGGTCTGTTCGTGACATCCTCCGAAGTCAGGGCGAGTCCATCTTGCAGACCATGATTCCCGGCTCGAGGTTTTAGCTTTCCTTTCCCCTAAGATGTAGTGTGGACATTAATGGAACGATCCGCATCCGTATTGGCATTGTTCATCTTGTCGTGGTTGCCATTTCCACATCATGCGTAGGAGTCAAACCGCGATTTCCTCCAAGTTCCGGGAACCTACCCCGATGACGAGGATAACGAGGAGTACAATCTCATTCAAAAGGAACACGCGGCTGGTCATTACGATCTCCATCGTGCGACATCACGAACCGTTTCATTCCTAGTCATCGAGGAGTCAAAGCTCGAGGCATCCTGCTGGTTCAACAGCACGATCAAGACGCAGCGCCTCGTTCTCAAAACACGCCAAAACACGCCTCCCAACATCGAGTCCAAGCTCCAGAAGCTCCAGTACACGCACTATCCGGAGTCTATCATCGTCTCTGCATATGCGAGACGTCATTTCTAGTGTCCCCCCAAATCCCCCACTTTCGAGCCCACGATCGGTCTGAGCGTGTTCCGCAAGCCCGTGTTCTTCACCGGCAACTACCGCAAACTGAAGCGCGGACTGAGCCAGACGCCGTGGTACGCACTCGTCTTCCTCATCATCATCAGGATCGTCGACGGAAGAAGAAAGACGGAGGGTTCCGTGGAGGAGTACATCCTGGACGTGTTCAAGCAGAAGCTGGAGGTGCGTATTGGAAGGGGCGTTTCATCATAGGCTCGCACCTTCAAGTTCCACTCCGCGGGTCGCGAAGACGTGGACGTGCGCATGCTGGGCGACGGACGACCCTTCGTAGAGCTTCGGAACGCAGCTGAGACGTAGATCATCGAGCTGGAGAACGCGCAGCGCTGCGACCTGACGGCTGAGGAGTACCGAGTGCGTGTGAGTGTTGTGTGTGACGACTAGGCGATGGAGCAACAGATTAACGCCAGCACGAGGGAGATCGAGGTGCTGGACCTGCGGCGCTGTTCGCCTGTCGGAAATGCCGTGTGGGTGTGAGAAATAGGCGGGTTTTGAGGAGATCAAGTTGGCGGCGGAAGGAAAGCACAAGCAGTACGTGGCGGTGGTGTTCTGCGAGGATCCGATCACGCCCGAGGCCATTTCCAAGCTGGAAACGATCAAGGACCTCGTGATCCAGCAGAAGACGCCGGTGCGCGTGCTGCATCGTCGATCTCTGCTCACGAGGGAGAAGACGATATTTGGGATGAAGACGACCTACGTGAACCCGCACCACTTCATTCTGGAGATCGAGGCGTCTGGAGGCGCGTACATCAAGGAGTTCGTGCACGGCGATTTGGGGAGAACGAGACCGAACGTGGGAGAGATTCTGGTGGGTGTGGAACGGTGCTGTGACGATTAGAAGAACGAGTGCGACATCTTGCAGCTGGACGTCAAGGGAGTCGTCGGGGTGCACATCGAATGGGTTGTTTCTTGAACAAGCAGCGCGAGAATCACAAGAGCCAACTAGAGTATTTGCTTCACGAAAATGAGCGTTTCCGCGGTTATGTTGTTTTCCCTCAGCGTTTTGGACTCGTCAATCAAGCCATCCCGCGTGCACAACTGGTAGTCGTCCATATTTCTCTTCTCCTTCGCCATGATCATAATCTTCAGCGACATAACAGGGGTGTCTGGCTCCAGATGCTGAATCCACACATCTATGCCTCACTCGCCCCACTCTCCCTCACAATGATGCGGCTTCGGTGTAAACCGAATCTTCCTCTCCTCGTGGAGAGTCAGCACACGACCCAACTTCGAGATGACGATGTGCTGCAGCGGGAAGGAACTAATGAGTTGCTGATAGCGCATTTCCTGTCTATGATTCTCTCCGTCACTCTCTCACCTCCTCCTCCTGACACACGCGACATTGTCCGGGAAGATAGTACAGCCCCTGCAGCACTTCCGACGTCCCGTAGAAAAACCCAGCGAACGGAAGGATGAACCGATGGTGCTTGATGAGGATCGCCAGCTCGTAATCGCTGATCAGTTCCAACTCCACGTCGTTCTTTCGCAGCAGCTCCTACACCTCAAACGCCAATGAAATGCCCCACAGTACACGGAAGGGAGGAATAACCGCGGATAAAGTGGTCCATATACCCCGGGATGACCGTGAAGGAATGGGGACATATAATAGGGTACTGCACCATTTCCAGCGCCTGGTACTCCTGGTCGCAGATCTGCCCGCTCAGGTCCGTCATGACATCGCGCAGCAGCCACGTTCGCCACCGCATCAGCCACTTCTTGCTCACCAGGAAGTAGCACCCGTCCTTGATCTGCGGGCGTTTGGAGAAGTATGCTTTGGAGATGCTGTGTGTGAGAGAGGGGAGAGAGTGTGTACATGTGGTGTCGGTAGATCAGCGAGGTCAGGAGAGGACTCTGCAGCATCAGCTGGCGGCGCTGCGACGGCTGAATGCCCTTGATGTAGTACTCGTCGGGGTCGATCTGGCCGTTCTCGAGCGCGAGGAAGAGCTTCGCGCCCTGCGGGATGTAGTGTCCGTGAAGTAACGACTCCTGGGGCGACATCAGATGCGGTGACGACGAGGGCGGGTTCATCGGCGACACGGTGCTCAGCGAGGAGTACGAGTTCGGCGTTTCCTGCGTGGTGTACGTGAGCGGCAAGAAGCCTTCTCCGTTCAGCGCCTCCATCGTCAGGTTGTTCTGGATGTACTGCGTGCAGCGCGCCTGTCGCTCCAAGAAGCTCAGCGACTCGGGCGGCTCCTGCTTCACGCGCACCGGCGGCTGCGTTTTCACCTCGGGCGACGCCTCTCTCACCAACTCCTCCGCCACCGGCTCGACGCCCTCCTTGCAGAAGCGACACTCCGGCTGCCCTCCCAACACCGCCACAGCGTTGGGGAAGCACTCGAGAATGCGTTGCCACAACTCGCTGGAGACAAAGAAGAGATCTTCCTTGCCTCGCGCCACGCACCGATTCCCGTGCTTCTGACCATCACTCCTCGTTATATCACGTACACACAGCACGGAGGCGGTTGGACTGAGCTCCTCGATGGAGCACTTCTTCAGCAGGTCGTGGGTAATGCTAATCGTCAATTCTTTGTTCCGAATGCACTTCTCCGGGTGCTCCAGCAGAACGTTCTGGAACGATACGGCTGCTTTGAGATTCAGCAGGAAGGATTTCGTCACAATGAAACGGTTTTGGATGTCTAGTCGTAATCGGGGCTGTTTCTGGAGTACTCGAAGCCGATTTGTCCGATTTCCGAATCCACTGAATCGTGTCATTGTACAGGTGGAACAGCGTTTTGAAGTTCTGCTGAATCGCTCGAACGGAGCTGGTGAAACTAGAAATCGGAGGGAATTCTGGAATGCTACGCTTCGCTGCAGTCGGGACACAGAACGGAGTGGAGTTCGCACACAGTGATAAAACGCGTCGTCGTCAGAAGATTGGCGCACTTTCGAGGGATGAGTTTGTAATGATGTCGGAAATCTACATGTCACGCGATTCCCGAACACGCACAAAGAGGATCAATTTTCCCGTGAGAGCACGTATTCTGCTCTTCACCCTGCTTCTCACTATACAATGGCGCCATTTCGCGAAAAAACTGAACGACGGCACCATCATCGACATTTCCCGCGCTTCGCACGCGCTCCGCCAGAGCAGCCAGCGTCCGATCCTTCCCCAGCTCCGAGAGCGCCTCCTCCGCGAGGTCCTTCGCCTGGGCCCAGCGTTGCAGCTGGCTCGAAACGACGCAGACACAGTCCCGAAACTCGTTCGCTTTGGCGGCGCGCAACAAGGTCTAAAAGCGGTCAGAAAAGTGGAGTTGTGGAAATGACGGTTAGAACAGTCGAAACAGCAATAAGAAAAAAGAAATAATCAGAAAATGAAATCACCAATCAGAAAAAAACATCACAAAACACATACCTGAATGTCATCTCCACGTTGTTTGAGACGAGCGCATAACCGCTGCAGGATCACAACCAGCGCAGAATCCTCCTTCTTCCGCAATTCCTGAATACGCTCCCTTCCAAAAACAGTCTCGATTCCCGTCATCAATTCCCTCTTTTCTATGGCTGGAGTTTCGCTGTAGTCTCTTCGGACATAGCTACATGTGACGACGCACAGTCACGACATACAAGCACATCACCACGTTCCTGTCAAACTCCGAATCGTCCACAACCACCGTCCCCACACATCCCCCCTTTTCGAGTTCATCGGCCTCGGGAACCACTCGACTCGCCTCGTCGCCGATCTGATTGAGCAGCGAGAGCACGGACTGCATCTTCTTAATGTTGTTCTTGTTCTCGCGCACGAACCGCTGCATCTCGTTTATGTCCTCCTCCGTCAGTCCCGTGGAGGGCTGTTGGCGCTTCTTGCCGCGCTTCTTGGGCAGCTCGGGCTCCAGCATCATGCTGTACAGTTGGTTCGAGAGAATGCTGTTATAGTTGTTGAAGAACCGCGTGATGTTGAAGGGCACGCCGCTGTCGCCCTCCGACGAGAAGGAGTGCAGGAGCGAGAACAAGTCCTCGGGAATCGACGTATTCACTTCCGCCGTCGTTCGCTTTCCGCCACGAGCAGCGCGTCCGCGTCCTCTGCCGCGCCCTCTGGTTCGACTGCGCGTTCGCGGCACGTCCTCCTCGCTCTCCTCGTTCTCCTTCTCCTCCGGCAGAGAGATCATCTTCTTCGCAGCCAGCGCGGAGGTGGAGGCGGTCTTCAGAAAGCCCGTCGGCGCGGGCGGGTAGAAAGGCACGCTGTTGTCCGTCTTGTTGTAGTAATCGCCCTTCCCCACGACGGGCGCGGGCGTGGAGGTGATGCGATTCGCCGTGCTGGCGAGACGGTCCGCGAAGGCGTCGTCATCTTGCTTTGAAGCATACATCGAAGCGATACCATTCACAATATCGGATATGAATGGCGCCGAACACGCGTCCTCTCTCTCTGACCTCGGCAACGCCTCGTCCAACACAGGCAGCGGCATGGAAGACAAGTCGTTATTCGCGGAATCCAGCATATGTGAAGGTGTCGAAGCGACGGCTTGTTTCTCCTGAACAGGGTAGTCCGCCTCGTTCAGCGTCAGATCGTGGTACGAAAGAGGGTACACGGAGAAGGCTTTGGAGGGCGCGCTCGGAGGCGACCAGGGGTTCTGTATGGCTAGAAATGACGTGGAGATCCAATGCACACTGTCGACGAAGAGGTTGGAAACAGGGTGGATTTCGGTGTCGTTCATGGAATACCACTTTCCCTCGTGACGCACGACGCAATAGTAATGCCCTTCTCCGCCCTCGTTCTTGTGACACACGGCGCTCAGAAGGTCGTACTTCGTCTCTTCGATGGTCCGGTCCTAGTTCTCATTCTCTCATAACACCACACACCACACTGCAAATCGGAAGCAGGTCGATGGACAAGGGAATCTGGATGCGGTGATCGATGTTGGTTCTGGCGAGACGGACGGTGAGGATCCGCGGCAGCTCCGCGAGTGTCGTGAGCAACTCTCCGTTGCAGTGGATGTTGCAGCTAGGGATGAGAGGGAGCACTGAGAGTGACGATGGACACAAGAAGGAATCGGGGGCGAGAGAGCGCTTCGCGAAGAGCGTTTGGAGCGCCTCTTCGAGACGGGTCTCTTTGGTGATGGTACAGCGTAAAAAGGAAAAAGCTTCGGGGTGTAGAAAACGCGATGGCAGCGGAGACAGCATTGCGACTGCCTCCGAAGCCCGCAGAAAAGGGAGTCGAGATAGGGTTTCTTTGTGACTGAAAGCTCGAAACAGGAGTTCAGTTGTTGACAGAGCAGAGTGAAGAAATGGAATGCATTATCCTCCTTGTTCAAGTCCAGGTTGAAACAGCGCAGCAGATCTGCTGGAGACAGCGACACTTTTGGAGACAAAGCCATTTGGGAGAACAGGGTTTGGAGACAGGCTAGAACACTACGATTATCTTTGCACGGTTTTGATAGTCTATTCGTGAGAGAGAGGGCACGAGTATACATTGCCTTCCGGAAGGGACCCATGTGGAATAGGCACTGAAGGACACAGTTCGCGTAGCAAACCTTGCCCTCGTTCGTCAAACCAATAGGAGTATCTGAGTCGCGCACTGCAGGCGATAGCTCTGCAATAATGAAAAGCAGTTTCTCAGAGGCGGAAGAGACGGACGTCGTTGAAATGGAGTGTCTATACATGAAAGTGGAAAGAGCAGACCGCACAGACAACGAGGATTCTCTTCACAAGAAGAATGATCAGCCGTTTCTAGGGGATAAATCCGCGGATCTCTGACAAACCTTCGTGAGAACAATCCGGGTGATTGAGATGATAGCAATCATCCAGTTCCATAGAAACCAGCTCTCTCTTCATTTGAATATGCGGACGAGTAGTATTCCCTGTGGTTGCTGCAGCAGCAATGCAAGGAGAGCGAAACGAGTTCGAGAATAGCGATGTGGTCGATTTCAATTTGAGTCCGAAAATACCCCCTTCTTTTTGAACCCTTCCAGTCTCTCAGTTTCCGGTTCTCATCTTCCCTATTTGCATTCGCTGGTGCCACCATGTCAACAGGAAGAGGTAGAGGAGGAGGCGTGGATCCCTTCGCGCTGTCTGTCAGTACGGGTTTCTGGGAATGCTAGTGAGATATAGACAGTTCGGGTCTGCCGTCTGCGTCGAGTCATTGCGGTATCACAGTGTGATGTGTAGTTGGCGGTGGACGAGGAAGTGGAATCGATCCCTTTGCAGGGATGAACAAGAGCGTAAAGCCGAAGTCAGCAAAGAAGATCCCTTCTGCGGAAGATGGCAACTGGGTGTGCGAGCAGTGCCAGAACGTGAACTGGAATTGGAGAAACGAGTGTAACAAGTGCCACGCTCCGGCTCCGATGGATATCGTACGTTGTTGTTGATCTTGCTGAGGAGTAGATTAGCAAAAACGAGAAATCAACGGATTGTAGTTCATTGAAGGATACGAAGTTATGCATAGATGGAGCCATGTTTTCTCAGACGAAGGGGGATTGGAAGTGCAAGAAGTGCGGCAATGTGAATTGGGAGAGTCGCAAGATATGCAATCTCTGTGGAATGCCGAAGGAGAAGGACCAGGGCGAGCGCAACGGCGTTGGTGGTGGATTCAATGAGAGGCAGGATTCTGAAAGGAAGGAGCATGCTTCAGATGATGATGATATGTACGACGCGTTTGGGAGGAAGAAGAAGAAGTACAGGTACGGGAATCGCCAGGCAGCGACGATGCCGGTCAATGAGCCCGAGAAGAAGAAGGAATCGAGGAGTCGGTCGGGAAGTTATTCTAGTTATTCCAGTGATTCGGGAAGTGGTTCGAGGAGTAATTCGAGGAGTAATTCAAGAAGTCATTCGAGAAGTCATTCAAGAAGTCACTCAAGGCGTTCTAGGAGCAATTCAAGAAGCAACTCCAGACGTAGTTCGAGAAAACACTCTAGAAGCAACTCCAGACGCGATTCAAGGAAACACGCCAGAAGCAGGTCACGTGACTACTCTCGTTCCCAAAGAAGCCGCAGTTACCGTCACTGGTTCTCTTTCTTGCAACAAACACAGCAACAGCGACCACGCCTGACTCGCTCCACCACATCATCGGGCACCACCTCATACCGATCGAACGTCAGCGAATAGGAGTTCTCGCCTCCCGTGAGCACGCGGATCACCGACGAATACCCGATCATTTCAGCTAAAGGGACGATTGCGTGGATCTGCGACCGCTTGCTCGAGCCCTACGCCTCACTCGTCTCCCCTCTTCCCACAGACTCCACCGTGTTGATCTCCTTCACCTCGCCTCGTCGTTCTACGCATCACGCGATTCCTCCTCGCCCACTCGACGTCAGATCCGACACGAGGTTCCCCATCGACTTGCTGTTCACCGTCGCCTCGTACTTCATCACGGGCTCCAGCAGAAGCGTCTTGTGCTTGCGGATGCCCGCGTTCAGGCACGAAATCACCGCCGCCTGCAGCACGATGGGCGGCGTCTGCAAGTCCCACTCGCAGCGGTCGGGGTCGAGTCGCACTCGCGTGTGCGTCATCGAGTAGCCCAGAATGGGGCCGCGCGACAGGAAGGAGGCGATTCCTTCCTGAAGCGCCACGACCATTTCGTCGTTCATTCTCGCACCCTCCTTGTTGAATCTACGCGTCACGCGCTCCTCGTGCCCTCACTTGTTCTTCTCCACAACGATTTCGTTCTCTTCCTCCTCGCACGGAGCGAGCTCGATGCCCAGCGTCACAGCGTACTCGCGGTTGTTGATCTGTTTGCTGTAGTGGTCTTCGATGTCGATCGCCTCGCCCACGCTCTCGCGGTAGTTCACACGCATCCGCGAGTAGTACGCCTCCAGCCCGAACTCCCTCTTCAGGCGCTGCTGAAGGATCTCCAGATGCAGCTCGCCCATGCCGGACAGCAACAACTGACCGCTCTCCTCGTCGTTCTTGTACACCAGACTCGGGTCCTCCAGCGTCATCACTTGAAGCACCTTCTCCAGCTTCGACAGCTCCGTCTGGTTCTCCGCCTCCACGTTCACCGTGAACACGGGCGCCAACACGCGAATCGGTTCCAGTGTGAAGTCAACAGCGCCCGACGTGGAGAGGAGCGTGTCTCCCGTGCGCACGGAGTTCAGGCCCAACAACGCGATGATCTGACCCTCGTACGCCTCTGTGAGACTGTCCGTGTGGTCTGCACTGACCTGCATGATTCTACGCGTCATCACGCACAACGAAAGCGACCTCAGCACCTTCTCCTGCTTGTGCGTCCGCGTGTTGTACAGCGACGACTTCGACTTGAGCGTTCCCTTGTAAACGCGGGCGTACACGATCATGCCCTGCGTGCTGTGCTGCAGCTTGAAGGCGTACATGATCAGCGGGTCCTTCTTCAGGAACCGCGCGAGACTCGAGGGCTTCCCCTTGGGATGCAGACACGCCTCGTAGGGAAGGGAAACGAGCTGCTTGTTCACGTACTGGTATATATCGGGAAGACCCACTTCAAGCGGCGAGGGCAGCAGGGCGTCCACGCCGTCGAGCAATTGCTGGATCTGCGGTTCAGAGTATTGCTGGCTCCTACTCCCTTGTTCTTCAGCGAGCTGCCGCAGAAGACGGGGACGAGGGAGAAATCACGCTGATGCGCGCCACCTACGCGTGATCGACACGCCTCAGACAGACGGATCAACACGCGGCGAATCGCTTGGAGGATGTTGCTAGGCGCGTTCATCTCCGTCGCGTTGCCCTCCAAGAACCAGTCGCCGAACGTGTCGTCCACCTCCGCCAGCTTCTCCACCAGCTCGTTGTGCGCCGCCTCGGTTGCCTGCTTCATCGACGCCGGAAGCGGCTCCTCCTTGAACGACCCGTGCTCGTCTCCCACGAAGCGGATGAACTACGCGTGAGTCGCCCGCTCTGTCGACACAGTTTGCTTCACCACGTCAGCCACTCCGACGAAATCGTCGCTCTCGATGCAGGGAAGGTGCAGCTTCAAGCACTCCGCCCCCAGACGATCCTGAACCATCCTCAGCTACGCGTTACATAACGCCTCGAACACAACCGCGTTGTCGAAGTCGGCTCCAACGCGGTCCAGCTTGTTGATGTACAGCAGTCGCGGCAACTTGTACCGATTGGCTTGCTCCCACACCGTTTCCGCTTGGATTGACACAACCGAGAAGGAATACTCTGCGCTTCCACACCGGCGACGCCGTCGAGCACTGCGATGCCTCCATCCAGTACGCGCAGACAACGCTCCACTTCGACCGAAAAATCGACGTGACCCGGCGTGTCGATCAGACTGATGATGCTGTTCTTCCAGGGAAAGGAGATGGCCGCGCTCTGGATGGTGATGCCGCGATCGCGTTCTTCCTGTAGAAAGTCAGTAACCTAGGGTAAAGCGCGTTGGGAGCGAGCTACCGTATCACCGTCGTCCACGTTCCCCGGCTTTCTCACGACACCAGCGTAGTACAGCATTCTCTCCGTGGTAGTCGTTTTGCCCGCATCAATGTGAGCAAAGATGCCGATGTTGCGGATTCGCTGCAGCCACTCTTTTCTCTACGCATTACTCCGTTTGCAAAGTGCTGCGGATTCGCTAGCGGAAGAAAGGAAGCGACAGGAGGCATTTCTCGCGCACAGAAAGAGCTGCTTCGATGCTACACGACCGATGGGGTGGCAACGACGCAACATCAACGATTCGAATTTCAATTGTGAATAGAGTGCGGGGAGTCGCTCTGTGTGCTATCCCCACTATTTCGATGCACGTTGGCGGGAGAACGAGGAGTCGAAACAAGAATGTGGAATGGGTTGTCATCCTCACTGGAACACCAGAATCGAGGCAAAACCAACAATCGAGATGGAGCCAATTCTTTCCGCGCCCCTTTCCTATCGACAGCATATTGCATCGAAAACGTGTTCCGAGTGCATATACCATGATCCAAACTCTCCTTTCGTCTGTGTTGTCTCTCCTTGATGAGAGCCGCTTTGAGGGAACCACTGAACGGCTATTAGTTTTTAATTTATCTCAACAAACCTGATGGATGGGAGTGTGAGCGAAGTTGAAACCACGCCTATCCCGAAGAGGCTATCCGATAGCCAAGAGGTGAATCGTTTCCTTGAGTTCTTCTCTATTTCGTCCCTCCTTACTCCCTAGTCTGTGCGAGCGTTTTGAGCACGAGAACGAGAAGGAGGTTATTCGCGAATATGCATCCGCGGCACTGTCCCGTTTTCGAGTCAAGGTATGGAGCGGCTTTGCTGTCTAAGTTGCAGGGAGGAATCAACAAGGAGGATGCACCGAGTTTGGTGGCTTCCCAGGGGAGCAGGCCTTTGACAATCAGCATTCGCCTGAGCGGTGTGAAAGAAAAGGTGAACACCCCTCCCGTGAACCCAAAGCCTGCCGGACAGCACAAGGTGCCCTCTGTCCCGACGTATCGCCAACTCCCCTCCACTCTCCGTCGCGTTCACTACTCCCAGTCGACCAAATCGACGATCTCTAAGTTGCAAATGAAACGGAAGGAAATCCTGACCGAATTGAGCGATCTGCGAGACGAGTCCATGCTCGCTTTCCCGCTGTCTCCGGAGCCCATTCGTCGCAAATGCCAGTATGACTATTTCCTGGAGGAGTCGCTCCTCGTTGCGAACGATTTCCTCGAGGAGCGGAAGTGGAAGATCAACGCTGCGTACGTGCTGGCACACGAGGCGAGGGCGTTCTACTACCAACACATCTATCCGAAACAAGAGAAGCGGTCCAATGATGTTCTTCTCGTCGAGCAGCACAAGAAGATCGGTCATTTGCTGGCGTCGATGGTGGACGACTTTTGGGGGAAGGTGCGGAAGGCGAAGAAGGAGGGCTTTGGCGCATCATCGCAATCGCTCGAAGAGGAGAAGGAGAAGCAGACCCTCGTGACCTGCTCTTCCGAAGTCCCCGAGGAATCGCAGGACTGCAAGTACCCGCAACCCAAGGAGAATCTGGATGCGTACGTGCAGACCTGCTTCAAGCGCCACATTCCCGCGGTCATCGAGATCAACGAGAGCAACCAGGCCTGGAGTCGGATCCTGCTGAAGAGCTGCGAGGTGTTCCAGTACTGCGACAGCGGGTTCGGCGTTGTCTTCGCTCCAGACGATGCGGTCGCGTTGGTGAGCACGCTCCTCCACGCTCGCTTCAACCACTTCGACATCGTCACTGTCACCAGAGACACCGCCGTTGCCTGTCGCAAGCGCGCCATTTTCATCTTTTCGCCGGACACAGTGCAGCCGCTGGACGTGGCTCCCGTCAGCCTGCTCGCCTTCGTGTCCGTGAGTCACTCGCTGCCGTCACTTCTTCCCGCCGCGCCCATCGCGCACTCGGTGCTGGTCCACGACACGTCCAAGGTGATCCCCTCGTCGATCCTCCCTCTGCTCTTCGCGCCCGCCGTCACGGAGCGAGAGGATCTCTCCGGGCTGATCGCCTCGGGCGTGTTCGTCGTGCCGTCCTCCTCCAAGCACAGCACCACGCGCCAGGTGCGCAGCGCCAAGGACAACGGCGAAGGTGGACAGTTCTCGCTATCCATCGAAGCACACACCGTCCCGTTCAGCGAGAACGAAGCGGTGCTGCGTGATGGACTTCTCGACGCCTTCGAGGAGCGACTCGACGCCACGCCGTCCTCGCAGAGCGTCTTCGAAGCCATGCTCATTCTCCACCACCAACTCGACTTCTTCGCCTGTCTGCCCTCGCCCCAGCCCTGCGCTCTGCCGCCCATCATCATCGCCTGGCCGAAGTGGCTCTGGTCCGTCTCCGTCTCCTCCCCGTACCAGCAGATCCTCTTCACGCAGATGAACGTGCAGTACTACGCGCCCCGCCGACTCAAGCAGCGCGAGGTGGACATCCTGCTGGCGAGCACGCCCATACAGGGCAATATGAGCTACGGCTGCTCGATGTACGAGGTGAAGTGCTCGCTGGTCCAGGACCAGATCCGACAAAACGAGCTCCTCCGCGTCCCTGCGACGTGCATTCAAATGGGTGGGATCCCACAGGTCGTGGCGAAGGCAGTGACCTCCTCTCCTGTTCTCTCCGGCTCCGATTTCAAATACAAGTGGCTCTCTGCGGAACAGGAACGGCAAGAATCGGCCTGTTTTTCGGAACTCGCTGCACTGCCCCGCCCCGCCTCCAGAGAACGACTCTCGCCCGCAGGCGTGACTCTGCTGAGCAGTCGGTTGAAGCACGTGCTGGCTCTGGTGAGTGAGGGTCGGAGGAAGAGGCGGAAGCAGCTGCTGATTGTGGAGTCGGAAAAGATGATGTACGCGATCGCGTGCGAGCTGCGGCGACAGGGACTGGATCTCGTCGAGCTGAGGGGGAACCCCACGAATTCGAATCCCTTCTCCTTCTGGGAGAGCAGCAGCGTGACGCGCTTCAACGTCAGCGGGAGCGCCTGCATTGGCCTGCTGTGTCTGGCGCGGTTCGCCTGCGACTGCAGCGAGAACTTCAAACACCACTACCCCGCTCCCGTGGTCGAGTCCGTGCTGATCTGCGAGAAGGTGAAGTCGCCGTACTGCCGCGGCGTGTACCAGAACGTGCTGTTCATGCTGGCGACGAAGACGAACGCGCACGCGAGTGTGGTGGAGGTGATGAACGACCTGGAGGCGCGGCTGTCTTTCGTGAAGAGCGAGAACGAGAAGAAGAGAGAGAACGCGACGCCCGAAGCGATCCGCGTTCTGTTCGGCGTGAACACGTGAGCGAGTGGGTGCGTGGTGAGGTGTAGCGTTCGGGAAAAGAAGGAGAGTCGCACGTCGCTGTTCGAGATTTGGAAGGAGAGCGAGTGGAGCGCGTTCGAGGCGTACCACCAGAGCAACGACTTCTTGTGGAGAGACAACGAGAGTACCGATTTGTTGTGGCCCCCACGCATAGACTATCCCTCTCTTCGCGCCTCTTCTCCGCTCATCGTCGACATCTCCAACGAGACGCCTCAGGACCGCGAGATCAAGCAGGAGCTGAGACTGCAGTCTGTGTTCAAGAGCATCCCCGTGCTCGCCTATTGTTTCTCCATCGTCAAACGGTACCCCGACGACATCACGCCGCCGCGGGACGACACGCCGCTGGACCCCGAAGCGCTCCAGTTCCTGCTGTCTCCTCCCACGGTGCTGAGTCGCGCGTCCATTCCCACATTCCCTGTCCCTCCCACGGAGTCCGAACAGCTCGTGCCCTACCCGACGCAGGTCGTGTGGAACCACGTGAACGAATGGGACATGGTCAAATCCTTGGGCCCCTCGATGCCGCTGCGCACCGACTCTTCGAGCGAGTTCGCGCTGAATCCGATGGGGCTGACGAGCATTTCTTCCGCCGACTTCTCCATCGCCGCCGTCAACACGGAGTACACGGGCGTGGAGCGCATGCTGGCGGCGTGGGCGGCGACGATGACGACCGAATACAACAACTCGGCGGACTGCGAGTTGGACTCCTTCCTGTACGGCACGCCCGACCTGGAGAAGAACCGATTCACGCTGCCGTCGGACAAGCTGAACACTCCCGCAGCGTTCAACCTCTCCTTCTACGTCTCCAAGACCAGCGACCTGTCGGAGAACACGAAGAACAAGCGCAACCGGAAGCGTCAGCGCGACGGCGTAGAGACGGAGGAGAAGACGAAGCCCGGGTCGATCGGCACGCACATCCACCGTCGCCTCAACCACGCGTTCATCTGGTCGAAGAAGGAGGACGAGATGCTGTTCGCGCTGATCCTGCAGTTCGGCGCGGGCTGGGCGTTCATCTGCTCCGTGTTCCTGCTGGAGGAGCTCAACTACCGCGCGAGGTTGCGACGCGACTGCTCGATGCGCTGGAACTTCCTGGAGCGGAACCAAAGCACGCTGGTGGCGTCGATCCCGCGCGAGGCGCACTACCTGCTGATCCCGCAGTACTCGCTCTCCAAGCAGAAGAACGCGTTTGTGGAGAGCGAGCGGGAAGAGAAGAAGTCCGCGACGCCGCTGCGGTCGCTGTTCGACGCCGTGAAGGCCAAGAACGTGCGATCGGCGCTGTTCGACGCCTGCCCGCTGTCGCTCGCCGTCGAGGCGAAGCTGAAGGAACGCGACAGTGCGTTCGTGGCCGTGGAGTCCGATCGCATGCACGTTCTCCGTCGCTACCTCCGTCCCGACCCGCCCACCACGCCGTTCAAGAACACCATCGCGAAGGGTTCGCTGCGCACCAACCCCGTGGTGTGTCAGTCCTCGGTCGATCTCTCCAACGAGTCCTCCTCCAAGACGCAGTACGGACACGTCCCCATTCGACCGCTCACGCTCCCGCGTCCCGCCGGCATCATCGAGCTGAGACGCAAGGCGATCGAGAGCCTGCCGCTGGCGACGATCATCTTCGACGACGAGACCAAGTTCCAGCACCTCCTCAACCCCAACCGCAAACCGCGGGAAAGCATCATCATCCCTTACGTGGGCGCGTTGGCGGACGCGCAGCGGCTGGTGGACGAGAAGCTGGTTCCCGAGGTGAAGGAAGAACCGCGGGAAGCGCCCGGAGGCGGCGAGCTGGGCTTCGCGGAGTTGCCGCTGGAGGCGAAGGAGAACAGCGAGTTCGGGTCGCTCGTGGGGAAGGACTCGCTGTCGTTCGTGGTGCCGGCGGTTGAGGTGGAGGGCGTGGAGGAGAAGAAGGGGAACGAGAACGAGTTGGCCGACATCTGCTGCGACGAGTTGGCGCCGAGCGAGAGTGTGACGCGCCCGCTGCTCACGCGAGAGAAGGAGGTGGAGCCAGTGCAGGAGGAGGCGAAGCCGGTGGAGGAGTTGGCAGTGCATCACACACCACCGTTCGTGGAGTGGGTGAAGGAGCTGAAGTCCTCGGAGAAGAGAGAGGCCGAGGCGCCGCCGCCCGAAGAGATGCCTCCTGTGTTGAAGATGCAGAAGCTGGCGGAGTCGTCGGTGCGTCGCGTGGCGCGAACCATGCCATCGCGACAACCGCACGCGTACTACACGTCGGCGCCGCAGTTCGCGCGGAGCAACATGCGGTTCCTGCAGCACTACCTCACAACGCAGAAGCAGCAGCTTCGCAATCCGAAACCGTTCCCGCAGCTGTCGAACTACTCGCGGAAGGACGGCGGTCAGAGCAATGTGGTGGTGAACAACACGGTGACGGAGGTGAGTGTGCGCGGCGAGTGTGAGAGGTAGGTCCCGATGCAGAGCTACAACAGCGACGTGAGTCACCAGCGAAACGTGGCGACGGCTCCGATGAATGTGATGATGTACCGCAACTCGCAGAACATGCAGGGCCACATGTCCTTTCCGAACTCAGTGGGCCAGGCGAAGGCGCGAATGAATCACGGAAATGCTCCGAATCAGCAGCAGGGCGGAAATGGAGGCAATTACCAGGGAAACCATATTGTATGTGTATAGCGTGTTTGTTGAAAAGAGAGTCACAGAAATAGGGTATAGAACACATAAAAAACGGCGAACAGGAAGAGGACGATGATCGTCTTGATTTCACACCAGTCTAGGCGTCACTCGCTTTCCAATCACGTACTATTTGTTTGCAGGATCCGCTCCACTTGTCTTCTGTTGTGCTCCATCTTCGTCTGCGCAACGTCGACGTGGATTTCCACGGTGTCGATTAGCCGGTCGTGCTCCTGGATTTCGTCCTGGATCGTGTGCGCCATGTCGTTCAGTCGCTGCACGCCGGAGCTGATCTGGTCAATCATCTCTTCCTGCTCCTTCACGAGCTGCTACACGTCACGCACCTAATTGCAAACGCACTTCCTTAATGTAGCGCCGCCCCTGCTCGGCAAGATGCTCCTGACTCTCCTCCTGCGGATTGGTGTCCAGCAAGTCCTGTCGTATCGCTTTCTGTTCTCGGCGAATCGTCAACCGCTGCTTGCGCATGTTGTCGCGAATGGAGTGGACAATGAGCTTGATGTCATCCAAGTACTTGCGTCTTCGCTCCATTTCTTCCTACCGATAACCAACAACAACGAGTCACACTCCATCGATGCCCTTGAAACGAGAAGGATCGTGGTTCTTCTCGATAATGCCCATGCAACGCGTCAGCTCGGAAATCAAGTTCTCCATCTCGTCCAAATGAGCCAGCAAATCTAGCGTTGACAGCACTGGACGAAATCGGCACCTCTTGTGTACTGTCGCAGTTGGTCGCTCGACACATCCTGATTCTTCGTGTCCGTCAGCTGTTTCCATTTCTCAAACAGATCCTTCGTTTCCTTCAGCCGTTTGTCAAATGTCCTACTCCTCACAACGGAACACGGCATATCACCTCTGCGCGTAAAAGTAGGGATCTCCCGATGTCAAGTTGTTGTCCATTGCCGAAAACTGTCACTCTTGAAAAGAAGAATGGAACAAACACCGCAAAGAAACTCGATGACGATCAATTCTGCTTTCTTCTCTTTGCAGATCCTTCGCGTGCGCCCTTCTTGGCGGCACCAATCAGATTGTTGAACTTCCCCAGCGACTGGTTCTGCTTCTTCTTGCTAAGCATCCTGGAGTCTAAACGAATGTAGGCGTACGGCTGGATGTTCCCCTTCTTCATGTCGCCCTTTGCCTTTGTCGATCGGAATCGCGAGCCGTCCTGCTCTCCGCTGTCGTCTCTGCGAATGCGACGGATCTTCCTCTCCTTCGGACTCTTCTTCTCCGTCTCCTCCTCCTCCTCCGCCAACTCCGAAGGCGCCGCTCGCTTGTCTCGTTTCGACCTGTTTTCCGTCTCCTCCTCTCTGACAACAATTCGGCCTTCTTCGTCCATCTCCACCTATTCCTCACTCGCCTTCTCCTCCCCCACCTCCTCGTCGTCGCTCTCCTCCTCTCTCCGACTGCTGATTCCCTTCGCCACGTCCTGCACGTTCAGCAAATCAATCGGGTCCTCGCCTTCGTGGATCCACCGTTTGCGCTGCGTGAGCGTGCGACGGTCCTCGCCCTCCTCGTCCTTCTTCTACGCATCACCGTCACGACACGCCACCACTCTCGCGCTCTGCTTCTTGCGCTCCGCCTTCGCGATCGCGGTCAGAAGAGGGAGATCCTCCTCGGGGATCAACGGCTTCACCTCGTCTTCGCCGACGCGTTTGATCAGCGACTCCAGGATGGCTTTGATCTACGCTCAAGCGAGTGACACACGACGTACGCGCGCGCGGTAGCGGTTCTTGTTGCCTCCGCAGTCCACCATGATCGCGTGCACCATGCGCTCCTTCTCCTGCATCAGGTCATCGTCGCCCAGCACGCGCACGCACTTGTGGATGTACTTCAGACAGCTCTTCACCAGCTCGCGGTTCTCCTCCTTGATCAGGCTGTACACGAGCTGCAGCACCTGCAGCTCCGTCGCGCGCAGCTCCGACAGCTCGCGGAAGTGGTTGATGACGCACGAGATGCTAAGAAGCGCGGCGGCTTGCATGTGCGCGTTGTCCGACACCAGGCACGTGGTGAGCGTCACAAGCAGCTGGTCCAACGAAGCCTGCGCCTGCGTGTGGTCGGGGAGTTCGTAGGAGACGGAGGAGGAGTGCATGAGCTCTGCGAAGAGAATCACCAGCTCGTAGCAGGTGGAGCGCACCTTCTTGGAGGCGTCCTTGAGGCAGAGAATCACCTCAGGGAGAACGGACATGCAGAACTGGATGTGACGAGGGTTCTGCGGCGAAAGCGCCTTGCAGATGTAGAAGAGGCACTTGAGTCGGTATCGCTTGCTCACCACGTTGAGAGAGAGGATCGATTCCATGAGAAGCGACGACAGCTCGTTCAGCATGGAGTCCACGATGAACGCCGAGTGGTAGTGACAGATGCGGAGGAGGCAGAAATACACGCGCTTCTGCAGGACGGGCACCGTGTCGTCGGAGAGGTGGGGACGGATGCAGCGAAGAATAATCGAGATTTCTAACCGTCATGTCACACACTCACACGCACCCTCGTCCTTCACGTACTGAATGACCGTCGACAGCAGACCCGTGAGGATGATGCTCTGCCCCACGCAGCGCTCCGTGTTGGCGGGATCGTCGTTGGTGAACGCCATCAGCAGCTTGCTGAGCACCTGGTTCAGCATCTTGGACACCAGGTCGGGCGCGCTGATGCTGAACACGGTCTCGATCGCACAGCGAATCACCTGCACGTTGGTGATGTCGCCGCCCTTGCCGATGCCGGAGTAGCGCGGGATCTCCTCGGAGAAGTCGCCGTGCCACTGCTCGTACAGCGCGAGAAGCGTCAGGAGGAGGTTCTCGCAGAGTTGCTGGAGCACGGCGATGTTCTGTTGGGCGATGTCGCGCTGGATGCGCGGCGAGCGCGTGGTCTCGAGAATGGAGAGGAAGGGAAGCTACGCTCACATCCACACGCCAAACATACCATCTCGTCTTCAGCGTCGTCCGCCGTGGTCTTGCCCTCCTCCTCGCTCATCATCGATTCGCTGTCCTCCTCCTCGTCCTCCTCCTTCTCCTCCTTCTCCTCGTGCTTCTCCTCCAGCGCCAGCTGGTTGCTGCGGATCAGCAGCGTCAGCCCCTTGCACACGGTGATGCTCAGCTCGGGGTACGTCTTGTCCGTCATCGCGCCGATGATGCTGGAGCAGTACGCTGGTACGGCGGTCGCACAATCGTCGGCGCAGACGCAGAACGAGGCGAACAGGCCCCAGAGGTCGAGCACGTACGAGTGGAAGCGGCGCTTCTGGAGCGGGTTCGCGGCGCGCTGTTCGGCGCTGTGGCATGCCTTCGCGATGGGGAGGATTCTACTCCGTGAGACGTGGAGAAGGAAACAACTCCTTGAAGAAGAACGAGAGCGACGAGTGCGTGTGCTTCGCGTGGTCCGAGATCAGCTCGAACAGGAAGTAATGGCTCTCCAGCGGGAGGTGTGTGCGCGGGTCCTGCGACTGACTCTCCCTCGCTGTCCCTACCACCATATCCAGCGCGTGCATGAAGTGCTCCACGCCCACCGCCTCCATGCAGTACCCCAGCGTCTTCGTTAAAATCACCTCAAAGCTAGTCGTGAGAGGAGAGTGTGGGACCTACGATGCGTCGCCGCGCACTGAGGAGTCGAAGATCGCCACGAGCTGCTGGAGAAGCGTGCTGAACAAATCGGGGTACAAATACCCCAGGAATTTGGTCATGGCGGAGAGAGAGGGCAGGATGTACGTCCAGGCGTGCTGGTACTTGAACTGCAGCGTGTCCAGGTACAGCTGGACGATCTGCTGCGCCGTCGCCACCGACACCGTCTATGCGTCAGCAGGGGATGGATGACTCACGATCGAGGACAGGCTGGCGTAGAAGGAGATGAGGTAAATGGACAGCGTCTTGTGCAGCGCGGCGTTGGCGGAGGCGAAGCACTCCAGCACCTTGCGCGTGGTGGCGACGAAGAGTTCCTCGCCGTGCTCGTGCTGCTGCTGGAGGTAGTGGCGGGAGATCTGGAGAAGCACGATGTAGTACTCCGCCACGTCCTTCTCGTTGTCGGTGACTTGGGGCGCGAGCGCCTGGAGCGCCTGGAAGGTTGAATCGATGACGGCGTCGTCGACGAAACGGTCGCTGTCCAGAATGACCTCGATGGGACGGAGCGTGCGGTAGTCGACGAGCGTGCAGCGGTGCTGACGGATCTACGGTGAAGGGAGGAGGAGAAGAGTACCTTCAGGAGGAGGGAGAAGAGATTCGGGTAGACGTCGCCGTGGAGAATCAAGCACGACTTGGTGATGAACACGAGGAAGTTGATCACGTCGTGGAAGTCGTCCTCGTTGAAGGACTTGCACAGAATGTCCAGCTGGCGAATCACCTGGCGGGAAGACACGGGGAAGCTGCGCTCGTAGTGGAACTGGAGCAGTCGCATGATCTCGTCCTGGACGTGGTGGCGAACCTTGCCGTTGTCCTGCATGCAGAAACTGAGGAGGAGAGAAAACGCGCGCTTCACGATCCCGGATTCCCACAGCTCCGTGTTCGCTTCCTGCACGAGCAGGATCTCCGCCAGACAGGAGGAGAGGGAGCGAATCGCGGACGGCTCCATGTCATCCTTGTGGGTTTTGTAGACGTTCATCAATATATCCAAGCAGTCGTTGCACTTCAGTCGCTTCACGTTGTCCGAAACGTCGGGAAGCACGAGTTGGAGCAAATAGAAGAGCTAAAACATAACTCGAATGGCAGATGAATTACGCTGCGACAATGCTCCCCGCTTCCAGCAAGAGTGGACATGATGCACGAAAAGAACTCGACGGAAGAGGGGTGGTACTCCATGTCTCCCTTTTTGGAGCAGATGATTTCCTTCAAGGCCTCCAAAACGCTACAATCCTCGGATTTGTATTTGTCCGGACTGCCCTTGTGCTTCATGATCTCCAAATACCATGTCGAATCGCAAATGTCATTCATGGCTGAATTCGGATGGTTCTTTGAGGAAAACCAAGAAGAGCGTGGCGGAAATAGGACCGATTTGGGAGAGTGTGCGCCCACAGAGTGGTGTTTTCTAAATACTGGAATTGTTGGGCTATCCCCGTCAATGCAGCGTGTCGTTGTTGCCCATAACGGATGGCACGAAAAGGATGTGGGCATGATCGGGGTAACAGAGGAGTGACGCCGCTGGCTAGCGATTCTGACACAATCGGGAGTCCAACAAACAGAGCATTGTGTGTTACACTTTGTGGGGTCGTCGATGTCAAACTCCGACACCTTGCTCCGCTTGATGGGAGACTGCACCTGACGCGCGGGCTCTTCTCTTCGCCGATTCTTTCGCGGAGACTCCAGTTTCCGCCTGATCTTGTTGTTCGCCTCAGCAAGCTGCTGCTGCAGCTCGTTCACCTTCATGCTCAGCATCACGTTCTCGTTCTCCAGGAACTGGTTTCCATACACAGAACTCGTCGAGTTCTGCGCCTCCTTCAAATCCGACTGCAGCTCGTCGATCTTCAGATCCTTCTCGCGCAGAATCCGCGTGGACTCGTTCAACTCGCTCTTTATCTCTACACCTCACACGCACTCCCAATCCCCAACTCGTCATCTCTTCCTTCATCGAGTCCACCTGCTCCTGCAGCTGCTTCGACTCGAACCGCAGCCCCTGGCACTCTTCCCGCATCGCCTCCTTCGTCTTCAGCAACTGCTTGATCTTCTCCATCTCCGTGGTGCTCAGTTTGCTCTTCTCCAGGTGCGCGATCCGACTCTTCGCCGTCGCGTACTTCTTCTTCAGCTTGTCGAAATCGTTTCCCAGCCGCGCCGCCAGCTCCCGCGCCTCCGCCACCGTGTCCTTCATCTCCTTGTACTCCGCGTACTTGGAGCGAATCGTTTGCTGCAGTCTCGCGATGCGGTCCTGCGACTCCGCGAACTCGTTCTGGAGACGCGCGTTCTCTTCCCGCAGTGCTGCCACGGTGTCTCGACCCTCCTGGAGGACAGATTCGCTCATGGTAGATGGTGTGTCGTTCTCCACGGAGGAGAGGAGAGGGTTGCCGAACGCCTCGTTTCCTTGCAGAGTGGTTCGTTTGTCCAGCTCCTGTTTCGCTTGCTCCGCCTCTTGTTTCGCTTGCTCCGTCCTTTGTTTCGCCTCCTCCGCTTCCTTCCTTGTTTGTTCTGTTTCCTTCTTGGCCTTCTCCACTTCGCTCTTCAACTCTTCATTCTCCTTCTTCAGTCCTTCATTCTGCCTCTTCAACCCTTCATTCTCCTTCTTCACCTTGCTCACCTTCTTCTCAAACGACTCCTTCTTCTCGTTCAACTCGCACTCCATCTGACTCAGCTCGCGCTCCTTCCCCTCCACGTTCTTCATCAGCTCCTCGTTCAGCACCTTCATCTCCTTCATCTCCTTCTCGCTCTTCATCAAGTCGTGCTTCTGACGAATGATCAGCGTTCGCAGCATGCTCATATCGTCGTTGCTCACCACCTCGCACGCCTCCAGCTCGTCGATAGCATCGTCGTTCGACGCGATCACTGCCTGCAGCGTGTGCAGCTCCAGCGTCATCTGCTGGATGCACTGCGACGACGACTGCAGGTTCGCCTCCTTCTCCATCAGCAGCGCGCGAAGGCGCTTCTCCTCCGCGACCGCAGCGCCCAGTCGCTTGCTCAGCTCGTCCTTCGCCTTGCGCAGCTGCGACACCTCCGACGACCACTGGTGCTTCATCGACCGCTGCTTCTGCTCCATCAGGCTGGACTGCGCGTGGAGCGCCTTGTTGATGGAGCTCTGGCTCGCCATCGACGCCTGCAGCGCGTCGCGCTCCTGCGTAACCGCTTCGACCGTCCGGTTCAGCTCCTCCACCTTGAAGCGCTCGCTCCGCTCTGTGTCGAACAGGCCCTCCACGCTCCGCAGAACGCTCTCCATCGTGTCCTTCATCTCCGCCACCTTCACGCTCAGCTCGTCGCGCTCGCGCTCCGTCTTGTCCCGCTCGCCGATCACGCGCGTGCACTCCTCCTCCAGCCTCTTCAGCGTCGCTCGCGCCTGCGCCAGTTCATTCTGCGACGCCACGGCTTGCTTCAGCTGCTCGCTCAGACCCTCCTTCTCCTCATGTAGTTCGTGGACTCGCGCAAGAACGCTTTTCAGCGCCTCCGTCATGCTCTCCTCCTTCACCAGCGCGAACTCCCTCCACTGCGCCAACCAGTCCTCGTCGCGCTCGCGCAGCCCGGTCAGCTCCTCTCTACGAGTCATCGCACATCACCACTCGCACTGAACGGGCAGCAGCGTGGCGTTCAGCTCCTCGATGTGTCGGTCCTTCACGCTGCACTCTTCGCGCATCGCCGTCGTCTCCGTCTGCTTCTCCTCGATGCGTCGCAACGCGTCCGTCAGACGGCTCTGCAGCTCCTTCTCGTGCACCTGCGCCTGCGTCAGCTCCTCCTTCATGCCACGCTCCGCCTCCTCGCGCTGCTGCAGCAGGGCGTCTCGACTCTTCACCTCCTCCGTCAGACGGTCCACTTCGCGCTGGATCTCGCGGTACTGCTCGCCACTCAGCCCGCCCGCCTCGGCGCCCTGCGTCCCCGCGCCCTCCAGCTGTTTCTTCAGCGCCTCGATCTCCTTCCGCAGCTTCCGAATCACGCCCTTGTCGTCCAACAGCTCGTTCACCTTCGCGGACGTGTGGATGCTCTTCGCGCGCTGCGCAAACTTCAGCGTGCTGATCGTCTCGTACTAGCGCGTCACCGAACGAAACGACCACTCACGCAAAAGGAAGAGGACGGCGTGACGCACGCGATAACCGCGGTTCGCGCGTTTCCGTCCAGCGAAGACTGCAGGATGCGCGTCAGCTTGGAGTCGCGGTATGAAACGTGGCTGTTCTCGGACTTCGACGCCAGCGACGAGATCACGCGCGACAGGACGGACAAGGAGAGGTTGATCTTTCGCGCCTCGTCCAACGTTTCGCCCGTGGCGTTGGTGAAGCGCACGGATTCAGAGCCCGCCAAATCGACGAGGGAAAGCTGTCCGACGAGCACACCGCCGGGGTCGCTGGCTTCGGAAAGGGCGTCGTCACGAAGCCGACTTTCGCAGACAATCTTGAATATGGTGTGAGAGCGAGACGATTGCTGATTCATGTTGGTCACGCCCACGTGACGATTCTTCTCGCCTACGCAGAGCAGCTATGCGGTGATTACCGAAGTAATGACAAACGTTCAGAATCTCGTCGTAGTTGTGAATCACCTCTTCTTTTGACTCCACGTAGACGCCGCGTTCATAGCTCTCTCGAATCCGCAGCGTCGGCGTGGAGGGGTCCAGGAGATCCTTCACCTCCTCCTTGTAGATCTCCACGTAAGAAGCGCGAAGAATGAACTCCCTTGACGTCGTCTGCGCCATGTATGTGAATATATCCCGGGACGCTAAGTAGAGCAGTCCGGGGGAACTTTCATCTCCGTGCATCGTGTACGTCTTGCCCGAAGATGTCTGGCCGTAAGCAAATATGGTTCCTATGCGACTGATACTGCTATACGCACTGCGTACCGTTGATTCCCTGCATGAAACTGTCCACAATACGCTTTCCAACTCCCTCATACACGCGCTCCGTGTTGTCCTCGGGTCCAAACACGCAATCTATGCATAACCGTCAACGCACAATACAGTGGTACCGTAGGTGTACACAGAATTGGGAATCAGCGACCCCTTTTCGTCCACTTGGTGCAAACAGTTCAAATCCGGGTTGCACTCCCAGCACGAACGGTCGCCCTGATTGATCTACGGACAATAACCCTCTCCCCGCAGAACTCACTTCCCGCGCATTCAACGGTCTCACGCGCACGGCAACAGCAATGTGCTCCTGAGACGAGTCGCTCATTACCTGTCACGCTCTCGACCACGCAGCCGTTCTCGAGAAAATTGCCCCCGTATTTGAAAACGGGCGGACGAAATCGGGCGGGAAACTGGAGTTCCACCTTCGGTACGCTTCTACCTCTTTTCAGAAGAATGCTACGAACTGAGTACTTCGTGTTGAGAAACGTTGGCAGAGTGGCAGCAAACTTCGGTCGTCGTTGTACTCCCAACGTAACTCGCAATCTGTGCAGTCTGTCGGGCCGCAATCCCCGCTACGCTGCATGTCAGTACTACGTCCCGACCAGTTTTTCGCCACTCGATCCGTTTGCCATGGTAGTCCTTCTCTCGCTGGGTTATTGGCTAGAACGGAGTTGCTCGCTTCAAGCACAACAGCAAGAAGCAGAACATATCGCAAAGAGAACTGGAGCAACAGAGGGAGTCACAGAAGATCGCTGAATGGAGCTTGGGCGTTGACGTCTTCATGACCACGGTGAAGGGCGGCGTGGGGTGGCTCCTGAATTCCACTTCAATCATCGCCGATGCTGCCCATTCGCTCTCTTCCATGGTTGTGGATCTTGTCACCCTGGCTTGCGTCAGCATATGCAGAAGACCTCCAAACAAGAAATGGATATTCGGTTACGGCAAGATCGAAACGGTTCTCTTTTTCCCCCGTACTCACTCCTAGCTGTCTTGCTTGGCCGTCGGCGGCGTTCTCATCGGCACCGCAGGAGCTGTGTTCGTCCACGCGTACGAACTGTTCATGGCGATGATTCATCCTCCCGTGATCGATCCCTCCGTTCTGGAGGCCGGCGCCGCTTCCGCAGAAGTGGCCGCCATCGCTCACACCAGTCTCGTGAACGACCCGAAGTACTACTTCCTCCTCAACGCGATCGGCGTGGGCACGGTGGCTGGCACCATCTTCATCAAGTTCTGGATCTACGCTGTAGGCGATGTGTGGCGGTCTCAGTGCTAGTGGTCGAACCGTCTCGCGAAGAAGTACGACAGCAACGTGCTGTACGCCAACGCGCTCCACCACCGCGCAGACGCGCTGTCGTCGATCGTGGCACTGGCTGGCTTGTGCGGTCGCGTGGGCGAGGGGAGGAGATGTGAGGCGTAGTACATCGGCGCTCCGTGGCTCGACCCCATCGGTGGTGCGATGGTGGGCTACACGATTCTGAAGGCGGGCTACGACATCTGCCGCGACGCTATGAGAGAAGCGTTGGACGTGGGGCAGAGAGGAGTGTGTGAGGAGTAGCTTGGCGTGGACGACAAGACGCGTCTGAAGATCATAACCGCGGTGAACAACGTCAAGAACGACGACTTCAAGATCGAGGAGATCCTCGCGCGCCGATCGGGTTCCTTCATGTCGGCGCTCGCGCTGGCGTCTCACGCGTAGACAGACGATCGTGCGCGTGTGTCCTCCGCAGAACGCGACGCTGGACGACATTTTCACCAACAAGGACAAGATCGACAACGCGCTGCGCTCGCTGGAGGGCGTGTGCATCTTCTCCGTGGAGATGATGAACCCGTACAAGCACCACCAGCAGTTGTTGCTGGCGGGCGGCGCGGGAGCGCACTATGAGGTGGCGTCCGAGAAGGAGGGCGAGAAGCCGGTGGTGCAGATGATTCCGGAGAGCAGCAACTACGATGAGTCGATCATTCCTGAGACGAAGGATGATGTCGAGGTCGTGATAAACAATGCACAGATCGAGGACAAGAAAGTGGGTGTTTTAGATAATGAAAAGAAGCAATGGTGTGTTTGTTGGGCACAAAAGAAGTGGCGTGTTTGTTGGAGAGAAGATAGGCGTATTGAGTGGAGGAAAGGGTGTGTTGAATGGAGGAAAGCGAGTTGAACAAAGCCGCAAGGTTACAATTCTGGAACCACCATTTCGATCCAGCTATTCAAGTGATTGTTGCTCGTCAGACACGTCGAGAGGAAGAGCATGCTCTCCATGGCTTCTCGCATCGTCACCTACGCCTCACCCACGCCACCCACTCAAACGGGCAAAAAGGAGTCCTCTTGGTTCAACAAGGAGACGGAGGTGTAGAAGCAATGAAACATGTTCTGCAACGCGTCCAAATAGCCCTGGGTACCGCACGCTCCCTTGAAAAACGAGCGCACGGAAATGCCCTGAAAGGACTCCGTACTGGGCGTCAGCACCTCCTTCTTCCCATCCGAGAAGTGAACGCGCAGCTCCTACTCCTCACGCCCCTCTCCACCACGCACGTTGCATCGCTGACTCGTCCACTCCAGCTCCCCACAGCTCCCCACCACACGCAACACGAAGTCGTTCGCGTGCAGCGCGGACTGCGTCGACAGGTTCATCGTGGCAACACACCCGCCCTCCAGCTCGAGTCGGATGTACGCGCTGTCGTCCAGCACGCTCGGCCCAGAGGACCCAGAGGACCCAGGGGACCCAGACGACAGACACGCCATCAGACGGTACACCGGCTTGGCGACGACGAACTTCAGCACCTCGTAGGCTGGAATCCCGAGCTTGGAGGTGCAGTTCGACACGCCGGAGGCGAAGCACTGATCGTCCTGCGGCGGGTCGAAGGCGAGAGAGTCGATCGTAACCTGCGTGATCTCGCCGAGACAGTAGGACTGCACGAGCAGTCGCGCCTGGGTGTGAGGGGCGGAGGCAATCGGTACGATTTGGACCATTCCGTAAAAGCGAAGCGGGTTGATGGTGTGAAAGGTGGTGCCCTGGAGAAGAGACGCCTTGCAGAGCATGACCGCTTCTGCTTCCGTCAGACACAAAGGCGAAGAACAGATAATACTGAAACCCTTCTAGAGGTGAGAGGAGAGCGCATTGATCACGTTGATGGCGTCCATCAGAAACTGATACCGCGCATTGACACTGGAGAGGACCAAGAGACACTGGCAGTCAAGCGAGTCTCTTCGGTTCATCTCACACGATAACATGTCATCGTAACTAGAGTGAAGAGGACTGCCTCACGCTACTTCGAGTACACCCGAGATAACGGCAGTTTAAAAGTATCGCGGATGGCGGGAATACAGCGAGCACAGTCCGCCGTGCAGAAGGATGTGAGGGAGAAGAGAAAGGTAGACTCCGCTACGGAATCACACAGACAGACGAAGCATGCCCGAAGTGATGTAGTACTCCAAGTCGCTGTCGGTGACGCTGTCAGCGACTACTCCCATCCGCAATTTGTGGAGCGGAACTACACGTCAAGGTCGCAAACGTGAACAACAAAGATCGTCCTCAGGGTACATGAGAGCATCACCTGGCATATTCGCGATTTGTTTCTCCCTCTGCTGTTTCGCCTTATCCTCCTTTGACTACGCATGATAAAAAGCACGAGACATGACGGAATTGAAGACAGGGCACTGTGCTAAGTGATTCATCAGCGCCGATTTCTTGATCTCCACGGGCACGCCGCAGTAGCGACAGACACACTTCCAGCTGTCCCACTGCGGAGAAAAGGCGTAAACGAAGTGCTCGCTCCACTTTTCCCCGTCGCGGCTCATCGGAGGCGTTGGCAAACAGTTCAACGCCACAGCGTTCACAAATCGATTCGGATCGCAAAAACGGAGGATATCGCTCAGTTGTCCAAAAAGTCCCGATTTCTGCCCGTCTTGAAAGTGGACAGAACAAGCTAGAATGCAACGCTTATCGACGGTTGCGAAGAAGGCGAATTCGATTTCCGTTTCCTGCGAGCGGGCCGTTGTTTTCAGCAAAAGGGGAATGAAGTGTAGATAACGCGCTCGTTCGCGGAAGCAAAACCCCAGATTCCTCGCAAAGCGGCTCCTGGAGCGATTCCCCGCAAGGCATCTTCGCAGAGCGTGCCAAGAAAGGCAGGAAGCGGCCAGAAGCTCTCGACACGTATGAGCGACAAGGTGGCGTATCCCGTAT
>ERZ1106923.155-NODE-155-length-30578-cov-16.738918_pt1 | contig 30578 bp, 43 predicted proteins | sample MGYA00403657_ERZ1106923 | MGnify/ENA primary metagenome ERZ1106923 (study PRJEB35170, sample SAMEA104062425) | human gut metagenome | biome: human gut; feature: human-associated habitat; material: faeces | place: Denmark | collected 2012-06-19 ...
CGATCACTTCATACAGGGAATAACCGGAAGCGGCTTCAAAAAGGATGTACGTTGTTTTACCCTACACGATAACGGCGCCGCTGTGTGCGTCTACCATTAAGAGGTCACTCGAAATAAAAGCGGATGAGCTTCGGCTCAATTCTGTGTCGCAGTCCACAACAAAAGGAATCGGGACATCAGATCAAAATTGGGTCAGCGCGGCTCGTATCTCCTCAAACAAACAGTTCTAGTAGCGGTGAAGCTTCTTCTGAACGAGGAGTCGTTTCTGAAGCTTTACGTTCATAAAGGGACTGGAGAGCGACTTGTTGAGAATCAAGTAGTCGCGCTTCTTCAGCTGCTCCAAATAAAACACGGAGGGTGTCGTCAGGAAGACCATGTCTTCAAAGGCGCCGTTGTCTCCCTTGCTCCCCTCTTTCCAAATCGAAGCCGCTTCCTCATAGTTCTGCAGCGCCTTCTCCGTGAGGTGCTTCACCACGTTACGCACTGCGTCCGAATTCAAATCGCATGCTTTGATCGGCAAGAGGCCGAATTGCTCGCACACATCCTTCGGGAAGTACGTTTTGTCGTGCTGGAAGTGGTAGGGCGTGCCGCGCAGCAGCATTCCGTACGCCATCGTGTGCGAAAACCGCCGCCACGCCTCCACCATCTTGTCGTCGATAATGCCGAAGCTCTGCATGAGGAGCTACGCGTCATTCCACTCACAGGCGTCAACATATCCCAACGATCCAAAGATTCGCTCGCCGTAGTCATCCAGATCCTTGCACGTCTGAATCGTGTCATCGTTCAAGTCCATCTCCTATTCCCTGATTCACTCGTCCAAAAGCACACTCTCGCTTCAATCATGCGGTCCAGAAAGGAGAAGGACCATTTGTAGTCGTCAATCATCTGATACAGGCACTTCAACGTCGCTGTTGCTCCCACTGCCTGCTTCTCGTAGTGCGCGTTGATCTCGTCTCGTAACCACTGCAGTCGCATCCTTCCAGCAATCACATTGCCGTTTATGTGATCCCTCACGGCGGCCACTTCGGTGTTGAAGCATTGCTAGAGGGAAACGGAATCGTGAAGTCCTTACAGCAACAAAGAACGGCACCTTCATACACTCAGGAATCATGCAGCCCGCGTAATAGTAATCAATGCTCCGCTTTCTACACATGGATATGGAGTGATATTCCCACTTCACGATGTCCATCACTTCATTGTAATCCGAGGCACTCGCAACGGTTGCGAAACACTTCCGAAGCGGAGATCTCTGCGAGAGCGATACGAGGGATCGGCTGCGGAGAGAAGGAAGTGCTCTGGCGAAGATCATTCTGTCCGAAAGCCAAAACGGCACTTTGGCTTCGGTTGCCAAGAACGACTTGTCCAATAAGTCTTCCATCCTTCTTCATTGTCCAGTTCTATTCGATAATGTCAAGAGTTGGAGCAGATCTTCCGGGGCTTCAGAACCTCATCAAGCGTGATCCCGTGATGTATCACGAGGAATTCCTGCAACAAGTGATTTTGACTGTAATTGTCTTAGCCATAGTATGAGCACTTCCAAACCGAGCTGGAGATCTTCAAGATGAAGGCCGGAGAGCCCGCGCCCGCTTTCGTGAACCTGGTCAACTTCCTGGGTCATGTAGCGCAGTGCTATCCCACTGTTTTTGCTTCTTTCGTGTTGTGACTGTAGGAGTTGGCGGACTACCCCAACACCCTCTTCAACCTTCTGGACGAGTACGCCGAAGTGATGGACAAGGACACGCGTCTCAATATCATAAAGGTGCTCATTCTGATGCGCAACAAGGGACTGATCGAAGTGATTCCTCTCCTGAAGAGCTTCTTCCACTACTTCCGCATCAACGACAAGCAGCTGCGCGCTCTCATCTACACGCACATCATCACGGATATCAGTTCGTCCAACAAGGGCAAAACGAACGAAAATGTGGGAGTAGAGTTATTGTGTAACGATCAGATGAATCGCCAACTGAAGTCGTTCATGTTCGATTTGCTGGAATCGGACTCTGATCTCGTGGCTCGCAAAGCGCTCGATGTGATGGTCGAATTGTACCGTCGTCAGGTGTGGACCGACGCCCGCGCTGTCAATGTCATCGCGACGGCATGTCTGTCCAAAGCACTTCTTCCATCACTCATTCATTCCTAGTACCCCCGTGTAAGTGTGGGCGGCATCCGCTTCTTCCTCGGCATCGAAACCCGCATGGAGGAGGACGAGGAGAAGAGTCGCGAAGTGGAGGAAGTGGACATTGACCATCACTCGTATGTCCGACATACACTCTCAACCACAGACACTCCCACAAGACGAAGAGTCGCAGTCGCGACACGCAGAAGCAGATTTCGGAGCGGAGAAAGAAGCTTCGTCGCGCCAACACGTTGGAATCCAATCCGAGATTTCCCGCCATCGCGCTGGTGTACGACCCGCAGGGTTTCACAGAGAAGATGTTGAACATGCTGAAGAAGGTGAATTCAAAAACGAGTGGTAACCCCCAGACCAAGGAACAGTTCAGCGTGCGTCTGCTGATGATGGACTTGATCTCGCGATTCATCGGTTACCACAAGCTCTGTCTGTTCTCCTTCTACGCCTTCATTCAGTCGTACCTCACTGCCCACCAGCAGCAAGTGACGCGCATTCTCGTCTTCCTCGTGCAATCGTGTCATGACTACGTGCCGCCGGATGAGTTGATCCCCATTATTCGAATCATCGCCGACCACTTTGTGAGTGACCACTCGCAGCCGGAGGTGATCGCGCTGGGCATCAACACGATCACGGAGATGTTCGTGCGTGTGCCGTTGTTGTTCGAGGAGGAGGAGTTGTTGCCGCTGATTCAGGAAATTGTGGGGGTGTGTGGGGTGAGTGAAGTGTAGGTGGAGTACCGTATGAACCATGACAAGGGCATTATGATCGCTGCGCGCAACTTCTTGAATGTGAGTGGTGGTGTGGTGTGGTGTGATGTGTTGTGATGTGATGTGTTGTGATGTGTTGAGTTGTGATGTGATGTGTTGTGATGTGATGTGATGGGATATGATGAGTTATCACCTGAGTCATCACCCAACTGCGAACACTCAAATACTCATCCACATTAGCACGCGCGCGAGATCTATCCGGCTTGCCTGAAGAAGAAGGACCGTGGCAAGGACGCCATCAAAACGAAACGCCCGCTCGCGTACGGAGAAGAATACACTCGCGATTTCATCGACGGCATGGAGGCGTTGGGTGAAGCTATTGAAAACGGCGAAGTGGCTCTGGACGAGGAGGACGACGAGGAGGCGTGGAAGATCGTGCAGAAGAACCTGAACCTGATGGGCGACGAGGTGACGCGCGTGAAGAAGAAGCCGGTGAAGATCAGCAAGGAGGTGTACGAGTCCGTGAAGAACAAGAAGAGAGAGAAGGAGAAGGAAGAGGAGGAAGAAGAGAATGATGAAGAGTTGTTGAACAGTGAGGAGGCGATCGAGAGCGAGGAGGAGGAAGAAGATAACGAGAACGAAGAAGGAGAAGAAGAAAACGAGGAAGAAATGGAAGAAGAAGAACAGAAGCTCACTCCCGAGGAAGAGGAAGAAGAACGACAGCGCGTGCGCGAGCGTCGCATCGCCCTCGCACGCGAGCTGCTCTCCAAGCGATTCATCTCCGTGAAGGACTTCCGCATTCTGGACGAGAAGAAGGGCGAGTCCTCCGACGAGGAATCCGACACCGAAGTTGCCAACAAGCAACACTCGGCGGTGGTGGACGCGTCGGACCTGCTGGGCTACCACAAGAAGAGAAGAGACGATATCGAGGTGGGCGAGTGGGGTTGGAGTCATGCGTAGGAGAGACGACGAAAGGCGGTGGAGGGTCGCACGCAGTTCAAGCTGAAGCTGAAGGGCGGCGGCACGACGAACAAGGAGAAGGAGAGGAAGAAGAGCTTCGTGATGGTGAAGCACAGCAAGCGCGTGACGCAGAAGCTGAAGCAGAGCATCCAGGAGCAGCAGCAAGCCACGAAGAAGCAGGTGCGGAGACTGCAGGTGCTGGGCAAGAAGGCGAACAAGAGAAGAAGGATTTAGTCGTTTTATCGTCGTGTTTGTCGGAAACAAGCCACATCACGAGTTCAACCTTGGAGTTGCTGAGTCCCAGCGACTGTCTTCGCAGACGGTTGCAGTAGTAGCACAAGCGAAGTCGTTCGGTTAAGCCGCTCTCCCTCCAACCACAAGGATATGTCGATTGAAAAGACGACGCTTTATGTTGATGCCCTGAGCGCGGGCGCGCGTGCAGTACTCGCCCTACGCCTCACAACGCTCATCCTCCCTCACCTGACACTCCTCGAGCGGCGAGATGGTGTGCGAGAGGTGGTTCCCCGCGTTCTTGCTGAACTGCAGTCCGCACGCGTTGCACAGCAAGAAGCGCCACGGCGTCGGGAACCGTCTCCACTTCGTGGTGTTGGCCGTGCCACAGTGAGCGCACACGCGTGGCTCCGACTTGTGGTTGTGCAGCATGAACTACTCCTCATTCAGCCACTCAGCACCCACAAGCTTCAGCGCCGCCTCCGAGTGGTTGTCGAAGGGATTGATCGGGATGTACGCGTAGGGAAAGTCCTTCAGCTTGTACCCCAGTCCCACGTCCGTGTCCTCGCTCAACTGCTTCGCAGAGTCCGACTCTGGGACCGGAATCACTTCTGCCGTCTTCGCCTCCTTGCGCGCGTGCCCGCGCTCCTCGTGGTCCATGGGGTTGAGAGGCGAGGCGAAGCCGCAGTTCAGACACTTCTTGGTCTCTGCGGGTCAGCTCTCCACCCAACGCCTACTGATGCTGTTGTAGTAGTGGCAGTTGCGGCACTGCCACTTCTTTCGGTTGCGCGAACCCTTCCGCTTGGTGGTGTGCTCCTCGTACAGCGCAGCGTCGTCCGCCAGAGACGCGGAGTCGAGCGAGTCCATGGACTCCACGGAATGAACCGACCGCAGGGACCCGTTGGAGCCGTTGGACCCTGCGGTGCAAACAGAATTCGTGCTAGAAAAGGGCTGCGACGAGTCGCACGGATCAAGCAGGTGGAGGACGGGTTCTAAGGGATACTGCTTGTCCAGCTCCTCGATCGTCTGGTCCTTGGGAAGCAGCTCGGAGGGCTGGTTGCGAATCACTCCACGAGGAAGAAGGCTGGAGAAAGACGGCTCTTTCTCCTTGGACGAAGAAGGGAAGGCAGATAGAAAGGGGTCGTCGTGTGGAGAGTAGAGGGAAGGCAGCTCCTCCATCGGAAAGGGCAGACTTGGCTTGCCCTGCGGCGTCGACGGAGGAAGCTCTTCAGAAGACTGAAAGCAAAACTGAGCAGGAAGAGAATCATCGTTTGAAAAACCCGCTGTGAAGTCCTCAAAGTGAAAACTTGGCAGCGGAGAAAAGGTCACCGGGTCCGATTGCCCCGAAAGCCGGGACAAGGACAGCGACAGATAGGGACCGAGCGAGAGCGAACGCATGCCTGAAGCCGGTTCGCTCGCTTGATAGTCAGTATAGTCTTCAGTGGACGATACTGGAACTATGGACGAGTCAACTTCCATTCAATCCGGGAGATGATAATGATATATTTTAATGGATATTGAACCACGGGCGAGGCGAAACCGATCTTCAGGCGGGAGCGAAGAAAGGTGATTTATGGACGCTTCGCACTAGCTCTGTGCTTGTAGCGCAAACGACGCTCATCTCGACGACGGAATTCACTCCCTTTGAAATGAGAGATGTTCACTCTTTTCCAGAACGAAGCGGCTTCGGAACGACTTCCTACACACAGTACATCCAACAAACAGAGAAAGGAATGAAACCTACTGAACCCATGACTATGACGCTTGCTTCTTCTCCTTTGCCTCCTTCCTTCGCAACTTCGCCTCCTCTCTCGCTTTGTCGCTGCGCTCTTTTGCCTTCTTGGAGTTGAACAACTCTACGCACATCAGAATCCACTGTCTGTATTACCCTCGTAATTCTCTTTTGGCTGAACGTATCGCGGCTTTTCTTTGTGGTCAGCATTGATGTCTTTGTTCTTCATGCAGGTGCGGAGCGCGCTGTACGCCATTTTCAGATTCTGCTTGTTCCACGGATGCATCGCATCGAGAATATCGTCGAACAGATAGGCGCAGCGGTGAGGCTTCGCTCTATTCGGATTTGAGTAGTCCTTTGCACTCATCCTCGCTCTTTCAGATCCGGTGCACAGAAAAAGATGAAAAGCAAAGAGAATCTAACAAACACTGACTACTTCTGTTTCTCTCTGTAGCTCTTCGTCAACATCGCCGAGCCGAACACGATGCCCATCGAGCAGCTCATCACCGACCAGAACACTCTCGTCCACATTCCCGCATACAGCACGGGCCTGTTCTTAGCGCAGAAGAATCTCCGCAGCGAGGAAGCCTCCTTGAACAACGGGGAGGGCGAATGCGCTCCCATCGACTGAATCATCCTAATCGTCAACGCCTCGCTCTTTCCCCACTTCATATTCCTGTACACACCGAGCGGGTAGCACAGAATCTGCGCGACCGTGTACCCGCAGGTGATCACGAGAATGCTCTTCCCCAACAATTCGTAGTGCACGGGCTGCACGTCGTCGTAGTGGACGTCGCGCTGGTGAGGGAGGTTGTTCCGCAGACCGCGGCTGCGCGCGTAGTCGCGATTGTTCACCTCCCAGAAGAACGCGAAGGTTCCGAAGAACACGGCGCTGAACAACGAGGAGTGCACCAGCGACGGGAAGAAGCCGCCGTACATCCGCCTCCACACCGAAATCCGGACGTTTTTCGGAATCCCCAGTCTACGTCAAAACCCGATCACAGCACTCACACGCGTCGGACGTACAACTTGTCGCAGGGGTACTTCGCGGCACTCACCAACGCGCCCACCACGGCGCCGGACGCCAGCGTCTGCACCGCCAGCGGCGCGTCGCCCAGCAGGTCGTTGTCGTGAACGGAGCGCAGCACGAGCGGGAAGAGGCAGAGCTGCATCGCTCGCTCGAGCAGGAGCAGACCCGTGAAGCGTCCGAACCCTCCCACGAGCGGGTTGACGGGCGTCTTTGGCTTGAGTGTGGTGGGTTTGATGGACTCGGGCACGTCGCCCTCCGTGACCTGGCGAATCACTACGGTTCAGTCAGCGCTGTGCGGCTACCCGCCTTGGAGTGCTTGTCGCTGACCGTGATCGGCTTCGACGGCTTTGCTGTGGCTGCGGTGACTGCTTTCACGGTGGTTGTGGCGGCTGGTTTCACACTGGTCGTGCTGGCTGTACTGACGGAACCAGCAGAGCCAACAGAACCCATAGCACTGACAGAACTAAGGGAGCCCGCTGGCTGCGGCGGCGGCTGCGGCGGCGAGACGACGGGCTTGGTGGAGAAGAAGTGAGCGGCGCGGTCGGCGCCGATCACGTTGAGAAGAGACACAGGACGAACGTCCTCGCGGAGGAGATGTGTGTACGATGACAGCCAGGTCGGGTACAGCATAAATCGGCCCTATTTCTGACGGCGAGCACAGACGGGTACGAACAACTCGCCGAAGAAGCCGGCGATCGCGTACTTCCAGTAGTCGGCGGTGATGGATTCGTGCTGGGTGGCGAAGGTGAGCGAGTAGGGAAGTGGGAACGGGAATGGGAGCAGGTGGAACGGCGAGTGTGTATGCACAGTGACTCGTTGATTATCATGCCGATGCTTCTTCATGATCTATTCTTCACACGCCATCGCCACACCCACCTCGCGCTGCGTCGCGTTGTGAACGACTGGCGTTGGGTTGAGGGTTGTGACCGCGGACTGAAGGGTTTGGAGGAGGGTTTGGAGCGACGCGGGCAGTGTTGAATTCTTCATTCTCTCCGTAAACTCGTCGAAAGAGAGGGTGTTTTTGGAGTGGAACAAGAAGTCCAGAATCTCCTTCTTCTCTTGTTCGTTCCCATCCAACGCCACGTCCTCGCGTCTCAATTCACACACTTCGCAACTCCCGCACAGCTTCAAATACAGAAGCCACTTCGCCGCTTTCGCGGGATTGTTGAACTGGAGTGCGTTGAGAACCGCGACAATCTGCACGTCGGAATAATCGTTCAAATCGTTCTGCTTCTCGACAGACTCCACGCTCTGTTTTGCTGCCGCACTGTCGATCAACTCTTCGCTCTTCCCGCCAAACCACTCCGAAACCGACGCGTACACCGTGTTCACCACGTCCACCAGGTTCAGCGTCTGAATCGCGTCGATTCCCGCGGCAACCGCGTAGTCCACTCCCTCCTTGTGCGGATGCGGTGTCTGTTCAGTGGTTTCATCATCACCATAAACAACCTTCAGCAGCGCCACCAACGCCTCCTTCTTCTTCACCTCCTCCTCGCTCCACCGCACACTCACGTCGTTTCGCATCATCTCATACCCCGTTCGCATCCGTACCACGCCGTCCTGGATGTTCAGCGCTCTCAGACCCTGCACCACGCTCTCCAGCTCGCTCAGGTCCAGCGTCGAGGGGTGACGGTACAGGTTCAGCATGCGACCCGCCTGGATGAAACGGCCGCCCACGTAGTAGTCGAGAACGGAGGGGTTCAGGACGAAAACAGTGGTGTTTTCGGTCACGGTGTAGTCGCACGGACACACCGAATTCGTCATGATTTCGTCCATTCCAATAAAGCAGCCCTTTTTCATTTCCCGCTCTTTCGCCTTCCACCCCTTCTTTTCCCTCTCTCTTCTCTCCACACACCCGTCGTACACGTAACACAGATACCCCGGCGAAATTCCCTCCTTGCCAATCACATCGCCTTTCTTCAGCTCCACCTTGTAGAAGAAGTAACTCAGCGTGTACAGCTCCCACAGCGTGCAGTGCTGAAATAGCGGGTATTTCTGCATACTGCGAATCACCCTCCATCTCTCCCCGCGGTGAACGCCGTGCGCCTCCTTCACCAGCTTCTCGCACTCGCTCACACTCAAACACCCCGCGGCGGCGATCGCCTCCTCGCCGAAGCGCGCCAACTGGAACCCGTCCGACGGGTGGCACGTCACGCCCAGCAGCGAAAGCGGCGTTCTGGCTTCGATGACGGTCTCGCCGTACTGTTCGGAGAACTGGTTGAAGGTGACGGAGCCGTGGAGTAGTGCACAGAGCGCGTACTGCGCGTCCGCTAGGGGCAGCGTGTCGCCGGGCAGGAAGAAGTGACTAGTTGTGAGCGAGAGGAGGCGTGGGGTACACGGGGGTGGATTGGAGGAGGGTGTGGAGGGTGTCGTCGGAGCAGCGGCCGAAGCTGCGCGAGAGGCGGAGTTGTGTCTGGAGGTATTGGAGCTGGTCGGGTGTGAGAACGTCCTTGATGGTGTAGCTGAAGGCTTTTCCCTCCATCTTTTCACTTCCCTCCATACTCTTCTCATCTCCCTCCATCTTCTTCACATCTCCCTCCATCTTCTCACTTCCCTCCATCTTCTCCTTTCCCTCCACACTCACATCACTTCCCTCCATCTTTTCACCCTCCTCACTCACCTTCGGCACAGCCAACACACTCATCGTTTCACCACTCCCACGGATGTACACCTCCTTTGAGAACGACGCGCCCTTCAGCAGCGGCAGTCCAATGTAACTTGAGAAGGAGCACGGCAGATATTCCGTCGTGGGAATCGAAGACGGCAACACGCCCATCGCCTTCAACACCGTGGCAACGCTCTGGCTGCAGAAGAACTCCGCGTTCGTTTCCGAATTCGCCACGCGACTCTTACGCTCAGTCTGGAGGAGCGACTCGAGAGAGGCGCATTCTTCCTCGATGGAGCTCTTGGCAGTCTTCACAAAGGAACTCATCACGGGATCGAGCGTAACGGACTGCAGCATCTCCTAGGAATCACAGGAAGGAGGAAAGACCACATTGATCTCAAACAGGCGCTGCTGCAAGATGTAGTACCGATTCTGCATCAGCACACACTTGAACTTCTGGGGACTCCACACTCCCGCCTTCATAAGCGTGCCTGTGTCCGACATGTACGGCTTCCCCTCCATGCTCTTCGCAAGCTCCCATATCTCCTTGCGCTGCTTGTCCGTGCGAGTCGTCTACAGAACAACCGAAGAAACGACGCATACACGCAAATAGCGAACGGCCACAGCAGGCGCCCTGCTGTGACGCAGACGGTCATCCACCTCGAACAACTACGCGTAACAGCAACGGGGGATGACGACATGGATGCCGTTCAACGCCGCCTCTATGGCGTAGCACTTCTTCGTCTCGGGGTCTTTCACGACGATGCAAATGTGGTCCCACGGAGAGAACTGCTAGCGAATTAGCGCATCACGACGTTCCGTACCTTCGCGGCATAACACAGCACTGCACCCAGGATGTTCATCTCGCCGCATGCTCTGGAGAACAAGAGAATGTCTCCCGTGTCGAGATCGTTCGGCACGAGCGTGTCCTTGTCCAGCACGTGGAACTGCCTGCCCTCCAGCTGTCTAAACTCGAAGGCGCTGATGTCCTGCATTCGAGAGTGTGCAACAAGAAAGAATAAGAGCTATCGACTTAAACATCCTGCTTCTTAGCCTCGGCGAACTCGGTCTGAGGCTGTCTGTCCTCATACCAGAAGCAGCCCATGCGGAGCACCTTGTTGAAGATGAAGTTACCGGTCAGGAGGATCAGGAAACCAATCAGCTCGACAAGGGAAGCCCACTCGATCTTCTCTCCGTGGGTGTGATCGAAGTAGTAGATGATGATGTTGACGATCCAGATACACAGCGTACGGACAGCCTCCATAATCGTTCTGTACACAGCGGAGAAGGTCTGAGTGACCATCATACCGAACATGTTGTAGAACAGAATGCAAAGAATGTAAATGATGACCATGATGACCAGAGGACGGCTGTTCTTCATCATCACGAAGGAATCAATCGTATCCTCGTAGAACATCGCTCTCACCAGCTCGCTCTTGCTGTGGCCAGTGGACTGGACAGCCATCAGCACGAAGATACCGACGAGACCACCCCACATACCCTCAAGACCGACAATCAGGGAAGCAGCAGCCTTCACGTTCTTCAGAAGGTACTCCTCAATGACAATCTGGGAAGCCTGAATGATCTGAGCACCAACGACCAGCAGAATGGACATGATGATCTGACCCGTGGTGGCGTGCTTCTCGTCGCCAGACTTAGCCTTCATGAAGGAAGAGGAAGACACGACAAGCAGACCAACGGTGACCAGAAGAATACCAGTCCAGTGGTAGGCGTAGTACTTTCTGTGGAGGAAGATGATCGTCATGATGGCACTGAAGATGACCATGGAACCACGGAGCATCTGCCAGATGGAGGCATCAAGGTAGAAGAGACCAATGTTCATCAGACTAGTGGCGCAGAGATCGCACATAGCAGGAGCAGCCACGTAGAAGTAGTGCTTGCAGTGCTGGATGGAATCGTCGGCAGCAGCTCCACCAACAAGCTGAGCCTCAGCGTCGGTCTTCTTGGCAGCCTTGCACTTTCTGATGCAACGAATGATCTCGTAGACGATCAGGCAGGAAAGCATACCAATGAACATACTCTCGGTCTGGAACCAAGGCTTCTTGAACTCGGACACGTTGCCCAGGCGGTCCTTAGCCTTCATTTCAAAGATGTACTTCTGGATGGTGACGGTAGCCGTACCGAACAGAAGCATACCCGGAATGCAGGAAACGCGAGTGAACTTAGACACCATTCTACACAACTAACGCAAATCGCTCAAAACCTCACGCTCTTGCTTGTTGATAAAGGGAATTATGAAAACAACAAATCGTGGTTACGAGAAACGTGGAATCCCGGAATCCGAGAGAATCGAACTCCAGTATTTTTCCTAGTATAACTATTTGTGTTTATCAATCGGATTCCGCCGTGCAGTGTCGCGATGCCCCTTCCCCTATCCAGGGGTTCTCCAATTCAAATTGGTTCCGAGGGAATCTTCACGACGGCAGCCCAAACACGCACAAACGCCACGTTTGCAACAAACAAACCACACTGCGAACTGATTACTTTCTATGCGACAGAATGTTCATCCCCTCGTCTCCCTCGCTCTCCTCCAGCTCCTCCGTGTCCATGCTCGCCACGTCCGATATGTAGCTGTCGAAACTCTCTCGACGGTCGTCAAACGAGTTTAGGTACTCCGTATCCACGCCCAGGTTGCTGTCGCGCTCGCGGAACAGCTGGTTCTTGTTGCCCGAGAAGCGGAACTGTCTCGAAAGCCCGAAGGAAGGGCGGCTCGCCACGCCCACATTCAGCGTCGGCGCAAGCGACTGGCGCATGCGACTCTCGCGAACCGCCTTCTGCTTTATCTTGTTCACCACCTCCTCCGAGTTCAGGCCCTTCGTCTTGTTCTGGAAGCTGTCCATCGCGTGCGCGTGAATCGACCGCGTCATCTTCTCCTGGTTCTCCATCCTCTTCCGCAGCTCCTCCGCGTCCTTCTTCTTCTTCTCCAGCGTCGTCAGCTCGTTCATGAAGATGTCGTAGAAGTCCACCAGCACCTTGAAGAACGAGTCCACCGTGTAGTCGTCCTTGCTCTCGCCGAACTCCACGATCAGCTCGTTGAAGTACCCGTTCAGCTTGTTCATGTCGTCCTGCAGCGCCTGCACGCGCGTCTTGATGTCGCCCGTCTTGATCGACAGCACCTGCGGGAATCTTCGCGTCAGCCCACCACGACACCCCTACCGGTCCTCGTCGCAGCACGACCCCTGCGAACTGATCGTCACCATCTTGCCGATCTGCGCGCGCAGCGACGCCACGTCCTTCAGCGTCGCCGTCAGCTCCAGCTTCGACGCGTCCTTCAGCTGCGACAGCGACTTGATCGCCTCCAGCACGTCGGGGTACTGACTCTGCACCACGTCGCACAGCACACTGTCACTCAACACACTCCCACACACCTACGTCGCCAGCGTGCGCGAGCCGTCCGCGCACTTCGTCGTGTTGATCTTGCGCAGGTACTCGATCCGGAAGCCCCACGCGCCGCCACGCGCACTGTCGCCGTTCAGGTAGTTGCCGATCGCCAGCAGGATCTGACACAGCTTCTTCAGCCCCTGACAGTTCTTCACGAAGCGCAGATTCGTCTCGTAGATCTGGCGGATCTCCTTCAGCCGCGCCTCCTCGTCGTCGATCGTCACCACCGTCCGGCAGCACTCCAGCCGCGTCTGCACGCTCGGGATGTCCGACAGCTCGTACACGAAGCGGCTCGCGCCGCTCAGCTTGCTCACGTCGCCCTGGTACGCGTTGCACACCATCTGCTCGTCGGGCGTCGGCGCCGCGTTCACCAGCAGCGGCACGATGTCCTTCGTCAGCACCGTGAAGTCGCCGAAGAGTAACGCGCGGTGAATGGTGCTCACCGGCACCTTCAGGCGGCCGATGGTGATGCCCACGTTCTTCTCGCGCTTCGCGTCGAGCAGGTTCACCACCTTCGACTCCTCCTTCTTCACCGTCTCCGTCGGCAGCGTCACCGCGATGTCCTTCGCCGCGAACGCCGTGTCCAGCATGGCGGTGTCCAGCTTCACCGCGTGGTCGTCCAGGTGCACCCACATGCTCTTCTCCAGCACCGACTTGCTCGTGATGTTGTCCCAGTACACCGACCGCAGCTTCGCCGCGTGCGTGAACTTCTTGCGCGGCGGCAGGATCTCATCCTTCGGCTTCTCCGCCGTCCGCGACGACGACAGCGCCACCGACATGCGCGCCTTCGCGTTGGCTGTGGGACGCAGCACCGGCTTGGGCACCGAGGCGACGCGCACACACGGCTCCACGTGCCCGTCGGGGTACACGACCTCCTTGCCGTCGGGGATGTTGGTGAAGCCCACCTTGCTCATGTCCAGGTTCAGCACGCTCACGTCCAGGTCGTCCATCTTCATGCGCATCTCCACCTGCTTGCGCGGGATGCCGTCGCGCAGCGATTTGAAGTGCTTGTAGTAGTCGTAGTCCACCATCTTCTCGTAGTGGTGCTGACACGTTCCGCTCGACGCGGCAGGCGCGGCGCCGGGCTTGCAGCAAGGTTCCACATGTCCATCGGGGTATGTAATTTCGACGTCCTCGGGGATGTTGGTGAAGCCCACCGTGTTCAGGTCACAGTCCAACACAGAGCCGTCCAGACCTTCGGCGCCCATCTTCATCTTCAGACCTTCTTTCGGTAATCCGTTCTTTGCCAGTTTGAAGTACTTGTAGTACTTGTAATCAACCATCTTCTCGTAGTGATGTTGGCATGTCGCAGGCGCTGGTGCTTCCGCGGCCGCTCCCGGCTTGCAGCAGGGTTCCACATGTCCATCAGGGTATGTGATTTCGACATCCTCGGGAATGTCGGTGAAGCCAACCGTGTTCATGTCGAGATCGAGAATCGAGCCGTCCAGACCCTCAGCACCCATCTTCATCTTCAATCCTTCCTTCGGCAGACCGTTCTTCGCCAACTTGAAGTACTTATAGTACTTGTACTCCACCATCTTCTCATAATGGTGTTGACACGTCGTGGGTGCGGCGGGTTGTGCAGCGGGAGCAGGAGCGGCGCCGGGCTTGCAGCAGGGTTCCACATGTCCATCAGGGTATGTAATCTCCACGTCCTCGGGGATATCAGTGAAACCCACCACACTCATATCGAGATCCAGCACAGAACCGTCCAATCCCTCCAAACCCATCTTCATCTTCAATCCTTCCTTCGGTAAGCCATTCTTCGCCAGTTTGAAGAACTTGTAGTACTTGTACTCCACCATCTTCTCGTAGTGGTGCTGGCACGTCGTGGGCGCAGCGGGCTGTGCGGGCTGAGCCACCACATCACCGGGCTTGCAGCAGGGTTCCACATGTCCATCAGGATAAGTGATCTCAACATCTTCAGGAATGTCGGTGAAGCCAACCACACTCAAGTCATAGTCCAGCACGGAACCATCCAATCCCTCCAAACCCATCTTCATCTTCAGACCCTCCTTCGGCAGACCGTTCTTCGCCAGCTTGAAGAACTTGTAGTACTTGTAGTCAACCATCTTCTCGTAATGATGTTGACACGTCGCAGGCACCACAGCAGCGGCAGGTTGCGCAGCGGCGCTCACAACCTTCTCCTCCGCCGGCGCGGTAGCAGGCACCATCACCAGACCCTGCTCATCGCCGCTGATGATCACATGGTACGGGATGTTGATGAACTCGATCGAGTTCACGTCGTGCTCCAGCACCGACGCGTCCAGACCCTCCTTCTCCATCTCCTTCGACAGCGCCTCGATGTCCTCGCCGCTCTCCTTCCGTCGGAACCACTCGATGTACCGCACGTAGTCCACGCGAATCACCTGCGTCTCGCCCATGTCGTACACGTCCAGCACGTTCTCGTCCAGACCCTCCTCCACCATCTTCTGCTTCAGCACCTCCACCGCCACGCCGCGACGGCGGTCGTCGAAGTACCGGTTGTACTCGGGGATCGTGCGGTAGTCGGGGAACTCCTTGTCCAGGTAGTCCGGGTCCAGACCGGCTGCCACGGCCTGTTCCTTCAGCGCATCGACGGGCTCGCCGAGCACCTTCAGGTGGAGGAAGCGGACGTAGCGGGGGTCGATGCGCTCCTAGTCGTGACTCCGCCGCCACAGCGCCACGATGTTGAGAGAGGACTTGAAGGTCTGCTTGCCCAGCACCACCAGCTGCTTGGAGAGGTCCTACAGAGCGTGAGCAGAGCGCGCAGCCGTCCATCACCTACCGTCATCGTGTCGTCGAACGACACGTTGAAGCTATCCGGCGTGATCTTCAGCACGAAGTCGGTCATCTGAAGCAGGAGCTCCCACATGCGCGCGCCGCGATACGCGTCGTCGGGGATGGTGAACATATTTCGCAGAACACGCGACAGCACGTCACTGCGATGCTGCTCCGCCAAGTGCTTCTGGATCGCCGCTGCCCGTCACACCACACTCACACACTCACCGAACAACGACGAAGGGTTACTCATATCCACGCCGTCCATCGTCGCCTCCTCGCGGTCCGTCTTCTCCGCCTCGCTGAACAGCGTGTACTCGTTCAGGATCTGCTTGTAGTTGCTCCAGCACTTCGTCTTCGCCTTCTCCAGAATGCCGTCCATAATCCCGAAGATGTTCCACTCCATGAAGATGTTGCGGAACTACGCCTAACGCGCCACCCTCTCACCCACCAGCTTGCGCTTGAACAGCGAGTAATGACTGCTGATCGCGAGGTTGATGAAGAACAACAGCTTCTCCGCCACCAGACTGTCCTCCGTGTTCTCCAGCACGCGCATGATGCTCTCCATCTTGTACCGCTCCTTCATCTCGTGGCTGTACCGGTCGATCCACTCGTCCACCACGTCGTCGTCCTTCTTGCTCATGATGTACACAATCTTGTTCGTCGCCGACTCCACCAACGGGCCCTTGTCCGTCAGGAACACCGTCAGCAGCGTCGGCGCGCTGTCCTCGTACTCGCACACCGCATCGCTGCCGATCTCCGCGTTCATCAGGCTGTGCAGCGAGTCCAGCAGCGTCTCGATCACCGCGTTGTTCGCCTCCGTGCGCGGCAGCTTCGTCGTGTACCGCTTGATCATCTACACGTCACAGCCCACAGCCAAGCGTGCGTCGAACAACAGAGGCACACCGTCCTTCTCCAGGAACAGCTTCGTGTGGGAGAGGTTCGCGCCGCGGATCACCGAGTTGATCTCGCGCGCCTCGTCGTTTGCGAGGGAGCGCTAGGAGGGTCAGAGCGCATGATGAGATGTACCGATTTCAGCAGCTCCAGCGTAGAGAGCATGGTGAAGTTGCTCTTGAGGTTGCTCTTCATCTGGTTCTGGATGATCAGCCACTTCTCCATCTTCGTGCGATTGCGCATCGCAGGACGCAACTCCTCCTTCAGCATCATGTCGTCCAGCGTCTGCTCGAAGAGCTCGTTGAACTTGTTCATGTCCTCTGGCGGCTCCTTGTACTTCATCAGGATGTTCACGATTTCGACGATCTAGTTGTAAAGAGGCGAAAGCACGAGCAACCTTCTTCACGAACTCGACGGACCCGGGGAGCTTCTTGTGCCCCGTCAGCGTGAGCGTCCGGTCCTCGAACTCCAAGTCCATCATCGAGTCGCAGTAGTCCGGCTTCATAGGAAACCTCCTCGATGGATATCGCACTGTTTTCACTAGCTCGAGATCGTAGGATCTTGTCGTCAACCAAAAGAGCCCAGCCCCACCCCTTTATCTTCGACGATTCTGTATTCGAGTATGTCAATTCTGTGTCGTTCAGTCGGAAATAGCGTTTGATTTCCTTTGCCTACGCATCAGCAACTCCGCAGACGCAGAGCCTACGCCCTTGCCAATCAACTTGTCGGTGATCTTCACAACGTAGCTCTCGTTTAAGTCGCGCAGATTCACTCTCGCCTTCTGGGGCTCCGCTGGAAGTCCATCCTCCGAATCGCTTTCGTGGTGCCGGAAATCCGCTCCTGAGCTGCTTCTATTTGCCATTTGCCACCAAACGGAAAGCAAATTCTTTAAACTAACCGTCATGAAACGCTCCTCCTTCCTTCCGCGTGGCAGCCGTGCTCGCCAAATTCAAATTGCTGTGCACAAACAGATCAAAGGACCGCTAAAAGCCAACTACTCCACATTGTTTCGGCTGTTCACCTTCACAATGCAGTTATTCTCCAACTCGTCTTCCTCGCCCATCACGCGTCCATCCTCCGCCTCGATGCTCAGGCAGGGGATGTTCTCCGAGTTAATCAGCAACGACTTCAAATCCATCACCGTCGCGTGCTCGTGCAGCATGTAGCACGTCGATAGCGTGTTACCGCGCGGTCCCTTCAGCGTCGTCCAGGAGGTCACGGGATACACGATGGTCGGGTGCATGCACTCCACTGCCGTGTCGATCACCTTCCACACGCCCGTCGAGCCGTAGCGGAACAGTACCATGTCCATGATCTTGTTCAATCGTCCCTCCACGGTGGGGTCCAGCTTCTTCAGCTTCTACGCATCACCTCCGCGACGTACAACGCACCGAACTGCCGTACGTCTCCACCTCGTCGTCGTGCGTCAAAAACAGCTGATCCCCGCGATTGTACATGATGTACTTCTGCGCCGCCAGCTTCTTCAGGAAGCACTCCGAGGCCGCCGAAATCACCACGATGTCGCGCACGCGGAGATGGTCGTTCGAGTTCGGATTCACGTTGTCCTTGTTGTAGCGCTTCATGATCTTCAGAATGTTGTTGTCCGTCTCGCCCTTGCAGTCCGCCTTGTTCAGCGCCACGATGATCGGGAAGCGAATGTACATAAAAGCGTCCACCAACTTGTGGATGTCGTTCTAATCGTCAATCGTCCCGCCAACGCACAACCGATTCCCAGGACGACAAATCCACCGGCTCTCTCAGATTCATGTAACGCACGATGGCCTCGCTCTGCGCGGGCGTGGTTCCGTAGCCGGAGAACTGCAACTGCAGCATCTCCGCCAAGGTCTTCGGCTGCTCGCTCACCTGGTACGCCTTGTACTTCCGGATGATGCCGCCCCACCGCTTGCTGATGTTGTTGAAAATCCACGCGTGAATCTCGTCATACAGCCAATCGATGTCCTACGCGTCACGCCGCCCTGCATCCACTACACGCGACGGGTCGTAGCCAATGGTGTTCTCTCCCTTCTCGTTGGTCCTCCCAGACACATCGACAATGTGGATGAGCACGTGCGCATGACGCAAGTCATCCAGGAACTAGGAGTCACCACGCTCGAGAGAAAGCACCTTGTTTCCCAGACCCGCTCCCTCGCTCGCTCCCGGAATCAGTCCAGCGACGTCGAGCAACTTCACAGGGATTTGGCGCTGTCCGTTCTTGCAGAAACCATAAATGGGGGAGCACTTGGAGGTGCAATGCCGTTTCACGCAAGGACACTCGGTTAGGTAGTACGATATTCCCGTGTTGGGCTCGATGGTGGTGAACGGGTAGTTTCCGACCTACAGAATGAGCGGAGAGCGCGAATCGCCAACCTTCGCGTTTCCGTCCGTGACCGCGTTGAACAGCGTCGACTTTCCGGCAGACGGCTTCCCCACGCAGCCGATAATCAATTCCCAGCCAGGCATGAAGGTGATTGTGGCGTTCTTCCCTCAAATCAGACTATGTGTTTTGTGGTGTGATAAGCAATATGAATATGGAGTATATGACTCTAGTTTGAATGGAACGAGTGTAAAGTGTTCAGTGACTCTCCCTATGTGTTTTCGTCTCTACGCACGCGCGATACGCGAAAGGGAAAGACCATACTGGAAAAAGGACGAGGGATTCTCCGTTTCCCCCTTTTCTTTCTTGTCATAGAAAGGCCAATTCCATGCTTTCGACTCTCCGTCTTTGTGGAACCAAATCAGTCATTTCAAATAAGGCGATTACCATCATCTCCTGCCCCAAAGGAGCTGCTGAGGTCATTCTCCGCCGCCAGTTTGTTTCATTGATTGGTTCGAAGTCACAGAATGCCAAGAATTCGGTTGTTAAGATGAGAAGACTCTTCTCTGAGGAAGTGGCTCCATCGCGACTCAAATCACGTGTAGGCCGCTGCAAAGGAAGCGAAGGCCGCTCCCAAGGCCGCTGCGGGAGCCAAAGCCGCCGAGAACGCGAGCGCTGATGCCGCTGCTGCTGGAGCGAAGCAAACCGCCGAGGGCGCTTCCGGTCCCAAGACGTACCGCACCGTGAATGAAGGCCAGGAACTGATGGCTGTCAAGGTCGTTAGGAGTGCGTCTTCGAATCGTCCCTCACGGTGTAGGCGCGAAGAAGGCCTCGAAGGGCGCTCTCTGGCTGTTCATCGGCGCTGCCGCTGTGGTGACCGCCATCACCATCATCCGCGAAATCATCCCCTCTCGCCTCTCCGGCACCAACGTGTTCAGCGACGCCACCAAGATCGTCCTGGAGGACCCCGACGTGAACCGCTACCTGGGCGGCAACGTCAAGGCGTACGGCAAGGACTTCGGCGGCCAGCGCGCGGGTCGTCGTAACTGGATCGAGAACTACATCTACGAGGACGAGGACGGTCTGCAGCACTGCCGCATCAAGTTCAACGTGGAGGGCAACCGCGGCAGGGGCGAGGTGTTCGCGGAGAAGAGCCGAGAGATGGGCCCCGGCGAGTTCCACTACCTGGTGTTCGTCGACGGCAACACGGGCACTGTGGTGGGCATCATCGACAACCGTGTGTACCTGCCCATCGACAAGCAGCGCGAGCTGGTGGCGGACCGTCTGCACTCGATCAAGGCTGTGGGGACTGGAGGAGGAAGTGACGCGTAGGTGCTGTTCGGAATGAAGAGCCAGAAGGACACGCAGCAGCAATTGGCCATTCTGGGACCGGTGAAGGACCGTGTGGAGTACATCGACTGCGAGACGCGCCCGCAGGCGTGCGAGCAGGCGCAGATCGCGGCGGTCCCGACCTGGCTGATTCGCGGCAAGCGATTCGTGGGTGTGAAGGAGTTAGATGATTTAGAAGTCCTTTGTCACAAGGAGGTGAAGAAGTAAGGAATCACGTCACTTTTATGGTGTGTTTGTTGAATCAGCGCGCTTAGCAAGATATTTCCTGACTTTTTCTTGCTCACCCGATCCCCTAACACCGTCGATTTCGCCATAAACTCTCTCATCGTAAGTATTGTGCTGTCTCTAGGATCAAGTGCGTGATGACCACGAATAGCTGACATCGTCTGATTCTGAGCCTTGAAGACGCCTCATGGATCTGACGCTTGATTCCTCCCTGTCTTGTCAATCTTAACGGTTTCTAACCTCCTCTTTCTTTGAACAAACAACGCCACTCACTGTACGAATCGTCGCTCGATATGTCCCACTTCACCTTCGTCTTCTTCGGCTATTCGTCACCACGCACACCACACCACTCACCTGAGGATCCTTGCGCTGGAAGATGGACTGCGTTACGATGGAGGCCGCCTATGCCTAACACTTCCACCCTGCGCTCACCTCATCGTCCACGCACGCTCCAGAGCCCTCTTCTTCGTCCGCTAGATCGTTCAGCTCGTTGCCGACCGGCGGCGTCATGGGCTTCGAGATGAGCGACAACTCCACCTCCGGATTCTCCTTGTCTATGCCGTCACTACCTTCGTTCGAGCAGACTGAGTAGGTAGTCCTGCTTCATGAGGAGCGAAGCGCGCAGTTCGATGAGCGACGGATACGGAGTGCGTATCTCTCCGTCAGCACCAGCACACAACACATACCCGCTCCAGTGCGTCGTTGAACTGGCAGTTTGCTGTGAAGGAAATCGAATTCGCGTACCGTAGAAGAGTATCAACATTTATATCTATTGTTTACATATACACACTCTTCCAATACCTTTCGCACTCTTTATCTTGTGTTCCAGCGACTTGAGATTGTGGGTCACTTCATATTGCATCATTTCCTATCCATTCATCTTCACAGCGCACACACTACAATTTGAACGGACGATAAGTCGCGAATCGCCTTGCGAAACGCGGGAGAGGAGCGCACGTCTCCGCCGTTGTAGACGGTCGCTCTATTCGGAATCCGACTCCGTTACGCTTACGACTGCATTCCGGATGAGGGAGAGTGATCGCAAAACCAGACCGAAATCGGGCCTTTTTCTGGAGTCCGGAAACCCTTCGCGTCTCGGTTTGGGGGCAATAGGGGCTGTGGAACTTGGACTAATCGATTATCGACAATCATGAGCAGAAACAATCGTCACGGTGGAAAGAGGTTGGCGCTTGGGAGGCTGTTTGAGGGAATAGAGCGGAGAGTGAGAGCAGACCGATCTCATGTTCAAAACGGACTATGGGACTCATGGTATAGGCGAATTGCTGAATGAAAAGAGACTCGAGTTCCTTAGGGAGAATATGCGCTTCGACTACGTGCGCTGCGCAGTAATTGTGCTAGTTGCGACTTACGGGTTAGTTGGCGAACGGCGATGTGTACTGTGGCTTCATTGATCGAATTGACACCAAGTTTACCTCCCTTGTTCTCAAGCACGCCTATCTCGAAGTACCTTGTTTTGCATTCCTCACAATCATAGATGAGTCGCAACGCTCGCGCCCAGACTCTCCTGCCCTCGTCCATCACCATCCTATTCAAGGATCTGATCCGGCTGAACTCGCTAAAGTCACAGGTGCGATGCGAGAGCGACGCTACGTCGGAGACGCTGTCCATGGGCATCTTGGACCAGCTCGGTCTCTCCGTGTCCACAGAGAGTGCGTCGCAGCCCTTCGACGACTCGGAGCGTCGCAAGCGGGCGCAGAACGCTGCTCCTCGCCGCGACCTCGAGAACAATTTCGACTTCCTCATCGATCCGCAGGACAAACTCACACTCGATGAATCGTAATACAGCGATACGCGCGTGACCCCTAGCACATTCAAGATGGGCTCCTTCGACCAGTTCGCCGAGAACAAGGAGAAGTTCGGCGTGAAGAGCGACTTCGACATCACTCTGTACTCCACGCACGTGGACTACAAGGAGGTACCGATGTAACTCCCGGTCCCCGGCATCAGTCATAGAGAGCTCCGCAAGGCGGCGGCGACGATCGAGAAGGAGATGAAGGCGTCGGTGACGACGAATCTGCACCTGCTGGAGGAGCGAGGTGTGGTGGTGGACGTGGACGACGAGGACCTGTACAGCAAGGTGGAGCTGGAGAAGGGCAAGCGCAGAGACGGGCGGAGTCGCGACCGGAGTAGCGGCGAAAAGGTGCTTTCGCGCAGCATCATGAAGAAGGTCGAAGCACCCGCCAAATCGCCGGCTTCGACGCCCAAAGCGGCTGTCACGCCCAAGTCCACCTTCACAAAACCCACACCCCGCATGTCGCCCAACAGCATTGCCAAACAGAACGAGGCGAAGGCAGCCGCGTCCAAGCCCGCCGAGCCCGAGAAGAAGGAGAAGAGTGGGGTCCCACGATTTCGATGATGTGTAGAATTGAACGCGAGTGCTCCCGCATTCGAGATGAAGGCGACGGCCGCTCCGTTTAATCCGACGATGGTGCCGATTTCCATGATCCGACCCGGCATGATGATTCCGGCCCAGCCAGGTCAGATGGTTCCGATGATCCCCGTGCAGCCAGGGCAAGTGATGCCCATGCAGCCCGGACAGCCTGTTCAGCCGGGACAGCCCGTTCAGCCCGGACAGATGATGTCGGGAGTGACGTTCATTCCCATGTCGTACCCGATGATGCGACCCCCTATGCAGTACCCTATAAACCCCAATCAGATGTACCCAGCAATGACTCCGTACCCGCCTAGGGCGCAGAGCAATGGTGCGGAAACGAATGTAGGCAAATGGTGTGTTTGTTGGAACGAACGCGATTCCGCTTGCGGCAAAAAGCGGGTCGGAACACTATTCACTTTGTAAGCCTCTTATCGAATGTCTGCCACCTTTTCGCAAGTAATCGCGTTCTGCGTGCAGTAGTCACTCCGTAGACAACTGGAAACCTCATCAAGACGTGTATGGGAGTCGGCGTTCTGGCGCTGCCCCTCTCTTGTCTGAATGTGCGTGTCTGTCGTTCAATTCACCGTAGGCCGGTTTTGTGCCCTCCGCCATCCTGATTACCGTAATTGCTCTCTGGGTTTACTACTGCATGTCTCTCCTCTTGAAGGCGAGCGACGCGTGCACATTGCCACTCATTCCGACAAACGAGGACCCGTACAAAACGGTGGCTCGCAAAGTCGGTGAAGGAGCCCCTAGTGACCTGTAGGGTTTGGGGAAGTTTGGTGTGTTTCTGCTGAACTTCTCGTTTATCGTGACGCTGATCGGCGTCGGCGCGGCGTACCAGGTATTCCCTCGCGCTCTCGTCGATTCTAGATTACGTTCAACAAGATGATTGCTGGACTGCCGTGGGCCGACTGGCACTTCCCGCTCGGCAACAGCAACTACTTCTGGACGGGTCTCTTCGCCCTGTGCATCTACCCCATCGTTCTCCTGCGCTCCATGAGGCACGCTTTCCACGCATCGTTCACGCCTAGTTCCATCTCCTTTGCCTCGCAGGCCGGTAACTACATCCTCATCCTCGTGATGATCGTGGTTATTCTGTACGGCATTCTCTACAACAAGCCCAGCATCGAGCTGGCCATGCTGTGGCCGCGCAAGTACATGGAGATCGCGAACATGTTCGGCGTCATTTGCTTCTCGATGGGCGTGGCATTTGTCGGTCTGTCCTCGCGCGTCCGACATGCACTCCTCTCTCACACATAGAGCAGCATGAAGGACCCCTTCCAGTTCAAGAAGGCCCTCAGCGTTTCCCTCCTTATTCCCTCTCTCATCTACATCGTCTTCGCCTTCGCTGGCGTCGTCTTCTACGAGAAGGCGGAAGGTGGGTTTTTTCCGGAATTCCAATAATAGGGGGTATTCAGGACGTGATCCTCGCGAACATTCCCCGCAAGTCGGTGTGGTACATCGGCTCCGCCATCGGCCTGTCGCTGGTGTGCTTCTTGTCGTACCCCATCGCCGTGTACCCCGCGCTGATCGCGTGCGAGGCGTGGATCAAGGAGGAGGAGAGCAAGACGATGGTGACGAGCTGGAAGCGCGTGCTGCAGCGTCTGGGCATCGTGGTGGTGACGAGTCTGCTGGCGCTGTTCATCCCGAGCTTCCAGATGGTGGTGTCGTTCAATATCCTTGCGTGGTGGACGAGTGGGACTTAACAGCAGTCGGCTGTTTCACCATCTCCATCGTCTCGTTTATCCTGCCCCCGCTGCTGCACATGCGCCTGCTGCCCAACGAGTCGAAGGCGAGCTGGTACGTGGATCTGCTGTTTGTCATTTTGGGTGTGGGAGTGATGGCTGTGGCGACGACCACGACCGTGCTCACGATGAAGTGGGGTGTTTGTTTTTGTTACGCTTTGTGGATGGCTTTCGTGGAGTGTTTCTTCGTTGATGAGTCTCATCCCAGCATGTAAAGATAACGACTCTCTGTGAAGAACGACTCTTCTCACAAGGGGACAACCACTCTCCGTGAATGACTCTCCTCACATGACGTGAGGACAACAACTCTCATCACAAACAAACAGACAACAACCCTCTCACATTCAACTACTCCCTGCAGGGGCACGTGCTGCGAGAGTGACCGCTCTGGTGGCAGATGTGGCACACCTCCGCGTTGGGACAGTCCTTCGCCAAATGACCCGACTGCAAGCAGCGCAAACACTGAACCTCGTTATGACAGTCCGCGGCAATGTGCCTGATTCTCACACACTAGAAACACGCAAACCCTGGCTGACCACAACGACGACACTTCTGGGGCTCTGGGCAGTCCCTCGCAATGTGTCCCTCCCTGTGGCAGTTATTGCTACGCTTCATCCACAGCACGCGAAATGCAACCATATCTTCCGGTCGATGAACGAATCCAGCGGAACATCTATGCCCGTGCTTTGATTGATCCCACTCTCTCCATACGAATTCTCTCTACACAGATGATTCCAATTTCAAACGCGGACCTGAGACGACAATCCTTGGCCATATGACCCGTCCTTCCACAGATGAAACACTTGCGGTCACTACTGGGGAATCCAACACATCATTTCTACTTTGTCGGATGATAGTACGCTCCCTGAGGATAGTGAATCATGGAACGGTTCGCTGGTCTGTGCGTTGCCTTCCCAAAGGACGATTGAGGAATCTTTCCCTTCGACGGACACACGGCAGCGATGTGGCCTCTTCCTCCGCAAACATAGCATATATCATTCACTTGGGTTAATGAGGGCTTATTTCTCTACCAGGTCTCACTCTGTCAGGACAGTCCTTCGCCATATGTCCTTCCTTGCCGCAAACGTAGCAATTCACCATGATCGGTAACTGAAACTGAAAGAGGTATTTGTCTTTTTCAATGTGTGTTCTATGCAGTTTCGGCGCTATTGACGGGTAGATCCACAGTTTGGGGAGTCTACTGCCGAATCTCCATTCAGTGTGTGTGGTACAGTCCGTGAATGCTTTCCAACTAGCAGTCGAGCTGGCGGACAGAATCGTCCTTCATCCTACCTCCTGAATGAGAATTCGCAAGAACAAGCAAGTAGAAGGAATACTGAAGCATCTGATTCAGTAGAATCGAAAGACAATGCAGTACTACGAGATCAACTACGGCTTCCGATCTCCGTACAAGGCACGCATCTCTGAACGAAAATAACGACGTAGGTACTGCTGGAAGAGTCCTTCATCCGCTACGGTTTGGAATTGAACCTCCCCAACTCAATAGACAGTCTGATTCGCAGAGCCATTCAGGTAGGTGCTGTTGCAAAGGGTAACGGAAAGGATGATGGTGCGGAGCTGGTGATTACGCGCTGCATTCGGAAACGCTTCGAGGAGTTCAAGGAGAAGAGTCCGAAGGAGTTCGAGTTCATCGAGTCCCTCCGCTGCGTGGAATGCGACCACAAGGAGCCCTTGTCGTCTATCAAGTGCGTTATGGACATTGCAAAGAGTTGTCTGCGTTCTCCGCCTCTGAGGCATAGATATGAAGAAATCAAAAGACAAATACATCGTGTGCTCCCAAAAGGACCTCTATCGCACGGATCTGAGACGTCTCACAGGCGTGCCGCTGATCTACTTCAACCGGAGCGTGCTAACATTGGACACTCCGTCCAAGAACTCGGACCACTTCGTGGCTGCTGTGCATTTCTGTCTATCCCCTGATCGATAGAGCGTCGCAAGCCGTCTGGGCGTGTCTGACGCCGAACGGGAGTTGTTGGGAATGGAGAAGGCGAAGCGGGAAGAGCCTGCTCATGTTTCTGCTGCGATGTCCGACTGAGGCATAGAATCCGTTTATCGACATTCACCACCACAAGAAGAACCCGAACCCGCTGTCTTGCAAGAAGAAGAAGAACACGCCTCCTCCCCCAGCCAAGAATGCCGACGGCAAGAAGAAGAACCGGAGAAGCAAGAAGCACAAGAGTAGCGAGTTGCCGGCGCTAGAGGCAGCGAAGGAGTGAGTTTAGATGGGCTGTTTGTTGGGAATAACGGAATTGTCGCGGGAATCTGCTCGCTTTTACTCTGCTGTTCAATAATGACGGGCGATTGTGCTTCGAATTGCCTCCTCATTCTGCTAGACAACGAAGTGACCACGCTGTATCCGTTTCTTCAACAGGACGGTACCTGTCGTCTGTCCGGCTGCTGCGCGGTCCAGATCCCAACGACAATGACGCTGGGTGGCGACGAAATCACGATCGGCAACGTTCCCGACTCGAAATCCGCTGAGACTGGAGTGGATTTCGTGTGCCACTTCGTTCGCGCTTTCGAAGGCGCGCTTAGTAGCGAGGAAATCGAGGAGCTGAGGCTGCTGTGTCCATCTGTCGTGCAGTGTGATCGTGAGGGGATGATCGGCTTTCGCCTTCCGTCAATGAACAACCAAGTCGTGTCGCCGCTGATCCTCATCCAGGTGTTTCTGAAGTACGCGATTCAACACGAGGAAGCTCGGATTGGCGGTGCAATTCGCAGTGTCTTTCTTGTCTATCCCCCGTCCTTCTCGTCCGTCCATGTTCACCATCTCCGCCACATCTTTCGGTGTGTAGGCGACTATTCCTTCACGACGCAGAACCGAGTGTTATGCCAGATTTGCTCCTTTCTGCCGCTCGCCGTTTTATCTCCCGCTTCACCCACGCGCGTGCTCGTCTTCGATGCCTGCTACGACGCGCTGCACATCTACCTGTGCGAACTCTCCCCATCGAAGGTGCGCGTTTCTTCGCACGTCTGGTCCACCTCGCTGGGTCGTCACTGCATCGTCGTTCGCTTCATGAACTCTATCGTCCAGCGGTTCAACCACAGCATGCAGCGGCCGCTGCCCGAGACGACCATCGGCGACGTGTACGACTGCTGCAACAGTGTGCTGGACTGCCTCGCTGTGCAGTCGAGTTGCTCGCTGTCGGTGCGAAGCGACGGCAGCGTGTTTAAGCAGGTCGTGCGTCAGCAGGACATCTGGGGACTTCTGACGGAGGCGTGCGACTTGCTGAAGAAGGATCTGGAGGTGCTGCTTGCCGAGGTGGGATGGACTCTGTCCAGCATTCCGCAAGCCCTTCTCACGGGCACGTGCTACAGTCTGTCCTGCTATGAAACCCTGATTCACACGCTGGTTCCCGCGGCAGCGCTCGCTCGCAACAACGATGTGAACGAAATGGTGTTGAACGCCTTCTCGTCCACGCTGACGCTGGAGGTCGCCGAACCGGCGGATTCTGCGCTGTACAAGGTGCTGCACTCCTCCTCGCAGCCCGTCGCGCTGTCGAGCGAGGTTTTGCAGCTGATGCGAGACGAGGTGCGGCAGCTTCGCGGCAAGCGCAAGAAGCAGGAAGAGGCCGCGACGCCGCAGGGTCCCGAACTGCAGGAAGAAATGCCTGCTCCCATTCCCGTCGTGTTGGATACGACGCAGGACGAGATCTTCGCGCCCACCAACCCGGACGTGCGCTGTATGTGTGGGTGGCGTTATTGAGGAATAGACATTGCCACGCGCTCTCGCTCCGCCCAGTCGGCGAGTAGCTGCGAGGTCGTCACGAGAGAAGGACTGCGATCCCACCAGACGGAGACGGAGTCGCCGTCGGTGAAGACAAGCGAGAAGGAGGAGGAGGTGTCGAGCAAGGAGTTAGTTGATCAGCTCCTTCAGACGGAGTTGAGTTGGCGCGACCTGAAGCGGTTGACGGCTTTCGTGGAGAAGCACAGGAAGAAGGGTGTGAATGAGAAGGGTGTGAGTGAAGGGAAGAAGTCGACGCGCATGGTGTCGAAGCTGCCGAGTGAGGGTGTGAGTGAGGAGAAGAAGGTGAGTGAAGGGAAGAAGGGTGTGAGTGAGGAGAAGAAGGTGAATGAAGGGAAGAAGGGTGTGAATGAGAAGAAGCACAACGAGAAGAGGAGAGTGAGTGAGAAGAAGAACGTGAATGAAGGGAAGAGGAGAGTGAGTGAGAAGAAGAACGTGAATGAAGAAAAGAAGAAGAACGTGAATGAGAAGGATATAAACGAGAAGAACCACGCGAATGAGAAGACCACGAACAAAGTCAAAAGCGAAGAGACGAACAACGAAGACAAGAAGGAGGATCCCACAGAACAAAAACTCTTCGACTCCACTCCCCGAAAGGCGAGCATCAAAGCGATGAAGCTCACTCGAAGCCTGCTGCGACCCCGACAAAAGCGAGCCGCGACTGACGAATCGAAACCCGCCAAGCGCGCTCACACAGAGAAGGAGAAGGAACCCTACTCTCTCCCGAAGGTGCCTCCGTGCGTGTTCGACCTCGAGCTTCGCTTCCAACCTCTCCCTCCCCTCCAACTCCACACACCTCACACCGCGCTGCCCAAACCCACGCCGTCGCGTCTGTGCAAGTGGGTGGACGACCTGTCCTCGCCCGTGTATTACAGCTCTGCGCTGCAGGAACAGATCGCCAAGAAGGGCGACGCGACGACCCGAACGCACCACTACTCGGACAACTCCGTGTATATGGGCCCCATCGTGAACGGCATGCGTCACGGCACCGGCAAGCTGGTCTACCCGGACGGGAGCTCGTACCAGGGCCAGTTCCGCGACAACGCGCGCTTCGGCAAGGGGACGCTTCGGTCGAAGAAGAACGTGGTGTTCTTCGAGGGCACGTTCGAGTACGACTACCCGAAGAAGGGCGTTCTCACCTACAACAACGGCGCGCGGTACGAGGGCATGTTCAACCAGGGCGTGCCTGACGGCGAGGGCACGCTGTACAGCAACGGGAAGGACGCGACGTGGGACGGCGAGTGGCAGAACGGAGTGATGAACGGACGCGGCGCCTTCTTCTACGACAACGGGGACTATTTCGAGGGCGAGATGAAGGAGGGGAAGCGAAGCGGAGAAGGGCGCGTGTGCAACCGCAAGGGCGCCGTCCTGTTCGAGGGTGTGTTCAAGGACGATTTGGAGGAGGGCGCGGGGACGCAGTTCTTCGCGGACGGGTCGTTCATGAAGGTGAACTACCGCAAGGGCGAGCCCGTGGGAAAGGCTGTGCTGTACGACGCGAAGCAGAACGTCCTCGGCGAGGGCTCGTTCGCGAATGGCACGTACTCTGGGTACGGGCGGTTCTTCCTGAAGGGTGGCGCGTGCTACTTCGGGAATGTGGTGAAGGACAAGTTGGAGGGAAAAGGCGAGTACCACTTCGACGACACGTGGATGATTCGGTCGGAGTTTCACGACAACTGCTGCCACGGTCCTTTCGAGCTGTACGCCAAGGACAGACTGGTGATGGAGGGCGCGATCGAGAAGAAGGTGCTGTCGGGAAAGGGCAAGGAGTACTATCCCGACGGCTCTGTGCTTTACGACGGGTCCTACGCCAACGACGCGCGCGAGGGGAAGGGAAGACTGAACTTCGCGGATGGCTCCTATTACGTTGGGGGTTTCAAGGCGGGCTATCTTAGCGGTCAGGGAACTGTGTATTCGCATTCTGGGAAGGTGCTCATTTCCGGTTCGTTTTCGAGGAATCAATACCGTCCGAAGGGCTAGTGAAACGGCGCGTTGTTGGCTTGCCACGCTCTTTGCTGTGTTTTATCTCTTCTGTCGTTTAGGACTCTCTTTATTCGTGTATCGCCGTCGCTGTTTGTTGTAGCCTCGAAGATGGAATTGCACAGAGCGGAGTATTTGCGCCTAGTGCCTCCATTCACCCCCAACACCGTTCTCTTTTGCTGTTTTCTCAGTTCTTATTGTTCTTACAAAGACATGCCCGTGTACGTTTTGCTCGAATGTGGTGTCGGATGCGTTCCGTCCAATTTGATTGCGCAACGACTCACCCCTGGTGTAGGCCCCAGTCTGTTGTTTTGAAGCAGCGTCGTGACGCTGAACTGAAGGCTTCCGCCG
>ERZ1106923.156-NODE-156-length-30535-cov-18.401214_pt1 | contig 30535 bp, 47 predicted proteins | sample MGYA00403657_ERZ1106923 | MGnify/ENA primary metagenome ERZ1106923 (study PRJEB35170, sample SAMEA104062425) | human gut metagenome | biome: human gut; feature: human-associated habitat; material: faeces | place: Denmark | collected 2012-06-19 ...
CAGGGACCTATCTTACCACTTGACTACTATTGCTCTGTTTTGCCTCCTCACTTGCCCCTTTTCACACAATCTCTCCATGGAAACGACAACCCTTCCATTCTAAAACGGATTCTGGAACGGAGACAGAGCACACGACTCTATCCGTACCCCGAGGAGAGTCATCATTTCTTTCATGAGTTGTGAGTTTGATTCAAATTCGATTTCAACCGAAGTAGAGAGAAGGGAGAAGCGTTGAGGAATAGGAATTGGTCTCCCTGTGCGAGGATTTGAAGCAGGGAAGTGTGCAGTCGAAATACGACGACATCGTGAAAATCAGGAAGGCAATTACGCTTCGTGAGCAGTGCATGTGGCAATTCATCGTGCAGGGAAGGATTTGCCCATCGACACGATCATTTCGGAGAATATCATTCCCATTCTAGTGGAGGGCGTGAAGTCGAACCATCCAAAGGTGCAGTTCGAGTGTGCGTGGATTCTTAGCAATATCGCAACGGGAACCGAGGATCAAGTATTCGTTTGAAGTTGCTTCTGATGTACAGACACGAGAAGTGATGTATTCGGGAATAGCGCCCGTGTTTCTCTCCCAGCTGGAGAACACGAAGGATAAGGACTACATCCAGATCGTTGTGTGGTGTCTCGGCAATCTGTGTGGCGACGAGAAGTGCAGGAACATCCTTCTGTCGAGTCGTTTAGTGACCATCGTGATTGGCATCCTGAACAAAGTACGAGATGAGTGGTGGATGAATGGTAGTACCTCCTCAACCAGGAGATCATGGAGAGCTGCATCTTCTGTTTGCGCAATGCGCTTTCGACAATGAACTTCGCGCCCGCCTTTCGCAAGCAGGAGTTCCAGACCATCGTGAATCTGTACAGACGCATTTTGGAGGCAAAGCAGCTCGAAATCCACACGGGCGTGCTCTCCGAGCTTCTCCAGTTCTGCCAGAACACAATCGACAACAACGAAACTGCCTTCGTAAGGGACCTTGTGGGCGGTCATGACTAGGGCATGCAGGCCCTGAGCATCGTGAACGGTTGCGTGGCGATCATGTCGAACGCGGTGCAAGCGTCCATCAATGGACAGTTTGAGCAGTCGTCGAACTACCCCACGAAGCAGATCATGGAGACACTGGGAGACATTCTGGCGGATAACGACGTGTATGGCGCGACGCTGATTCAGCAGGGGCTTCTCCCCTTCCTCCAAGCGGTCTATTTCGACAAGAACAACGACGACCAGCTCCTTCGTCTGGAGGTGATCTTCTGCTGGATGAACATCTCCGGGGGAAGGAACAGCCAGCTGCTCTTTGATTCGGGCATCTTCCCGACGCTGGTGGAGAATGTGACGGCACTCACGCCGGCGGCGGACGCGTTGTGCTACGAGGCGGCGAGGCGTTCTATGGTTGTTATCTGCAACTTCATTTGTGAGTGTAGCGATTCGGTAAGAATGGAGGTGGTGGTTCACTGTAGACGCGTCTCTTCTTGTTGCAGAATCACATCCGGACTCTTCTCGAGGGATATCTCTCCATCGTTCAGGGCAGATGGGCGGACGAGGATCATGAGTTCGTTGTGGATATGTTGAAGCGAATGAATGAGTAGTTGCTTTGTGTTTGTTTTGGTGACAGCGGGGTGCTGCAACAAAGAACTGTACGCATCCTCAAACACGCGCTGCAACAGATATCCGTTGTTCGACAGAAGCACTTGCGCGAGCTATTCGTCAGTCGTTTCGCAAAGGAAAACGTCGTCATCGAGATGAGTCAACAGGCTCTGCACGAACAAATCAAACTTGTCTGGATTCTTCATCAGCTCTCTCTATTCCTCACGCGCGTCGCGCAGAATCACTTTCAGAAACGGAATCACAGGCGAAGAAGACATCCACCATTTCACATAGTTTTCGTTCGTTTCGGTCGATTGGATCGTTGTCACGGCGAAATCCATCACAAAGCCAATTAATGGAGTCACGTGTTTCGTGTCTCGAAAGGAAACAGATCTCTAAATTACATGTTGGCGTTCAGCAAGTCGTCGCCCATGGGCAGTTCCGTCGTCTCTCTCTGGTACAGCAATCGCTGTCGTTCATTCGTCTTGGCTAGGCGCACCTTCATAGATGAAATGTGTTTGATTGCCTACGCATCACGACGTCTCCGAAACGCAAACCTCCATGTGCATGTCCATCAGCATCGACAACTGCGTGTCTGTCGCGTAGTCCAGGTCCAGACCCAAGTACTGTGGTACCGTAATGCCCGTAGCCCGCGCCGATGGGTTCGACAGCTCCAGAAGACGCTACAGCTCACCCTCAAAACCCGATCCCACCTGCAGTTCGTCGCTCGTGTAAGGGACCGTCGCAATCGGCTGGCTGTCGTCCTCAAAGTAGTCGTTCCATCTGCCAGTGTGCTCGAATAACCACGGGTCGCGCTCAATGCTCACTTTCCGCTGTCTCCACATGCCGTACTCCGGCTTGGACCACCACTGACTCTCCATGTTCGTATAGTCATTCATGTTCTCGTCATGATAGTCATAAAAGTGGTCCAGTCCCATCGCGCGGGCATCGCTCTGATTCATGCTCAGCGGAGGGTTGTACGGGGACTTGAACGCGTCGTTGTTGAGTGGCGGCAGTCCTTGGTTCATCACTCCGCTGTACTCGAATGGGGGCTGAACCGCGGGGAGAGGGAGAGGTTGGCCCACCGCCTTCTCCGCCTTCGGTTCAGTGGATGCTTGTGCTACTGGCTCACTCTTCTCTGTCTTGAGTTCAGTGGGTGGCTGCGGTCCTGACTCACTCTTCTCCTTGCGAGCCAAAGCGGGCTCGACGGGTTTTGTTGGAAGCGGGGATGTGGTTCTGCGATAGTCCTGTTTTCCTGCCGATTTCTGCTCCCTTTTCTTCTCCTTCTTGTTCTCGCTGATGCTAGCGGATCGGTTCTTCCTTCTCTTCTCTCCCACGACCGTCCACGACGAATCGGGTGTGAATGAACTGTCCACTGTGTTCTTTTTCTCCTCCTTCTTCTCCACCTCCTTCTTTACCTCTTCTTCCTTCTTCTCTTTCGCCTCCTCCTTCACCTCCTCTTTCACCTCCTTCACCTCCTCTTTCACCTCCTTCTCAACCTCCTTCACCTCCTTCTTCTCAACTTCCTTCACCTCCTCCGCTCCCTTGTTCGTCTCCTTGCTCTCGATCATCGGCGCCTCCACCTCGCGTCCCTTCCCATCTCGCAGAATGCCAAACACGTCGGGCTGAGGCGGGTCATACGCCAAGAACGCGTGATGGGGATGAAACTCCCTGGCGTGCTGGAAGCAGGACTCGCACAGATCATAGTCGTCGCACTCCTTCTCGTCAACAACACGCCGTGTTCTTACCTTGCAGGAATAGCGGATTCCCGATATACACTTCTTCGTCTTGCAGTGGTCACACATGTAGTTGGGGTGCGTGGTGTGCTTCTCGGCGACGGTTCGGTTCTTGTTCTTCTTGTTCTTCTTGTGGCCCTTCGTCGGTCTCTCCTGTCTACACTTCAGACAATCGCATCATTCCGACAAGTCCTCCATATCGTATCCTTCTGCACGCAGCAGCTCCGCCAACTCCTCCTTTGCACTCTCTTCGAGCTCTTTCCAGCGCTTCTCCAACACCTCAGCGCAATCGGGATAGCACGCCTTCTCTGCTTGCTACACGTCACAAACCACTCCTATTGAAACCTGAAGTGGGGTCAGACCTTTGATGTCGCGCAGCGTACAATCAGCGCCCGCCTCGAGGAGACAATTCACACAATCCAGATTGCCCGTCGCTGCGGCCACGTGGAGCGCCGTTTTGCCATCTACGTCTTGAACATCGATCATCTTGGGACATCTATGAATCACATCCCTCGAGCAAACACACAATCGAAGGATCTCCTTCACAATCTTCACACGTTCCTTCTCTCCTCCTATGCACGCTCCAATCAAGCAGGTGGAGTCGTTCGCGCTCATGGCTCGCACTTCCGCATGCTCGCTCAGCAGAAACATGAAGAAATCGTAGTGTCCAAAGTAGCACGACCACAGTAACGGCGTCTCTACACAGTGAGCTCATCCTTAGACAAAGCACCTCCAGAGAAGTTGCATTGGTTGATAAGCCTGTGATTCTTCTTCAGTATCATTCTGCCGATATTCACGTTTCCTCCCTACCCAGTGAAACACAAAACAAATCACGACCTTTGCGGCAAACAGCAAGGAAGTGTTGCTCTTTGTCACCGTCACGCTGTTCACGCTGCAATCGCGCTTAATCAGCTCCTCCACGATCTTTTCCTGACACTCCGAGGCGGCGATCATCAGCGCCGAAAACCCGTCTGAATCGGTCTGGTTCACGTTCGCCTTTCCCTCGTCGAGCAGCGACACCATCTTGTCGTAGTCGCCGCCAGCAACAGCATCGAAGAAGGCGTTCGCGTCTTCCATTGTACCGGTTTCGTATCGGATACTAATCTCGTCATCGTAGTCCATTCTTCACGGTTATTTGCGATTCCCGAGTTGGAGTGGCGACCATACAAATTGTTGGGATTGGGTGGATGGCGCTATTCAAAAGAATGTGTGTAGAGGAGACGCAGGTCAGTTGTATGTGCTGATTCGAGCCCTTCCCTAACTCCTAGCCCTGAAGCCGCAATCATGGACTCCACGCAATCGATCGTTATTCCACTCTTGCCGATGCACCTCATCGCAGGCCAGCGTGATTCCGTCGTTCTTCGCCTCTTCACCGCTCTATATCCCTTTTCACGGCAAACCCCATTAATTCGATGGGATGCTAAAGCAATTGCTTGCCGGACTCATAGTATCATTATCTGTTGCCTTCATCAACGGAGGAAAGGAGTGTAGCGGATTCCTTCACCCCTCACATGCAGGCACGAAGAACATTCACTGCGGAATCCCTGCCGCCGATCTCGAACAGTCGCGCGAGGTCACCGATTCTCTCTCAGGACAGTGTCTGTAGTGCTGCGATCTCATTCCTCACCGGTAGGAAGGGGAAGTGTAGCTGCTACGACGGCTTTGGGTGCAACAACTGCGGCGCTCGCATGCTGCTTGACGACTACGGGGAATACACGACGATCCGCAACCTGATCGATGGGAGCACCAACAGTGTGGACATTTGTGACGTGGAGTGGGGTGGGGGGTATTGCACCGAGGACAGCGAGTGCCACGGAAAGGGACTCTGCATTGAAAACCAGTGTGTGTGCTACAGCAACTGGTTGTGCCCCTATTGCGAGATGGGACTGAACGAGGACATCCTGATAGGAGCGACCTGCGGAGACTACGTCCACGGAGGTGGCACGTGCTACGATGACGACGACTGCAACGGCAGGGGAGTGTGTCTGGACGGAGCCTGCATGTGCAACAGTGGTTACGTGTGCAGTCACTGCTCCTCGCTGGCACTGGATGTGATCAAGGGGAGTAGATTTTGTTGCCGCTCCTCACGTGTAGACGCGATCTGTCCATGCGATCGCGTGAATTGCGGGAAGCATGGCGTGTGCGAGGGAGGCGTGTGCATCTGCGAGGCGGGCTACAAGGGGCAGTACTGCAACATCAACGTGCCCTATCCGCCACTGGCGTGATGCGTAGATTTGCGACAGCATCGACTGTGGAGAGCATGGCGTGTGCTCGCTGGCGCTCGGCGGGCAGTGTGTGTGTGACCCGGGCTATTCGGGGACCTTCTGCGACACGCAGCCGCGTGGCTCGATGTCCTGCGAGACGAACGAGGACTGCGGAAATGGGATTGGAGGCATCTGCGTTCCGACGACCCACACGTGCGAGTGCTACAAGGGGTGGACGTGCCCGAGCTGCGACAAGGTGGGCGACACGTGCAACGCCGTCGCGATGATCCACGGAGGGGGCACGTGCTCGTCCAACAAAGACTGTGGGAACTTCGGACCGGATTACGACAACCCCGAGCACACCGGAGGAGAGTGCAGAGGAGGGATTTGCGTGTGCTTCGAGGGGTACACATGTCCGCACTGCACGACAGGCGGGAATCCGGAGAGTGTGGTGAAGGGCGATCTCCAGTGCAAGGACGGGAGCGTGACGAGTGTGGTGACGACGAGTCTGCTGCTCGTGGTGTTGTGGATCACCTTTGTCATGATGTCTTGTGTTTGTGGCAAACAGGAGCACACACGGATGTACCGATCGATCAGTTCCTTTCCCAAAGGAGTGACGACAATCACTCGCTTCTTCACGTCTTTGTACACGATGTAGTTGCACACATCACTCCGGTCCGTGATCTACGCCTCACGCCACTCGCCCATCTCCACCTTGCTGAACACGTCCGCATCCAAGTCCTTGTACAAGAAGGCCTTCTTGTAGCTCGCCCGATTCAGCTCGCGCTACACCTCACACCCCTCCTCCCACACTACCTCCCACAGGTAGATCTGGTCGGTGATGTTCATCGGGATCTTGTAGTACACTCCGCTCTCGCTTCGGATGTTCAGGTCCTCCACCTTGCCGTTCATGTGCAAGCCAGGGTTCGACCGCTCCAGCTTCGCGTCGGCCTCCTTCATCAGCACGTCGTTCTCGGAGTACTCTTCGAGGAAGGAGCAAATCTGGTCCGCCGTGATGCCGTTGCGCAGCGCCTTCACGATGCTGTCGCGTGTGATCAGGAACGCCACCATGTTGGGGAGGACGGTCTATCGAGAAGGAGAGGAGCCACGACATACGCGTTTCTCGATAAACTGCGAGAGGATCTGGATGTGCAGGGTGTTCTCCGACAGCGGTCCGAAGGCGTACACGTGGAAGTTCGACTCCACGACGATCTTCAGCGTGGACTTGATGCGCATGGACAGGCTGATCGTGTCTACGGTGAATGCTATGCGCTGCACCCACCTGCGGAGGAGGAGGGCGAGAGGAAGTCCGCGCCGACGTGCGTCACGTAGAAGAAGTCCTCGTCGTTGATGCGCTTCTTGTACCTACAGCTCACGCGCCTCCCCGACCGGTACACCAAACCGATCAGGTGGAAGAAGGGGAAGAGATCGATCTGCTCTGGACTCAGCTTGGACACGCGATACGGCATTCGCGGCGTCATTTGGGGCAGGTTGAACAGAAAGGAGAAAAACGGGACTGGATTTGGAATGGACTGGAGAATGAACTGCAGCAGCAGGTACACTTGGCTGTGGAACGTCATTAGCAGGAACTGATAACCGCGGGGAGTCGTCACATAGTTGCCGCTACGCCTCACACAGCCGGCTTTGCCATACCCATGCGCACCCGGCGCAATCAGTCCACAGTTCCGAAACAGCTTGAGAATGCGATCATTGTTGGGATCGGCGGTGGCGTTGGTCTATTACGTAACGGCACTGGAGCAGGAGTACGGGACTCAAGAGAAGAGAGTTGTTGCGACTGTAGCACTGTTCGCAGTACTTGGTGCTTTCATCGTTCATTTCCTTGTACTCCTTGCTGCCCTTCGAGGCCCACTTGCAGTGCTGGTTTAACACGATACTGTTCTACGCAATGAGAGGAAGCGCGAGGACGAACTAGATATGTCTTCTGGAATACGGGGTTGATCGACAGGGACAACGTTTCCGCACTCGCCCCATTCACCGTTTCCAAGATGTGATACTCCAATAACTACTTGAGAGAGTCGTAGGAACAGCTACTTGATTCACAAACCCCAGCACCGCTTCCGATGACATGTTCTGAAAATTGGACACAATCTGGTCGCGAGGCACCGGCTCACTCACGCAGAAGAGGATGTTGAAGATCCTATCCCGTCACTCTCTTCGCAAAACAGCCCTACTGCTGGCACTCATTCGGAAGCAACTGCAGGAGCGTGTGAATAGACCCCAGCTCTGTGAACCTACCGATAAGCACCATCTGGACAGCCAAGTCAAGCGTACAGCTCCTCAAATTGCGATCGCGATAGCTTTCGCAGGCTCTCCTCAAACATCTAGGGAATAATACGCGACGAAAGAAACGACCCAATTCCGGGGTGGAAGCGCAATTCACCGTTTCCTGGCCATTTCGGTGCAAACCAAATCTGGAAGAGGATGAGTGAATGCTCCATCCAGACATCTCCTGACGACTCGAAGAAGGGGAAGATCGTGTTCTATGACAAGCAGTCCAGTCGCTTCTTTGTGGAATGCGAGGGACGTTTCGAGTGGTATCCATTCCAGCAGGTGCATATAGACAAGGACGCAAAAAAGATCCCTGGGTACTGGAGTGTGTCGGATCTAATCCCCTAGAATCGACAAGCCCTCATGCATGGATGTCATCGAGCAGGTGACGGACCTGAATCGGGACGAGAATTGCAACGCGGACACAATCCTGACGATTCTCCAGCGATATGAGGTGGATCTGCTGCATGCCGATGCGATGAAGGATATGCGACGCCTAGAATATGAATATCTCACAAGGCGAGAGATACGGAAGAAGGAGCGTGCTTCTCGTCTCACAAAGCTCCAAGAACTGAAGGTGCCCATGTCCATGAAGTACAGCGCGTATCCCGATGCCGCGAAGAATAGATTGGCAACCATCGATCGTTCCTTGTCGCGAAATGCCTCCCCCTCCTCGCTCACAAACCGCCAAAAGCTGCTCAAGTGGGCCTACGACAACAGCACGATGTGGAACAGCTCGTTCCTGATCAACACCTCGGCGAAGAAGCTTCTCACCGACATGAGTCTCAAGGAGTCCTTCCTGAAGAGCCACGAGGACGATTTGTGTGCGTGCCGTCCCTTTCTGTAACGAGTAGACACACTCGCCTTTTGCCTCGACGAGTACGGGTACTCCAGTCTCCACCCGCACGTCCTTCTGCGCGACACGCTCTCGCGCGTGCAGAACTACCGGACGTTCAGCAAGTACCGCAGCGCCGTCACGACGCCGATTGCTTGCGCTCGTCTCTCGATCGACAAGAGAGACTACTACATCCAGAGCCCGCACTACATCGTCGGGGGCCTTCCGTCGGAGGTGTATGCGCGGCTGCAGCGGGCGAATCCGGTTGTGGAAGAGTGGGCGTGACGCGTGGTGCTGATGACTAGCTCGATCGAGGGACTGGGATCGGTCGACCTCACGGTGGTGGACGACGACACGCCGCACAGGGCAATCGACATATACTGGAGCGAAGCGAAGAGGGGCTGGTGTCTTCACGTGATCGACAAGGCAGCCAGGGTGAAGATGAACGGGCGAAGTGTATCATTTGAGGAGGGAGAGGCGGACCTGGGGATGTCCTCCACTGTGCAGTTGGGCTATCGCGAGTTACTGTTTGCTGCAGCCATTCCGAGTGAATAGCGTCCCGTGTTTGTTGCCAAACCATTACTATGAGTAACCCTTACGAAGGCGCGATTGTGGGAAGACTGAAGCTCAAGGGAAAGGCGCTGAAGAAGTGGGGCGGAGTGGCGTTCGCGGTGATGGCGTAGATCAAAACACTCTCACAAAAAGAAGGCAGAAACCGAAGCGGACGGCGCTCTGAACTACATTCCGGTAGAAGAGCTGCAAACCGTTCCCACGAACAGTGAAACCGGAACGGGACGCATCTACGCCACCGGTTTTCGTTCGGATTGGATGGTCACACGTAGGCTCAGTCGTGTATGGAAGGGGAACGCAGTTCTTGAAGGAGCTGTCGATTGGCGACCTGATTTCCATTCAGCACCCGACGACGTAAATGACGCAACGTATGGCGTGATGGTGTAGCTTTGAGATTGAGAACCGCGTCGTGAAGATGATTGCGAGCGACACGTCTCTCTCGATCAGTTCCCCGTTCAGCAGCGACTTTTCCACCGAGATTTGCTTCGAGTACACGAAGAAGCAGGAAGAGACGCTGACGCCGGCCGAGCTGAAGGAAAAGCAGGAGAAGGAGCGAAACGCCGAGGAGAACGCCGCCTTTGGCATCTACCAGGGAGCCGGGTGGGCCGCTTCATCTCGCAGTGAGTCGTAGAGGCACCGAATTCACATATAAAACGCGTCTGAGCAGTGCGTACGGTGGGTGGAAGACCATCACGAAGAAGACGAAGCGAGTGCTGACCCGTGAGGAGATGTTGGACATGCGCATAAAGAACAAGTCGGATCGCCACTGTATGTAACTTATCCTGCTAGTGGAGTGGTTGTTGCAACAAGAAAGGACAATCAATCTGGAATTATCTTTGATTTCAAATCATACATCATTCTTCCACTTTACTTCTTGGGTCTCACAGCACAGCCAGCGACGATGCGGGCCTTGCCTCCGGTGGGAGTGCAGAGGAGGGTGTTGCAGCTAGAACGCATGACGCCACCAATCGACCAACCTACTTCTCGCAGACAACGGCGGTCTGAGCGTGGCTGAACACGGTCGTGCTACGAGATTAGGGACGCGGAATCCGCATTCTTACATCTGGAAGCAACCGGGGCACTTCACGTCCATGAAGTAGCTGTTGGGGGCCTGGACAAGGCGCTTCAGCTTGTGCTTCTGAGCTTCTTCCTCAGCAGTAGGATAACGGAGATCGTTCACCTAAATGCGGGTGAGACCCTGTCCACCTCAAGAAAAACACGAGAGAAAGCGTACCATCTTAATGTACTTGAAGAGAGTAGATAATTCCTGCCGTTTCGATTCGATGAAGTGTTGGAAGCCACGATTAGCCCTTCATTCGAATACCCGCAGAAACACCCCTGCTTCCACAATTCACCCCCAACGCCATTTTGTATTCAACAAATGCCACATTGCACAAGCTAATCAAACCAAATCGCGCCGTCAGAACGATTGTACACGCCGTCTCGTGGAATGGGAACGAACTGACGCTCTCTCCCGATGCTCGTCTGCTCCATGGGCATCACGTCGTCCTCGGAGTTGGTCTGGTTCATGTCTACGGATTACGCGCGTCAACTACAACCACGGGAAATGATCTCCCTGTTCACACGATAGTAGCCCTTGTAGCTGTAGGGATGCAGAAGGATGCGAAGCCGAATGATCACGTAAAACAGAATCGCCTCGTTGACGACGATGACCAAGTCCTGGTATTTCCATGAGAGAACTGTCCTCTACGTCTCAGCAGTGAGAGAAACGCAGACTCCGATAATGGCGACGAACGTAGGTCGAAGGATGTAGATGATGAAGGTCCACATGAGAGACACGAAGGTCGCTTTGTTGATGTACACCTTGATCGTAGCCGAGTTGTACTGCGACGACTGCAGGATCGAGCTGGAGGCCTATCGCTCATTCCTCCCTCCCTCTCGCACCGAGATGTTGATATTGATGCAAATCAGAATGGTGATGATGAAGATGGCTTCAAAGATGTAGTCAACCACGGTGAACCCGTTGCACAGGCCGTCGATCTGCGAATCGCAGTAGGACGAGATCATGGAGAGAATGAACATGCCGGAAAAGATGCACACGCCGAACTGGATCTCCTTCTTCTAGCCGCTCAGCAGGAGCCACACACACTACCGTGAAGAGCTGGTGCGAGATCTGCCACCCGCACGCGAGGAGGAAGAGGAGCACGAGCAGGATGTCGTCCACGAAGGAGTACAGGAAGGAGTTCATGAACTCCACGAAGGGACGTGGTGAAGGACCCGATCGGCGCAAAGGAAGGATATTGATGGAGTTGTTGAGCAGCAAGTACCAGATCACGATGGAGCGCAGCACGGAGGACACCAGCTTCAGGAGCACCAACACCTCCAGCGCGTAGTCGACGTTGCGGACATGCGTTGTGCCTCTGTACCGAGCCTTGCTGTTCTGTGCCGTAACACCACGACCGCTTCCATACGATGACGACGAAGGAGACGAGGAGGCCGAGGTACAGCACGGAGACGGTGGGCCAAATGATCGTCTCCAGCTGCTTCTCCACCGTCAGATTCACCATCATCCCGTTGTAGTTCGTCTTGATCTGGATCGAGCCCTACGCGTCGAACGGAGGAGTCGTCGCTACGGTGACTACTGCCGGCGTGGAAAAGCAGTTGAGAATGATGACGGAGTACTGGCTCTCGTAGCCCACAGTGTACACGTGCGAGAACATGGAGGCGACCTGGTATCGCTGAGGAGTGAGGAAGCAACGGAGGAGCTACGTAGGCCGACGGTTGGATGCATGTGTCATCCGACACCGAGTCAGAGTAGGAGAACTCGTCGGGTCTCTGATTCGAGTCATAGATCATAAGCAACAAGGGATTCTCTCCCTCCTGCACGTCAATCAGCACGGAAGATGCGTACGATCGAACTGATGCTGATACTGATCGTGGATCCCGGAGACAGTCCGATTTCTGGGGAAATAGAGAGCTTTGAGTTGGGCTTCATCTCTAGTGCGTGAGGAACACACGCCAAAGCGGCACTCTTATTGAAATCCGTACTGTAGCTCATAGAAAACGAAAGCATCATGAGGAAGCAGAGAAGACGCAAAGCCATCCTGCTCACCTCCTTACGACAATAGGACATGCGGAACGCGGTGAAGGCACCAAGTACAGTGAAGAAGGAGCGAAGACGAGACTACGAATGAAAACGAATGGGGAGCGAGAGGGAGGGAACTCCAACAAACAACGGAACGCAATGAAATGGTGTGGGTTTGATTCCCGATACACAGATAGAACGCATCCACCTCAAACTCGATGCAATCCTCGTCGTCACTGTCATACTCGTCCTCCTCTTCCACGTCGTTGCCGTAGATTCCGAGCTCTTTGGCCTTCTCACTCTTGTCCCCGACGCAGCTGCCAATCGTGCAGTGAGGAATGGGAGGGGAGTAGTACGTGTCCTTCTTGTACTTTTCGAGAACAGCGTCCAATTGGCGGATGATCTTCACGACGGAGTTGAACCCCCTCTGCACGAGAACGCTGCAGAACGACCTCGTTTTGTCCTCGTTCGTGAAGACATGGGGAGAGGAGAGCGTCACCTGGAACGGACTCGCTCTGACTGCGTTCCGCACACTGCTCACAAAGGGGCTGATCTGGAAATCACGAAGGAAGAAGAGTTTCGTGAGACTGATGTGGTACTTGTTGAACCCCTGCTTCTCCTCCGTTAGCGATCGAAAGGGAGTTGTGTCCGCATCGAACTGTGCATTGACTGAGCGGATAATCCCCTTCGCCTTGTCGCCTGCTTCCTCGGAGGGCACTAGTGTTCAATTTGAATTGGACTCGCTACACAGAATGTATGCGAAGGAGGGCCAGTTCCCTTCGACATGGGGAGACTGTCTGACTCTTTTCGGCTCTTCCTCTCCAGCAGCGTCCTGCTCTCGCTTCATCGAACGCGTGCGACGGTGAATGGAACAAACACGTGCAGGAAATGACAATTCTGGTTATTCCTCGATAGGATCTTCCACCATGTTCAGGTCGTCGAAGAGGGTTGTCTACAGGTCACCACGGGCCTCCAAACCCACATCGTGCATGTCCATCAGAACGGAGAGGGAGTCGCGGAACTGCACCAAGTCCACCAGTCCCTTCTGCTTCACCGAATCGGCGCTGCCGGTCAGATGCATGTCCTCCAGCAAGGGCCGATAGATGGAGAGCAACAGCGAGGGATACGCCAGCACGAACTCCCTCCACCCCACGCGACAGTCCTCCACGGCGTACAGCCGGTCGAGCACGGCGCCCACGCACTGTTTGTGGAGGAGTCGGTCGTCGCGCAGCTGCCGCGTGCGGGGCGCCGCCACACTGCTGAAGGAGCGCGCGGCCGCGGTGGGGTACTGGCTGTGAATGGAGGGAGAGAGCGCGGTGACCATGAAGCGCACGCGGTTGCGCAGACTCTGGTCCCCCTCGCCGCCCTGGTCCGCGTCGCGCGACCGACCCCACTTCGGACGCATCGACTCCACGAACGCCAGGTCGTCCATCACCGCGCAGCACTCCTCCAGATCGGACGTGTATGTCGGCATGTTCGTGTAGACGTAGTCGAGCGTGTCGTCCACCGTGATGGCGTTGTCCCGAAACATGGTGTCGAAGTCGTTCTCAAAGCGTCCGTCGGGCCGCCGCTTCCCGAGCAGCAGCTTCTTCACCATGTGGAACAGTCCCCAGAAGGTGTCCTCGGAGTGCAGGTCGCGCAGCGACGACGAGTCGTGATGGGCGAAGAGCAGCAGCTTCAAGCACATCTGCCGCAGGTCGCCGTGGCTCGTGTCGATCGCGGAGCGAAGGCTCGACGCCGGGGAGTGGAACAGGGCCTTGAGCGCGGCAGTACATCTGTGGGTCAGGAGGAGAGAGAACGCGTACAGACGGACGGAGGGGGCGTTGAGCGTGACGGAGAAGAAGCGCGTGGCGGAGGGGAGGAGGTAGCGCGTGGCGGCCTCTCCCTTGACCTCGTTGATGGTGTCGACGATCCACACGAACAGCCGCGAGGAGTCCGTCCGCGTCTTGGCGTTGAGGCGCTGGAGCAGCTGCACGAAGCTCTGTCTACGCGGTGAGCGCAGTCGCGGTCGCGTACCGATCCGTCCGGGTCTGGGACGAGAAGGAGGCGGAGGGAATCAGCGAGGTGGGGAGCAGGTCGATGACCACCAGCTGTCGGTCGCTGTTGTGGATGGAGTCGGTGAAGGAGCTGGAGGCGGAGAGAGTCGAGGAGTGCTCCGCCACGTCCAGAAACGCGAGAAAGCTCCGCATGTGCGACGTCGTTCCCTGGTCCGTGTTCATCACGGCGTCGTCGTCCCACGTGGTCCACCTAATGTGGCTCTCCTTGCACACGCTGTACACGAGACTTCTCTACGCCTCATCCACAATCCGTAAGGACACCTTTCCGCACCCCGGTGGGCCGTACAGAATGCACAAACAGTTGCCCCGGTCCTGGAGCACCCATTCCTGAAATTGCTGCTTGTGAAGAGGATTGATGGCTAGCTGGTCGAAGGAGGGGACATAGGAATAGATATCGACTGTCTTCTTGAAGGTCTTTTGTTTCGACGGACTCGTTTGAGGAGAACGCTTCGTGGTCTTCCACGCCTTACGGATCGGAAGATTTGGCTTCCTCTCCACCGACTTTGGAGTTGGGAAGGGACGCTTGTAGGATTTGTGGGAAAGGAGCACGCAGGAGTCGTCCTCGATCGATTCAGAAAGAACCTGCGGATCGAGCTGGCTGTTCATGCTCTTCCGATTGATAACCGTTTTGGCTCCGAGAGGCCGCGAATCGTCCTCCTTCTCGAACAAGTCGCTATCCGTTTCCTCCGACTGGAACAGATCCGAGTCGCTGGAATTTCGGCTCGATGCGTCGCTCTCGCTCGAATCCTCCTCACTCAGCACAACGCGTCTCGTGGTTTGGTTTCCGACAACTTCCGACTCTTTCGAGGACACACTGGACGTTCCAGCTGCAGACTGACATCGCTTCATAGGAGAAGCGAGCTTTCTCTCTTCTGTCGTTTGCAATGGCATGAAATCGTCGTCACTCGACGTCTGAACAATACGGATGTGCTCCGAAGACGTCATTTCCTCCCTCCTGCATTTCTTCGGACTCTGCCCCGAATTCATGATTCTTGAAAACATGGTCCTTCAATCCACCGCTTCCGATGAAAACGAGACCAAACGAAAAGGGCGGCAAAAAAGAACTGCCGAGCGGAATTCCTATACATCGGCATTCTGTGGGACTCGCAGCACACAAGAGGAGTACATAAGTCGGTGAAGGGGTGATTCAGTGGGTGGCGATTACCCAAAGGGACAACGGGGGTCATTCCTCTGCTTCACAGCACGAAGTGGAAGCGCGCTGAACTCGCTTCTAGCGTTACATCGGTGTTAGGCGAAAGTGGAGTGAGAAGAATCCTTCATTTTCGTTTTCACCCGATGGAAAACGCGCAACCAACGAAGTCAAATCCGTGGAAGGTTTCAAAGCCTGCGGCAATGCCGCTGTCCTTCAAGGATTTGATGCGTGAGACTGAAGAGAAAAGAAAGAAAGAAATGTTGAGCGGTACGTGCTGGGATGCGTTGTCATGGGAATAGAGAACTATATCAACGACATGGAGCAGAGTCGTCGTGACTGCCGTGTTTGATGCGTAGACGATGACTACCTCATTGCCCTTCAACTGCAGGAGGAATACGACCGCCAGGCTCAGGAGGCGAATCCGAGTGCCGCAGAGACTGCAAATCAAGGTGGTTCATAAGCACTTCTGTGTTATCCTAGACACCCTTGACGATGATTACGCCCTGGCGATGCAACTCCAAATGGAGGAGGAGCAACTGTACCGATCTGCTCACGCGAAGGAGCAGAGGAGCTCGAAGCGTTTTGGAAGACGGGAGTGTGTGACAAGTAGTCCTCATCGACCAACCCACGAACTACGACTCCTTGATCCCCGATGTGAGCGAAGCACCTGTGGCGGTGGAGCCTGAGGTGAACGAGCACTATTTGGGCGTGAACAGCCCCTATCTCGGCGAGGACCTCGCGGAGGAAGGGAACGACGTTCTCATTCGCCCCTCTCCCGTACGCATGTGCACGAAGGCCTAATAGCTAGGTGTATGGAAAGCACAATCGCGAGCATGTCGGGAAGGTGAACATATCCTGTGCCGTGCTCTCCGTGCGTTCCTTCACGGTCAGAGCGCTCGCCTGCAGCGCAGCATCGACAACGCGGGGAACATCGAGGAGTTCGCGATGGACGACAAGAGCATCGTGAAGATGCGCAAGTACTACGGCCACAAGAAGGACCGCTCGACGCGCGCGCCGAAGGAGAACAAGCTCACCACGAACTCCACCATCGACAACGACACCCGACTGCTGATTCTGAGCGTGGGCGCGCTGCCGAGGCGTGAGGCGTAGTGGATCAACAACGGCGTGATCGACGCGGTGGGCGGGAACCTCCAGACGGGGAAGGAGGGAACGGTGCTGTCGGCGGTGCTGGGCGAGGAGCCGGACGAGGAGTGGTACTGCATCAAGGTGTACAAGGTGCTGACGATGGACTTCCGGAACAAGAAGGAGTACATCTACGGGGACTACCGCTTCACCGACCTGGAGGGCGTGAGCAGCAGCGACACGAAGATCGTGAAGGAGTGGACGCGGAAGGAGCACTTCAATCTGCTGAAGCTGTTCGAGGCGGGCATTCCCTGTCCGGAGCCGATTCTGTACGACAAGAACGTGCTGCTGATGCGCATGATCGGCGACCACGGGCATCCTGCCCCGTCGCTGAAGCAGTGCTTGGAGGAGGCACCACACCTGTACAAGAAGCTGCTCATCCAGTCCCTGCAGCTGCTGCGCGACATGTTCCAGAAGTGCAGACTGATTCACGGGGACTTCAGCGAGTACAACCTCCTGTAGCGGTGTGTGACTGGAGTCACGCGTAGTGTGCATCACGGGCGAGTGTACGTGATTGACGTGGGTCAGTCCGTGAACACGATTCACGACAAGTGGAGGGACTTCCTGGCGCGAGACGTGCACAACATCCTGCACTACTTCCACCACAAGAGAGAGATTCAGGACGTGGACGAGGTGGAGGCGCGCACGCTGGAGTATGTGCTGGAAGACGAGTCCGACGAGTTCATGTCGTACATTGAAAAGCACATAGAGTGATGTGTTTGATGCAAAAAGAATTCCCACACCGGGACTCGAACCCGGGTCGGCGAGGTGAAAACCCGCTATCCTAACCGGCTAGACTATATGGGAGACACTCCGACTCTCCGCCCTGCACAGACAAGGAGGAGGACACAGAGAGAGCAAAAGCGCAGATAACGACTCAAAGAAACCATCCCAATACCGATGGTACTGCACTTTCAAACGGGGTGACGATGTAGAGCACGGATGATCGTTTTAATGTGAATCTCTCATTCTCGAAGAATTGGGACCATCTCCAGGGAAAGTACATTGGAACGGGTCATCCCGACCAAACCAAATAGTAGGATGGATTGATCGCGCAGTTATTGCCGTAGCGAGTGGGCGGTCAATATGCACCGTGACACGTATGCCAGTCACATCGGACACGAGGACATGTTGTACTTTGTGTCCGTAGTGGAGAACGAGTCGGTGGAGCGTGTGCGCTATACCATGTTAGAGGTAGTGGCTTTGGATTCTCTGTTAGAATAGAAAATGCTGCAGCCCTGCGGACCTCCGCCAGCCAAGCCCAACCCTGTGTATTGATACTTCTTCTGTATGCTGTGTTTGTTTGTTACGATTTGGAGACATGGGTGTGTGTGATCCATTCCTGTTTGCCTCCCATGGCGTGTGTTCGATAGAAGATCCGTTCTTTCCCAACGAAAACGAATACGCACACGTGATGGTGGATGGACCCCATGCACACTGCCCTGATCTTTCGGATCGTCCTGAAATCAGTAATACCTTCAGGATATGGAGCATGACCTGGAAGTGATAAATGTGATTTGCGTTGTTTGGTTCTGATGAATCGTAGTTATGGAAGTCGCTCAATATGAGTGTAATCGAGAAGTTGGACAGCGCACACTCCACGGACTATTGGAAGTATTTCTGCTGCTTGCAGAGTCATGTATAGTCTGTTGATACCAATGTATTTCGATGCGATCACTGAGGAGGATTCAAGGGGTGTGGGCAACGACAAACTGGAATACGTTGTGCTCATGCGCACGTTGGTAATTAGGCCGTGCATTCTGAGCGAAAAGTACAAGGGAGAAGACATGTTTCGCGTTTCCGCTGAGGACTTTTTGAATGCCTTCGTCAAAAACGTCAAGAGCAGGGGGTACGGAAAGAAGCTGATACAGGATGTGTTTTGCAACTACGCCTCCATTATCCCCAACTGCCCGAGGATATACAGGACGGAGCCGGTGCGCTTCTTGCAGGAACTGGCTACGCATCTTCAGAATACTCCCTTTTCGACCCAGAACCCCTTTTCCCTGAATGCTGCGTTTTATGAGGAAGTGTGTCAAGTTCACGAGCTGTACGCCGACTTTTGCCTTGCAGCTCCCCGTCTTGCCTTTCTCATGGCGGAGACCTGTCCCCTGTTCCCAACGAAGAGCATCAACGGAATCAATCTCGAAGAAACCCCGTTTCTGCCCCACTTCTTTTCTTTTCTGACGGTTCCCACGCCGTTCTGGTTGAACCACCAGCTGCAGTACTACCCCAACACACTCTCCCCCGAGAAAATCGCCGTTCTCAAGTCCATCCAGGAGGACACGATGACGCGCGTGCACGCGGCGCAGTGCGACATCCTCCGAACCTACATGACGGCGTCGTACGTGTCCCGCGACTACATTCTGAACTACATAGCCACGCTCACCAACGCCAACATATCGCGGCGCGTCAACCCCTTCGGCAGCGTGAGCAGCGACGGGCTGATGGTGAACCTGACGATGTGCGTGCTGGAGCTGCTGGGCGAGATGCTGCGACAGGCGCCGTCCAAGCGCATGGCGAAGAAGTTCCTCAGCTACGTGCTGTGCGACCTGTGCCGCGTGGACTTCATTCGGCCGAACATCCCGAAGAAGCCGGAAGACCTCGACTACGTGCTGAACCTGATGAACTGGTGTCGGCCGACCAACATGCTGGCGCGCTCGCTGGACGACACGCAGTGGTGGAGGGCGATTCGGTCGTCGCCCAAAGACCTTGAGGCCATGATCGACAACGGGCTGGAGTGCAAGCCGAGAAGCACCATGGGCTCCTTCCTGTCCTCCATCTTCAGCATCTCGGACGGCGTGCTCTTCTCTAAGAGCATTCTCTCCCTCAAGTCCTTCTACGACTACTCCTACAACTACTTCATCACCGGCAAGAGAGTGACGCCTCTGCTGCAGCTCGAGCAGAGCTCGTTCGCCTGCACCGTCTGCAAGGAGCCCATCACCACGCCTCCCCTGTATCGCTGTGCGTGCTGCGAGTCCTACATCCTGTGCAAGAAGTGCTACGAGGCGGAGCGAGCGCAGGTGCTCCAGCAGTACCGCTATCCCTACGCCCCCGAGGTGCGCTCCCTCTTCCAGCACCCCGAGGCGGTGAACCAGATGGACTCCAAGCACAACGCGCTGACCCACCTCTTCACCGAGCTCTTCTCCTTCTCCTTCGTCCTCTCCGTGCGCCCCGCGTTCCACCCCTGCTTCCCCTTCGCCCCGCTCTGTCCCGCGCCGTACGAGGCCGTGAGGCAGGAGCTGGAGGAGAAGTGCAGGGACCGTCCCGACGAGTTCGTGCCGGCGTTCACGAAGGCGGTGGAGAAGATCCCGCTGGACGCTCCGGACGACAACTACGTGTTCTACGCGCAGGGGGACCGCGCGCTCCTCCGCCAGTACGAGGACACGATGTGCCTATGTTCCGTGGAGGGAGCGGTGTGCAAGCAGCACGGCGTGCTCGCTCGCAAGGTGATCCGGATGCACAAGGCGCCGCCGCTGCGCGAGGGCTTCGCGCAGTACTGCCAGTGCTACCAGTGCAAGACGACGCCGATCATCGGGACGGTGTACCACTGTCTCCACTGCTCGCTCGAGCTCTGCGAGCGGTGCTACTTGCGCGAGATGAAGATCGGCGCCGGCACGCCCTCGCACCAGTGCAACCACGTGTTCCTGCTGGTGAGCCACCCCCTGAGCGGCGGGTGCTTCTACCAGCACAACCGCAACGACATGCGGACCATCCAGAACACCATCGACGTGTTCCCCAACGACATGAGCATGAGCGGCGTGGTGCTGGACCAGTTCATGGCGAACCGCAGCGAGGCGCACATCAACGACGACAACCTGGCGGCGGAGCTGTTCGCGCTGAGCACGCAGCTCATGTACGTGAACATGACGGGGCTGTTCCAGGAGTACCAGGTGCTGGTGGACTTCAACCGGCTCTCGCTCCACCGCGCCCTGCGCGACATGCAGTTCACGGTGGGGTCGATGTCCTCGGCGTACGTGTACTACATGGAGCACCTCTCGTACATCCTGCTGTCGCTCGTGACCTTCTACTGCCCGTCGAACTACCCGCTGGACGAGGCGTGGGGACTGCACGGCGTGGAGTACAACATGACCTTCAACATGATCACGCACAACGCCTTCGACAGCCGCTGCGTCTCCAAGCTGAAGCGCCTGGTGATCCTGGACGTGAACCCCTCGCCGATGTTCGGCATTCTCGCCGGCTCCCTCCTGGAGGTCGTGTTCCTGCTCTTCCGCTGGTACATGCAGAGCAGCAACGTCGCGACGGTGAAGGAGCTGATCGGCGCCGGGCGGCTGGACTACACGCTGCTGCTCCTGCTGATCTGCCTCAACGAGAACGTGGTGGGCAACGTGTCGACGCGGTTCGACGTGCTGGACAGTCTGTTCCACCTGTGCACGGTCAGCAAGGAGAAGGACGACGTCGTGTTCCTGTTCGCGTACCCCGTGGTTCGCCACTTCCTGATGATCTTCTGCCAGCGCGCGCTGATCGACTCGTCGGGGCTGAAGGACCCGCAGGTGGCGTACCCCGCGCAGCTGCACGCGAACAAGATCATGATTCTCCTCCTCCGCAGTCGCACGGTAGGTGTCGGCGGACCGCGTGACCCGTAGTGCGGCGACCTGGGCTACAACGAGTACCAGCAGCTCCTCGAGGGGATGGGCATCAGCGAGAACATATTCTCGTTGTACATCGAGGACATGATCCGCCAGGCGAGCAACACGCAGGACACGCTGAACGAGGTGTGCAACCGCCTCATCGCGGGCACGGAGCCGTCGGGAGTGGGCGGTGGTGGAGCGGGTGACGCGTAGACGGTGTCGACGCTGAAGATGATGGGCCAGCAGCTGCTGGAGAACATCAAGACGGTGATCAACCTGTTCATGCGCATGATCAACTGTCCCTCCGTGCTGCGCCTCATCATGTCGCACTACATCATGAAGCGGACCACGAGGGTGCGTGCGCGCTGCGGCCTCAACTCTAGTTCATCCTCGTCGTCCTCTCCTCCATCACCAAGCCCGTGTACCGCGACCACGTGAGCGAGGTGTCCAGGCTCATCAAGATGAACTACAACCAGTGGCTGTACGTGATCCTCGACCAGATCCTCCTGCTCTACAGGAACGCGCCCTCCGTGAACGACCTGGCCAGCGAGGAGCTGCCCTCCGCGGCCGTCGCGCTCGACCCGTCGCCCGACTTCCGCAACAGCATCCTCATTTCGTTCGTGGAGGACGACGGCTTCTTCGACCTGGCGGTGTTCGAGTGGGCGCTCCAGTACTGCAAGGACAACCCGGTGCTGGACGACCGCAAGATCCGCTCGTTTGAGCTCGTCGTCCGCTCTCTCCGGGACTACCGCAAGCACTTCAAGGAGCTGAACAAGGTGCTGGACTCGTGTCCGGACGAGTTCTTCGACAGCCTCATGGACACGGTGATGCAGGACCCGGTGATTCTGCCCTCGAACAACCGCTGCGACCGCACCACCGTGCTTCGGCAGTTGTCCGTCAACCCGATAGACCCGTTCACGCGGGAGCCGCTGACGATGGACATGGTGAAGCCTGACAGGGAGCTGAAGGAGAGGATCCATGCGTACATGAAAGAGAAAATGAGTGCCTTGCAGCATTCTTCGTGAGTGACTCTGCAAATTCAAGACATCTGTTGTTTCTTCAACACGCTTTGTTGCCCCCAAAACCGCTCCGTACAAAAGCGAGCGAAGGATTGTGCACCAGTTATTATTTCCTTGGTTTGAATGATTATTCACTTCCTTTCGGGACAGAATATCAGCATACCCGTCGGAGAGAAGGAAGAAGTGGCCATCGTGAAGAAGAGAGTGCGCGAAATCATCTGCGCGCCGTACGAAAGCATTTCCCTCGTTTACAACGGAACTATCCTCGACGATGATTCTACATTAGACGCATACCGTTGTTTCGGCTTCTACGTGTAACCCGTAGATATCACAAACACTTCCACGGTGACAGCCGTCAAATCACCGCAACAGCCAGAGGTGTCGATCGAAGAGCAGGAGAAGCAGGTGGAGGACTATCTCGTGTCCCTGTGCCACAATCTCAAGCAGCAGCCCGACTCCGCTCCCTCGTCTCCGACAGGAAGCGAGGACAGGGAGAATATTAAAGTGTTTGAGAGCATCACAGCCGACTCGACCCGAGTTCCCTTTAGTTGCAAAACGGAGCGTCTCTTTCAGCACATTCTGAACGAAGATGGTCTGATGGATTCCTTCACGCAGAGTCCCTTCTTCTCGCAGATTATCAACAACCCAAAGCTCGTGAGGGAGATCATTCTCACTCACCCCCTGATCGTGAAGCTAATCGAGCTGAATCCGGGACTCCAGGAGTTTATAGAGCAGGACGAGAACATAAGCACCGTGATTGGCATCCTGCAAAAGAAGGACCAGCCGTCAATGCTCAAGCGGTCAGCCAGCATTCGTCGTCTTATCGAAGCCAAGATGGGGCACAAGCTCGTCTACGGCAAGGAGCACGTAGGTCTCGCTCAGAGCGTTCACCGTAGTTGGACTTCATCAAGGAGCGAAAGCAGCTGAAGAGCCGAACCTCCCCAACGTCCCCCGAGGTGCTCCGAAAGCTGAAACAGGAGAGCATCATCACGGAGCGTATTCTCTGTAGTGCGAAATCACCTGTAGGACAACGAAGGGCAATCGCATCGGTCGTAACGAACCATCCCGAGCTGGTTGTCCAGGTATGTGCTGAGATTGTGGATGACGCGCAGTTCATCAAGAGGACTCCTCTCTACAAGACGGCGATTCTGAAGAATCCCCAACTCTACAAGGACCTGTTTACGCCCGAGCGAATAAAGGACCTGTTCAGCGGAGAGTCGCTGGAGAAGATCCTGTTCGTAACGAAGAAGATCACCATGGAGGAGAAGAAGAATGCGGCCCAAAGCAAGTAGTTGGTTTGCTCCACGTTTTTGTCATGTCGTCATAACGCAAGTTTCGTCCTGTTTGTTCTCATTCTTTCTTTTCATGCTCGCTCGAGTGCTCACCTCCAATATCGTTCGTTGTTCCGTCGGTAGGTTTCAATGGAAGTATCGCTGATGGGGTAGTGAACCACTTTTCCACCGTCACCGCTGCGATGGTCAAGCAGCTGAGAGAACTCACCGGCGCGCCAATGATGGACTGCAAGAAGGCTCTCCAGCACGAGGGAGTGGACGGCAATCTTGAGAAAGCCGTGGAAGTCCTCCGCAAGCAGGGAATGAAGCGAGTGAACAAGGTGAGTTCCAGAACGACCCAGCAGGGAGTGGTGGCGTCCATGGTTCAGGGAAAGAAGGGAGTTATGGTGGAGGTGACATCAGTTCTGTCGCTTCACTCTATAGCTTGACTGTGAGACGGATTTCGTGGCTCGCAATGAGGTATTCCAGAAGCTCGCGTCGGAAATCTCCAACGCTGTCTTTGCCACTGGTATTACGGCGGTGGACGAGGTGCAGAAGCAGGCTCTCCCGAGCGGTCTGACGATCGGCGACCACATGAAGGAGGTGATTGCCAAGCTGGGAGAGAACATTGTCCTGAGTCGCTGCGCCTGCGTGGAAGCTCCCGAGAACGGTCTCCTCTGTGGGTGGTCCGTTATTGGGTCTGTTCATTTCGTAGCTACACCCACAATTCGGTGGGAGAGAACATGGGTCAGATTGCCGCCCTCGTGTCCTTCAAGCTGGACGGAAGCACGGCCAAGCTGGACAGTGAGAAGCTTCGGAAGATTGCGATGCACATTGCTGCGGCGAATCCCGCCTTCTTGACCCGCAACGAAGTCCCCGCGGAGAAGCTGGACCGCGAGCGTGCTCTTATCATGGAGACGGTGAAGAAGCTGAACAAGCCCGAGAAGATCCTGCAGCGCATGGTCGAGGGCAAGCTGGGCGAGTTCTACAAGCAGTACGTGTTGATGGACCAGCTCTTCATTCTCGACGAAAAGCAGGGAAGCATCACGAAGTACTTGCAGAAGATTGAAAAGGAGGCTGGGTGCAAGATTGGCATCGACCGTTATGTGCGCATGCAGGTGGGAAACAAGTAACTTTAGTGCGTGTTTGTTCGTGGAAAGCGTTCTAAAACTACAATTGCGCAACTAGCCGTCGCAGCTCGTTCAGCTCCTCCCTCAACGCTGCGATTTCGTGCTGGAGTTCCTCCTTGCTCATGTGCACTAGTCTGTCACCACGATACTGCAACACTACAGTAATCGTCTCTTCTCTCCCCAGCAAAGGACTCGTCCACCTCATACTCCATGCCCTCGTCATATCCGTTCCCATCGTATTCCATATCTCCTCCATGTTCATCTGCTTCAGTGTTGTCCCCCATCTGATTCGACGCGTCTTCTTCCGATTCATACACCTCCTCGTGTGGCTCGGAAGGATCGACCACGCACACTAGCGGAGATGTGGCATCGATGACGTAGTGGCATGCTTCTGTTTCAGTGATAGACTGAATTGCCAAGTCCTTGTTGAGATTCTCGTCGCATGTGATATGGACCTACGTGTAACGGTCACCCACAGCGCTCACCTCGGTCCTACGATCAAGCGAATCCGAACACCAGTCCCCGTCATCGAACACCATACTCACCTTCTCCCTCTGGTAAGGGTTCGTCAGGAAGTGTCCCCAGATACTAGGAATAACGAAGTCCAACAGACCCTACCCAATAATCCCTCGATACCCCCCTTCCCAATTCTCCACTTGAGCAATATACCGAAAAGGACATATGTGGTACACATAGTTATGGCTGTTGAAATCTGTGCACACGCCTTGGAGGGAAGAAAGCGCTGCTGGTCCTAGAATGAACCAAGGACTCTCAATTCTCACCCGATACAGGTCTGAAACCTCTCCGTCTTGGAATGGAATCAAAATCAATTGTGGGGGGAGGTGGAGGAGGCGGCGTCGATGGCATTGAGCTCGGCACCGTTTCTGGAACCGGACTGTTGCTGTTTGACTCTTCCTCTCTTTGTTGCTGCTTCGCTTCCTCCTGTTCCTTCATCACTGCCCACTTCGGCTTCCTGTCCGTCATCCGTACCGTGATGCAAGTGGATAAGGAAAGGAGAAACAGAAAGCAGAAGAAAGCACACCTCTGCATCACCATCAAAGACAAAACTGAGAGCGTGTCCACTGAATTGTTGCCCTCCTCCTTCCATACACACCAGCTCCGTTCACGCTTCTCAGGGCACATTACTCCTCATGTCTCTCAACAAACTCATCGAGAAGGTCCTCTACATTCCTCCCGATTGTAAGTATGAGAGTAATGACTTCACCTATCCCTGTTCCTACACAGAGATGTGGATTCCCTTCTCCTTGGTCGTAATGACTAGAAGCGATCACAGTGGTGTTGAAATTCCAATACTCCACGTAAAACCTCTCTTCAGTCCCGACTTCGTCATTGTCTACAGCCACGCCAATGCCGAAGTGATTGTTCAGCTGTACATGCATTGCACGACTGTTTGAGACATAGAAAGCCGTTCTTCCGTGGATTGTCCCGATCACTCCACTGTGAGATCGTATCCTATGATTACCCGGGTTATGGAAATCACGCGTCTGTGGAGTCTGCTTCGATGTTATTGGTAGGGGCGAGCCCACGGAGGAATCCGTATTCAACAGTGGCTACTGCGTGGTGGAATATCTCATTGACAAGTTGCACTACAGCCCGAATAAGATCATTCTGTATGGATGTGGATTCGCGTGTGAGGTAGTTTTGGTCATTCGCTCGGAAGTGCCGTATCCGTTTATTTGGCTACGGCGTTAATTGAAAAGAGAAATGCCCGTGTTGGAGGCGTTATCCTACAAGTGGGAGGTGTGTTGCCTTGCTCACACGCAGAGTTGTTTTCTGTCCATCTATCGCGTTGTGTTCGACTGCAGAAGGACGTCGAAGCGGGATATGTACAGAGTGATCGACATGGTGCGTTCATCGGTGACTGGTGAAGGATAGATGCCCAAGGTGCAGTCCCCGGTGTGTCTGATCCATGGGATGTGTGATCCCATCGTCCCCATATCCCAGGCCAAGCGGCTCTTCTTGCTCATTCCAGAGGAGTGTCGCTACAAGTGTCTGTTCGTTGTAGGCCTTGTCTCTCCGTGTTAGGAACAGCCCCGCGCAGGTCACAACTGCATAGAGTTGTATTGCAAGCCCAAGTCGGAGTATGATCGTTTCATCCGCGAGTTTTTGGTACTTCTCCTGGGGACGACTCATCGCTAGGACTATTGTATAATGAAACAGAAGTGTTAGAACTGCGAATTGTTTGTCGAACACACTTTTCCTTCGATTGGGATGGACGACATCTTTTCACACACTATAAACAATGTACTCTATTCTGACCCAGAGACAACGCGCATTAAGTTCTTCACGCGTGTGACGACTTCACGTCTTTCGTACTGTGCTTACGTGTTGCTCTCATCTCTAGAAAAGCAAAGGATTACAAATTCAATGAAAACGAGCGGACCATCATCAGCGAATGCAAGAAGAAGAGACTCATCCACGTCGCAGCTATCGGTGGCGCAACTGCAGCAGTTACAGTGCTCGGTCTTGCCTTTTCTGCTCGTAAGAAGCTCATTCTGGAATACGCTGCGCTGGGTACTTCCTTTCGTTCCGTTTCAGTGATAGTGGGTGGTGTACTGTTATACCAGGAAATGACGGATGAGTACGGCACATGTCTCTTTGGACTGTGTCAACTCCCGGACTCAGACTTGGCTTCAACAATCAGGAACAAGTCGGCTTTGTGAGAGTGGGTGATGAGCAGGGTTTTCCAAGAGGCGCCTCGTTCTCGCTCTGCTGACTTCCTCAGAGCGTTAGGCTATGACGAGAAGTGGTTTCTGTATTAATTGGTGATATCTAGACATCTCGAAGTGCCAAACGTCGATCCTGTCGAGCCCCTTGGTTTGGGATGATTTACTCGTTGATGGGTAGAGAACGCAAAGAGGGTGGAAGTCCAAAGAGCGGTTGCCTCGTCGGACTTGCGGTTCATGACCTCTCTGAATCGCATGTCGCATCAGAGTGACAGTTGTCATCCATAGGAGGCGTTACTTTCCGGCGGTCATGCCGACGTTCACGAGACTGGACAACATCGACCAGCTCTCTTTTCTCACCAACGATCACGAGATGATCGGCGCCTCCTTCCACATCGAAGGCTCTCCGAAAGAAGTGGTCACGATGCTGCGCCGTGTGAACATGGCGCTCCACAACGACCACCTCCCCGAGTACGCGGGTCTTCACACCCTCTTAGCCACGGTGTACCAGCACGGCGGCGTTCTCTCAGCGGAAGTGGTGGCGATGAAAGGAGAAGAGAAGGGCCCACGGACGCTTATGAGCATGCCTGTGAGGCCACAGAAGGTGGTGAGAAGGGAGCCAGAGTCAGAGCCGGTGACAGAATCGATGAAGGAGGTGAAGGAGTCGATGAAGGAAGTGAAGGAATCGATGAAGGAGGTGAAGGAAGTGAAGGAATCGATGAAGGAGGTGAAGGAAGTGAAGGAGGAGCCTGCACACGCCGTTCCGAATGTGGCGGCAGAGCCGTCGGATTACGTGATGAAGGAGGGTGAGGATGGCGAGAGGGAATCATGAGTAGAGTCTGGCTATCACGGAACGAGGATCGCGCCCCACGAACAGACGGATGACTACGAAAGGAGGGAGTGGAAGGACGACGACGCCTTCGATTATCACCGCTACTTCGGTGATGCGGGTCGTCGGGATGAGTGGTCAGTCGAGGAGCAGCCGAGGGTCCATCAGCGGTACGTGTCGTACAGCGAGCAGCGTCACAGAGAACTGCACAAGCGACCGGAGAAGCACGTCACGTGGGACGAGATTAGAAAGCGCAGTTGGAGTGTTTGTTGGAACAAAGAGACTCGTACAATCTTACTTAGCCGCCTTCAAACTGGCCTGGTATTTCTGCAACGTCTTGAACTGGTAAGTCAAGGACTCCTGGGACGAGCACACGGAGATCAGGTCGCTCGAGCTCACCGCCTGCTTGAACGCCTCATCCAGCACCGACTTGGCATCGTCCCACTCCTGCAGGAGCATGTGGAGCTGAGAGAGCTGGATGTACGCGTTGATGCAGCTCGAGTCGATCTGGATCGCCTTCTTCAGCAGCTCCGACGCCTTCAAGTAGTCCTGCGTCGTCTGCAGCATATAGGTGGCTTCGTTGACGTAGGAGTACGCCCAGTCCTTGTCCGCCTCGATCGCCTTCTTGAAGTACATGTCGGCGTCGTTGAACACGCCCAGCGCCATACACAGCTCGCCGAAGTGGTTGTACACCTGCGCGCGGTTCTTTCCGCAGGCAATCGCCCTCTTCATGCTCTCCATCGCCTGCTGCGAGAGGTTCTGGTTCATGTAGCAGAACGCCAGCTGCACGTGCGCCATCGCGTGGTTCTTGTTCAGCTCGATCACCTTGCTCAGGTCCTATGCGTGAGCCACGCGCTCCTCTCCTACGCGGATCGCCTCCTCCGTCTTGTTCTCGATGTACATCACCTGGCCGCGGTGGAAGAAGCCGTCGCACTCCGTCGGGAACGAGGTGCACGCCTCGTCGAACACGGCGTGGTAGCGGTCGTCCTCCTGCTCCAGCAAGCACGAGGCGTACTTGACGAGGAGGTTGACGCTGCGCTTCTCCTTCTGCGGGTAGACCTTCTCGTAGTACTTCAGGCCCTCGAGGGTGTCGCCGCTGAGAGACAGGAAGGTGGCGGCCTCCAGACAGGCGTCCGCCATGCTGTGGCAGTGGTTCTCTTCCTTGGCAGCCTCCAAGAAGTCGTCCATCGCCTCCGTGTAGCGCTGCTCCGCCTTGTAGAGGCCTCCGCGCATCAGCAGGTAGTCGCCAAGCGTCACCTCGCCCTCAGGCGTCGCCTTGGAGATGAACTCCGTCAGCTCCTGCTCGCTGTACTTCGAGGGGTTGTACTCCGCCGCCTTCTCGCTCAGGATGGTGGAGAAGTAGAACGCGATAAACTGCTTGGAGGGCAGGTGGCGCTTGTAGTCCTTGTCCTCGTGGCGGCGCTTCAGCTCCGCCTTCGCGTCGCGCTTCGACAGCGCCTGGATCACCTCGTCCATTCCGTCGGGCGTCATCTGCATGTCGCCGCTGCTGATCGTGTCGAGCAGGTAGCAGTACGAGTAGTCCTCGATGGCCTCCTCCAGACGGTCCATCGCCTTGTACACGCCCGCGCGAGCCTTGTAGGCGCGGCTGTACTTGTCGTCCAGCGCGATGCACTGCGTGTAATCGGCAACCGCCTCCTCCAGGCGGTTCAGCTTCTTCAGGCACGAGCCGCGCGAGTAGATCAGCGTCTTCATCTGCGAGTTGTTCTCGGGGATGGCGTCGATCGCCTTGTTGAAGTTGACCAGCGCGCCCTCGTAGTCCTGGCTGTTGAACTGGCGCTTCGCCTCGTTGTAGAAGGTCACGAACTCCGCCGGCTTCTTCGCAGGCGCGCTTTCCGTGGTGCTGGGAGCCTTCTCCACCTTGCCGGGGAATTCCTTCTTCTCCGCTTCAACCTTTCCGGGGAACTCGACCTTCCCTTCCACCTTTCCGGGCAGTTCCTTCTTCTCCGTTTCTACCTTTCCGGGGATCTCCTTCTTGTCTCCCTCGACCTTACCGGGGAACTCCACCTTTCCTTCCACCTTGCCGGGCAGTTCCTTCTTTTCGCCTTCAACCTTGCCGGGGAACTCCACCTTTCCCTCCACCTTGCCGGGGATCTCCTTCTTCTCCGTTTCTACCTTGCCGGGGAACTTCTTCTCACCTTCAACCTTTCCAGGGAACTCCACCTTTCCTTCTACCTTGCCGGGCAGTTCCTTCTTGTCTCCCTCGACCTTTCCAGGGAATTCGACCTTCCCTTCCACCTTGCCAGGCAGTTCCTTCTTTTCGCCTTCAACCTTTCCAGGGAATTCGACCTTTCCCTCCACCTTGCCAGGAATCTCCTTCTTCTCTCCCTCCACCTTTCCGGGGAACTTCTTCTCTCCCTCGACCTTTCCA
>ERZ1106923.157-NODE-157-length-30455-cov-16.964803_pt1 | contig 30455 bp, 38 predicted proteins | sample MGYA00403657_ERZ1106923 | MGnify/ENA primary metagenome ERZ1106923 (study PRJEB35170, sample SAMEA104062425) | human gut metagenome | biome: human gut; feature: human-associated habitat; material: faeces | place: Denmark | collected 2012-06-19 ...
CCTTCTTCTCCTCTTCCTTTGCTTCAGCGAACGGATCCATCAATTCCTTCTTCTCCTCTTCCTTTGCTTCAGCGAACGGATCCATCAATTCCTTCTTCTCTTTCCCACCAAACGGGTCGACGAGTCCTTCATTCTGACCACCAAACGGATCGACCAGCTCGTCTGCTTTCTCAACCGTTTGATTCGCGGTGTTCTCCTTCTCCTCCTTCTCAGCAAATGGGTCGTGCAACTCCTCCTTCTTGCCGCCAAACGGATCGACCAGACCTTCCATACCCGAAAACAGATCGCCCTGGTCCTCCTTCACTTGAGAGAAGGGGTCGTGTAACTCCTCCTTACCGCCAAGCGGATCCACTAAACCTTCTTTCTTCTCTTCCTCCTTCTCAGCAAATGGGTCGTGCAACTCCTCCTTCTTCTCTTCCGCTGGAGAGGGACTTATCTCGTCCTTCTTGCCTTCAAACGGATCCACTAGACCCTCCTCCTCCTTGCCTCCAAACGGATCTGCTAAGCCCTCCTCCATTCCCGCAAACACTTCGTTTGCCGCTTCCTTCACCGGACTGGCGGCATGCTTCGGCTCCTCCTTCACATCCGATTCAGCCACGGCTTCTTCCTTCTTCTCACTCGCAAAGGGATCTGCCAACTCTTCCTTCTTGCCTGCAAACAGATCACTCAATTCCTCCTTTCCACTAAACGGGTCCACTAACTCCTCCTTCTTCTCCTCCTTCACACCACCAAACGGGTCCACTAACTCCTCCTCCTTCTCTTCTTCACCTGCAAAGGGATCCACCAAACCCTCCTCCTTCTTCTCCTCCTTCACACCACCAAACGGATCCACCAACTCCTTCTCTTCAGCGAAGGGATCCACCAGCTCCTCCTTGCCCTCGTCTGCGAAGGGATCAGTCGCACCTTCTTCTTCTGGAGGAGGAACGGAGGAAGGACTCTTCTCTTTCGCAGCCGGCCAAATGATCGCCTTTGAGGGGGTCAACGGAGGTAGCGGATGCGGCAGCTTTACAGGTATAACGGGTACTCTCCCGAGGTCGTTGATGAGATGCATATTCTGCTTGACGACCGGAGAATCGCGGGTGAGCACCTTCTCTGGAATCGGAATTGTGTAGTTTATAGTCATCCCATAGCCGTAGTTCTGGGGAAGAGTCGTTTGGGGGGCTGCTGATTGTGGGTGAGGATTCGCCGCAGGACTCGTTATTGGCCGATCTACACATTAGAACAGAGAAGCGGATACCACTGTTGGCGGCCTTTGGGTTATTCTGTGAAGCATTTGGATTGGGGCCATTCTTCCGAGCGGGCTTCCTTTTGTTGTTCTTCTTGTTGTTGTAGCTTTCTAGGAATAACGCTTTGAAGAAGCCATTCACGACGAGGCATGTTTCACGAAACGCAGAGCGGAAAACGCGTAGAATAATGAGGTCTAAAAGGGACTAGATTCTCATGAGTACACAGCGGCCATTTGGCAGAATCATCACACAGAGGGACAGGAAAAGACCACATACATGGAGCAATAACGCACTTTGAGGGAACCCTTCGCAAGGAATAGTGCGCCAGCGGGTATCAAGTTATGTTGGAACGTTAAGGGAGTTTCATCGTAGCAACTCGGGCACAAACAAACAGCGCAACCAGAAACAGCTACTCACTATCAGATACACGATCATAAAGCAACAATAGAGGCTGAAACCGCAATTGGGAACAGTACGAATTCAAGTCTTCAAATGTGTCCACGGCAACGGTCCACGCAAGTGTGTACAGTTCATAGCACTTCATCGCATTATTCCAACTGATGACAGTCTCTCCATTCTCCTTATTCCGCACCAGTATCGATTTCAGCCTGTATGTGCCCACGACCGTTGCGCATATATCGGATAGATGAATCTACACATCACAGGAAGCGTCGAGCATCACTGATTCGGGAATGCCGCAAAACGTCAGATTCTTCTCGTTCGTGGGGAAGGTCGTCGACCAGGAGAACCGAATCAGCAGCACCTGCGGATAGGGAGCCTCCAACACAAAACTGGCGTTCTTCACCTTGTGGCAATTCGGACACTCCGCCTGGAACGGCAGCAGCGACTGCCTCATGTAGTGCGAAAAGCTGCGCTGGATGCACTGCGACCGCGCGTTCTCCTCGGCGATGGCGGAGGGCTGAGGCGGCAGCGACGCGAGCTTCTGGTAGATGAAGGAGTGATAGAAGGTGCCCTGGAAGGGAATCCAAATCGTGCTCTTGCTCTGCGTCACGACCTCGCTGCTGCAGTCACACGCCAACGACTAGACATCACGGGAGCCGCACGGACGAACGAAGGAGTAGTGGAGGGCGGTGGTGTTGTGGACGGGGCACTTGCATTGCATGTAGTTCACGATGCTCGTCGGCGGCGTGCACAGACGGTTCATCTCGTGGTGCAGATTCACCAGCAGGAAGTCCAGCGCGTCCTCCGTCGAGTTCCGGTTAAGAAACGACGCGGGAGTCACTCAAGGATATGCCAAACTGCTGGTACTTGCTGAGGAGGTTGTTCTTCAAGAAGGCTTGCGAGATCATCACGAATACCTTGCTCCCCTTCGCCATCGACGGGCTCTCCACGATCTCCGACACCTCCGTCACCAGACCGCTCAGCACGTCCACCTCGCTCTTGCTCTCCCCGCTCTGCGGCGCCACCTGCAGGATCATGTACACGGGCTGGATGGACGGCGACATCGACGGCAGCGCCGACTGCTCGGGCGAGGAGGACTTGGACGGCGACGGCGACGACGCGCTCTGGCTCTGCGACGTTCGCTTCTCCTCCACCGTCTTGGCGCAGTTCAGGACGAGCTGACGCAGCACGGAGGAGGAGAGGAACCAGAACACGGCGTAGCCGAAGAAGAAGTTCATCTTGATCGTGTCCGCCACGTTGTCCGCGAAGCACGGCTCGATGCGGCTGTACAGGTTCCGCACGCGCGGGTCGTCGATCTTGTCCTGCAGGAACCGGAAGGACTCCGGCAGCACGATGTTCCGCTGCGCGTCCTGCGTTGTCTGCTTCTGGTTCACGATGGTGTACGGGTACAGCGTGCCCACGCACGGCACCACGCCGTTCGAGTAGAGAGTGGGCGACAGCTGGAGTGTGGGAATGGACGGCGACGCGCCGAGGCTGGAGGGCGGGTTGAGCGCGCTTTGCAGCGAGTGCGGCGTGTTGGAGGACGAGGCGAGCTGGCTGGAGTGCGCGCTCTCGGGCATGAACACGCCGTTCTCGTTGAGGTACTCGTGCGAGTCGTTGTTGGTCTCCTCCAGAATGTAGTTCTCCTCGTTCACGGAGGACGCCTCGCTGTTGTACGGGTCGTTCGGATGCGACAGCGGCGAGTAGTGCGGCGTGTCTGCGCGTCACACAACTCTCCTTCCCTCACTCTGATAGTGCATCTCGGCTTGCGTGGACGTGGAGTGAGCGAACTCACCCCCTTCGCGTCGCGAACTCATCCGCGGCGTGTTGGGAGTCGCCAGATTGTGCCGCAGCGCGTACAGCTTCATCTCGTTGCACACCATCAGACCAAAGCAGTACTCGCCCAAAAAACGGTTCTACTCCTCACACCCCCTCTGATGACCCACCGTGTTCCAGCGACGCACCGCGTCCTGGTACTTCCTGATCTCCTCGCGCAGCAGGACCAACTGGCGGTCGATGTGGCTCTGGAGCCCGTCGTCGGGGTAGTGGTTCTTCTTGTCCACGAAGAGACTCAGCGCACTCGCGTGGGGCTCGAACTTCTCGCGGTAGTTCGAGTAGAAGTTGAGGACGCCCTTGTGCAGGATCACGTCCAGCACGCAGATGTAATCGGTGTGCTTGAACGGCGAGATGCTGTTCAGTCCACTACGTGTGAGAGCGCCGCGCCCACCTGTCGTGAATGCTCAGGATGTCCTTGATGTCCTCGCTCGACGTTCGCGACAGAAAGATCTCGTACTTCTGGAACACGAAGGGGTCGATGCGGTCCTTGTGCTTCGTCACGGCGTCGAAGGCCGCGGGCTTCCGCGTCAGCAGCGCCTCCTCCAGCACCTTGTACTTCCGGATGTCCTTGAAAAACTCCGCGGCGATGGTGTAGCACAGCGAGATGATGTCGTCGTTCATGGAGAGGAGCTCCTCGCGGATGACGCTCGTCTTGGGCGTGTTGCTGTTGCGGTTGGCGAAGAAGCTGACGATGCGCTGGATCACCACCTTGTAGTGGGGGTAGCAGGAGAACAGCTGCGCGATGGGCTTCTTGTAGAGAAGAGCGCAGAACGAGTCGATGTACGTGACGCAGAGCACCTGCAGGTCACGCGTGATCCGCTCCGACAGATGAAGAATGAAGTCCACAAGCGACAGTCGCACCGACTGCGCGTTGAGCAGCTTCAGCTGCAGCCTAGACGTCACAGGACACGCGAGGGCCGACCAGTCCGACGCGCAGCTCTCGTCCGAGTAGTCCGTGCTCGACAGGAAGTGGAGGAACTCCGCGTTGTAGGAGCCCAGGTCCGTGTTGAGCATGGACAGGGAGGACGACACCGACTTGTCGCACGCGATGCTGGGCAGCAGGTCATTCACCGGCTTGTCCAGCTTCACGTACACGGGTGTCTCGTCGTCCTCCACGTCCAGGTCCAGCGTGTTCTCGGCAGTCATCGCGCTCTCCTCGTCGGGCGCCACCACGGTGAAGGTTTTGGCGAACTCGTGCGCGTCGACCGCGTACGGGTAGTTGTTGTTCGTGGTGGAGAGGAGCTCCTCGTCGCTACGCGTCACGCCCCGACACCGGACCCACTAGCGGTTGCAGCAGTACCGGCAGTAGATGCTGTTCATGTTGGCAATCTTGTGCACGTGCGAGATGGCGCAGTGGCTGCAGTCGCACGTGCCCATGTTGGTGTGGTTGTATAGCGTGGTCTACGCGTAAGCGGACGACAGCACGCCGACGTTGAAGTAGTACAGAGCGAATTGCCGCTCAAGCTGCTGCTTGTACAGCGTGTACGCCTTGTCGCGGCTCAGCGTCGGCAGCTCCGTCACTACTCCTGAGGCTCCGTCCGCACGCCTACAGTTGCTGCACAGAATCAGCGTGTTGGCAGCCGGGGCAGCGAGAGGCGCGTTCCCGCGGAAGCTGATGAATCGCCGGACCGTGAAGAGCCACAGAGCGTACTACGCGTCACGCCGCTTCGTCGGAACAACGCTCTGGAGAATGGGGAGGTCGTGCGACTCGATGGAGTAACACTCGAACAGCGTGGGGTCGTAGCGCGGGTTCTGCGCGTTGAAGCTGTGCGTGAGAGGGCGTCACAACGCGTACGACGGAGGCGCGGAGAAGCCCTGGTCGTACGCCCTGTAGAGGAGTTGCGTGAGGCGGTTGTCGTCTCTGTACTAGCGATGAAAGAGGAGCAGAGAGAGGACTAGTGAGTTGTGGGGCAGCGCAATATATCGGATGTTTGTGCTAAAGGGAGAGGGCGTGTGGAACTACGGTGAAGCGAACACGAAGTGCCTACAACGATGGCAGGGTTGCGTCGCGTGGTCTTGATCACACCCAGCTTGCTGATCATGCGAGTGATCAGACTACTCGTCAGCCACACGCACCACACGCACTTCTTCAGCATCTCCTCCTTCACGCCCATCGCGTGTGCTCCCGCCTTCAGCCGCAGCTTCTCCGTGAGGCGGGACGAGCCGGTGGGGAGCGCGTTGCGGTCGCAGAGAGAGGCGCCTTCGGGATCGACGTTGAGAACGGAGTTGTCGTAGATGTAGTAGAGGACAGCGAAGACGCAGGCGACGGAGTTGGGGAGAGAGGAGTCTGAATGTGACTCTTCGCGAGAACACGTACTCTGAAGAACGGAGGTGAACACGGGCTTGATCTCGCCCCAGGAGAGGAGCGGGAAGGAGAAGAGTTGGAAGAAGGCGATCTCGAGGAGCAGCTTTTCCGCGGGGGAAATGCTGTGGAGATCGGAGGGGTGGAGGAGGAGACTGGAGGCGGGAAGGCAGAGCGTGGCAACGAGATAGATTTCGGTGATGAGTCCGAGTGCCTCCGTGATGCTGGGGGTGAGGCGAGAAGGGAGAGCGTACATTGTGTAGGGTTGGTAGTCGGAAAGAATGAAAGAAATGACATCCATTCCGTTTTTTATGAACTGGAGAGGAACCGGTCGCGACTCGTTTACGGAGTGGAGAAGACGATCGAGACTGGTGATGAGATTGTTGTAGGTCTACGCGTAACGGCGCGCGAGCGACGCCATCTACGTTTCCAGTAGCTTTCATGAGCAGTGAAAAGTTCTTGTGGGGAAGGGAGAGCAGCGAAAACAGTTCCTACACGATAAACCGGGAAGCGAATAGACGACGGAAATGACCTTTTTGAACTCGTCCACTTTTGATATATGCATAATCCGGTTGATGACTCCCTTCCATTCCGCTTCATACGGCATTGCATACACCTATTTATGATATTACCGTGCTGTACGGACTAATAGTACAAGGAGTCGCGATCTACAAATGGAAACGGAGTTGTCCTGACGGACCTTGGTCTGGACACCCCGCTTCTCATTCTTACTGATTCCCGTCCGTATGAAATCTATTGACATCACACTTCGCCACATCCGTATTACCCATATTCGAGTAGCGGTCAAAATGGCTCATCCACTGCGGGATTTTGTCAAATTGGATGTCCAGCTTCCAGATGGACTCGACGATAGGACTTTCATATTCCTCCAATAGGATTTGGGGCATGATTAGATCCGATCTGGGCGTTTGAGTGCTCTTTCTTAGTGGCGGAAATCAACCCGATTTTGTTCTGGTCTGTGAGAGTAGGTAGGGAACGTTTGTATCGGGTGGGGAGTGTGATTGAAACCGAATGGGAGGATGGGGAAGGAAGGTGTTGTGGTGATGCTAGAGAGGAGGGAGAGCACATGTACTGCACACTTCAGTACCAACGGAGTGGAATGCACCATTAAAACGAGCCATTTCTTGGGGTGATGGACACAGGATGTGAAAGAAACAACGCAGGCTACAGAATTCGAAAAGGGGGTGTGCAGAAAACGGTACAGCGACTCCGCGTCAGCGGGCTTCATGATGGCTTGGAACTGATTCAACGACCACGAGCAAATGTCACTCAGCTTCTTGATACGTCTGAAAATCGCATACGCGTTGTCGATGTTCACTCCGGGAAAGGACAGCAGCAGATCGATCCGATCCACATCGCTCTTGTTCCCATTCAGATAGGAATCGCCCGAGGTGTCCATGATCTTCTCGAGCACGGGCTCCTGCTTCCCCTTCTTGATGAGCTCGAACATCCGCGCAGAGCTGCTGTCTTGAAAGGACCACAGAATTCGCATCTTCGGGTAGCTCCTCATCAGAATCACCAACTTCACGGCAGTGCGCGTAATCTCCCCTGTCCGTCGAAACAAACCGTAGTGCCTCTTGTTCATTTCAATGAGGAGAAGAGGATAAGCATACACGCGCGCCATATGCTCCATTTGCTTCTGCAGTCTCCCATGATTCAGCGAATTGACAAGATCCTGGAAGGACTTGCGCTCCACCCCGATGGACGGCGTCAGCACGTAGTCGCAAATGTTCAGCGTGAACGGCAGCAGCTTGAAGCCGTGTCGGTACAGCGCCGAGGGCAGCTCCGCCTTGAACTCTCTCGAATCGACGATGATCGTGCTGTCGCTGTCCTCCTTCTTCCCACTGCGCGACGACTCGCCCGCGAGACGACTGGGTCTACGCCTCACTGCCGGGAGACAGAGCTACGCCTCCATCCACTTCTTGACGTGGACCACGCGGTTGCGCTCCTCGATGAGTTTCTTGAAGGCGTTGATCTCGCGATGCAGCTCGTGGTCGTAGTTGGTCTGCTCGAACCCCTCGTAGCAGTAGAACGAGAGCTTCTCGATGCCTCTGCCCTTCGTCTTCGCGTGGTACATCTACGCTCGAGACGGGTGGCGTCACTCACCTCGGCCTGTCGAATGGCGACGATGTTCGCGTCCACCACGATGACGACGGAAGGGTGGTAGGAGGTGAAGGGGTTCAGCAGGGAGGACGCGGACGCACACGGCGTGATGAGGATCCTCAGGTGGTGGAAGCGATCTTGCGTGAGTCTGACACCTAACACCTACCCGTATGAACCTCGATGCAGCTCTCGCCCGAGTCGAGGGTCTCCGTGATGAACTGATATCCGCAGCAGTGGCGCGTCCAGCCCTCCTCCTGTCCCTTCTCCAATCGCGACAGGCGCTCCCGCACGTTCTTCAGCAGCTCGCGCTCCGCCTTCAGCGACGACGACGCATTGTAGGCGATCACACGCGAGAGCGCTCTTCGCAGCATGCCCGCCATGTACACTTCCGGGTCGATCAGGTAGTTGTGGATCTCCATCATCGACTTGGCGTTCATGACGTGGACGAGCACCACCGTCTCGCCCACCTTCTCCTTGTCGAGCTGCTCCAGCGTCCGGTTCAGCTCCTTCCACTTCAGAGGCGGCTCCAGCCAGTCCTCGCCCTTCTTGAACAGCTGGTCGCGAACCGTTGTCACGAGCAGCTCGGCCTCGGCGCACTGCATCCAGTACGCCTCGCCGGTCTGGTTGCACCTCACCGCGTGGTAGATCTCCTCCAGCCGCTCGTACAGCGTGATGACGGAGTAGTAGTTCACCGCCCGCGACAGCCGCGCGAGCGCGACGAGCTCGTTCAGGAGGTCGCGAGCCTTCTGGCTGTAGCTCTCGCCATGTGCAGCCAGGTCCTTCGCGATGAGGACGGGGAAGGAGGGCTGGAGACAGTAGTCGACGGAGAGCACTTCGTTCATGTCGCAGTGGAGGAGGTGGAGTTCGCGCAGGATGTGCTGCAGGAGCCGCTCGATGCAGGACTGCGCCGTCTAGGGGTAAGAGAATGAAACTAAGAGAACGAGCATCCACTCGTTGTAGGAAAATGTGCACTCCTCCATGGTCAGGTGATAACTGCGCGTGAGAAGGAATCGGGTGTCTCACTTGCTCAGCGACTTGACGACACTGTCGCGATTTCGCGGGTACAGGAACAGGTAGGGCACCGTCAGTTCGTTCAGGAAGGAGGAGACCTGGGGAAAGGCGGAGCAGCACGCATTCGCGTTGTCGCTGAAGCACTTCACGAATCCGTGACAGCGGTGGCGAAACAGCAGCAAGCAGAACAGTTCCGTGCATCCAGGGGTGAGACGATGGGCATCGTACACGAGGATCCCCGCAATCCGGTCGCATGGAAGGTGGTTCTGCAGGAAATCCAGCTGGAGGATCATCGAAGAGATGTAGAACACGCCGCCCTCCCTATACAGAATCTGCCTGTCCTTCACACTGCCAGACTACAGTTGACGTCGCAAACACCACAAGCCACCTTTGAGGTGATTTCTCGTGGAAACAGAGCGGCATCGAGAGTCATCGTTTTCAGCTCGGCGTCGATGAGCGCCTTCTATGCTGTAATCAGAGCAATCATCAAATGCACAGCACTCTCTCCATTCACGATGAACACGATGCTGGCCGCAGTTTTGCATTTCATTGCGTAGTATTTGATGAACCGAGCAAACAGCTACTCGTGAAAGGGAAGAGACGCACCCCACTTCACGATACCCGCATTCTCGCGAAAGCACCACCAGTCCATCGTCGATTATAAGATCGCGCACCGCTTCCTTCAAAAAGTCCATTCACTCGAGAATGGTGGGCGGAGTGATCGTTTATGTGACAACACGGAGGTGGCTTCTATGCCATTTCACAATCCAAGGGACGTCGTGTAGAGCGATTTCGGCGTGATGGGTCCGATTCCTCCGTCCTGTCAGGGGCCCCATTTGCTCGACTTCAGCGTAACGAAAGCGGGAACGGGAAGGATAGGGAGAGAAGCGGCTGCGGATTAGGAGACGCAAATAACCGCGGGTAGCAATGATTCCCTTTTTTGATATCAGAATAGACTCATGGACCCGTATGGATATTCTCCTTCTCATCAGGGGAGCGACGGCAATCAGTTCTCCTCATGGAATGGCGGAGGGAGCGTTCCTGAAGGTATAGGGAGCGTGGACGGGAACCAACTGTCAGAAGGGAACGTGGCCCTGTCCTATCTCTATTACCCGAACATTCAAGGTCTTCTATGGGACCCCTCTTCTTTGGCGTCGGAAGGCTCCGCAGGCGGTCCCGCGCTTGATAGGAGGAACGAGAAACGGGACGAAGCGAGCAATCTGTCGCTAATTCCTAACAAGAGACTCTACATCCCCGATATGATTTACGACGCCCTTCAACAGACGACGGTCCCCTCTGTTCCTCAGCAGGAGCGGACAGAGCTGCCCCCGGAAGAAACGCCCGTTGTTACTCCAATTGTCCCTCCACTCGAGTTCTTCTCTAACGACATCTTTTACTACGACGGTAGAGCCGACTCCGTTGTGGAGGAGAATGCGCACGCACCCCAGCCCCCTGCCCCTGCGTTTATTCCTATCTGGGATCCGTTTGACCGAATCTGGGCTCGCGACGTGGACGACTACTCATCCGACTCCGAGGTTGTGTACTCGGATGAAGAGGACTCCAAGAGAGAGCGAGACCCTGTGAAGTGCCATACTCTGTCGCTGTTTTCTGTCTGCATAATGCGTAGAGAAAGCTACAGTTGTCCCATATGCTATGAGAGTCCCGTATCGCCTGTGTCCACGATTTGTGGTCACATCTTCTGCGAGAAGTGTATAAAGAGGCTGTTTCGAGTATGGGTGGGATGGTCGAGTGAGCGCGTAGATGAAACGCTACAAATGGAAGTGCCCGCAATGTCGCCGCTTCCTGCGCAGCACCGACTATCACGCAATTTATCTACCCTAGCTCTACCCCATTTTGTATCTGTATGTTACCTTGTCCTTTTGTTGTGCCCGTGTTTCCCATACCAAATCCGATTGCGATTGTGTTTCCCGGAACAATCCCCGGATAACCGCGGTTTCATACTGTCATGTCTCATGACATTTATCCGCAACTCGTCGTCCCATCGCTTTCTCTGCATCATCGCCCATGAATGGACATTCGGTAGGGGCCAAGGCAAGAGGCCGTAGCTCTTCTCTCTTTGATTTACCATCGGACGTACTCCGTTCCCTCGCACTCTCAGGACTAGCGTTTCGACAAGATCGACAAGTCGAGAGAACAGTACTTCTTGAAACTGGAGCAGCTGAACACTGTACACTTCGTCCATTCCGTATCACGCCGTAGCCGACAAGGGAATTGGATCCGGTTTCGAGTGAGACCCCGATGGACGATGAGAGCGAGTGCATCGCCCTCGACCAAGCGCCCGTTCGTACTGCCTCGAGGCAGATTATCCGTCCGTACGCACTCGTAATCAATAATCACGGGTAGAAAGAGGTCGAATTCGTTTGCCACGTCTTCGCACGGTTTCACCTACGATATGGCTGTATTTGCGCACGTTCGCGGAGATTATGACGTGGTGGGGAAGACGGAGAGAGAGTCAGAGAGCCCTCCCAATAGTGTGGGTTCCGTTTGTGCGCGTGACACGTAGTTCGTCCCGCCTCATAAGTTGCAGCATGATGTGGGTGAGTGCTTTTCCTTCTGTGATTGATGTTCCTTTTCTGAGTGTCGTTCTTTGTATTCGTTTTGTATATTTCCCTTGGTATTGAGTGGCGTCGCGCTTGTTTGTTCGAGACGGGAGCGGGAAGAGTCACTTTTCCTCTGTTGAAAATGCAGGATTCCCCTATCATCCTAATCGCGGGTCAAGAGAAATGCGGAAAGAGTAGTATCGTCGATGTCGTCTTTAAGCGGATGTCGGTCTACAAGACGTTCTTCTTGGATACGACATCGTCGCTGAAGAAGTACACTTCCGACAAGAACCCCTTTCTGGAGTATAATGTTTGGGAGCTTCCCAGTGATATGAATGAAGTCAGGGAGGAAATGGTGCACATCAAGCCGTATATCAGCAACATAGCGATTCTTATATATGTATTCAGTCTTGAAGTCGGGATTGGGTGAGCGCGCGTGATCTTTAGAACTCAAACGCGAAATTCAACAATTTCTCAAACCAGTCGATCAGCGGATTGACAGAGCTGCTGTCGCTGCTGTCCGGAGCCACCGACCTGCATCTGTCGGTGTTTTTCCACAAATCGGATATATCTTCGACCACGGAGCAGCAGAATGGTAGTCCTCGCGCTGCGCGTGTGATTCCGTAGCCTATCAGAAGTGGATCCAGACGTGCATTTCGGAGCAGCTTCAGGAAATGGATATGGACCTCACGACCTACTTCTGCCGCACGTCCATTTACGACAACTCCATCTTCGATGGCATCAGCAAGTGCATTCAGCGCATTCTCCCCCGTCGCTCGAGTGTGCAGAACCTCCTAAACTCGCTCTGCCAGAGTTGCAACATGGACAAGGTGTACCTCTTCGACACGTTCAGTAAGCTGTGTATTGCGATGGATAGCACGCCCAATGAGGGGAGCTTGTACGAGCTCTGCAGCGACAGCATCGACGTTGTGTTCGAGCTGGTCAGCATCTACGGCAGTCTTGGGGAGGACGCGAAGCATTCCACGATGGGCACTCTGGGCGAGCAGATTGCCGAGTCCGATAAGTCGTCCGCCTCGTCGCCTATTGTTTCTTCGATTGTGTCGGATGTGCTCGTGGCCGTTGACGTGTAGATTGGAGCGAGCGAAGAGGAAGTACATGATCTACTTCTACCAGTCCATTCGGAATATCGCGTGCGTGTGCGTGATTCGCGAGGAGAATTTCGACAAAATGGGGCTGATTGAGTACAATCTGAGTCGCGTGTCGGATTGCCTAAAGAAATTGTACACCCAGGATGACTAATCCATGTTGGTTAAAGAAACACGGCAAAAGGAAGGAGAAGAACCACACTGAAGGAGCTCCTTGATCATCAAAGGACTCGTTATCTAACCATCAACAGAGACATGGAAGTGCACGTTATAATCCTGGTTCAGAAACGTTGCAATCGCATTGGCATCGTTGGCTCGATTCGCGCGAGTCAGACCCAGTATGAATTGTTTTGCCTCAAACGTTGTAGCCATCTTTCCAGCATCGATGCAGCTGCGTATCATCTGCTTGACCTCTTCGAGCGTTGACATTCCAACGAGTGTCCGGAGCACCTCTCTCTCGTACTCACTTTCCGATAGCAGCACTCTTCCGTACAGCTTCTGAATGGCTTCGCATCGTTTCTACAATGTCAAGCACGAATCAGAAGTACATTCGGCTCCATGACTCCGAGCATCGTATTCAACCTCTCCTTCTCTTCTGCAGTCAGTGAATTCAGTCTGACGTCATCCAAAGCCTGGAGAAGCTCGTCGTCGGAAAGATGCCTCCTCACGTCGCCTTCGCTCAGCTTCACTGCTTGCTCCATAATGGCATCGGGCAGCGAGACGGACGGAACCGATTTGAGATAGATCAGAAAGCCATGCATCACGGACGCATTCCGCGCCTTCAATATTGCTCTTGCGGTCTCATCCACACGATCTGTGTCAATTGGAATCTTGCAGCCAGCCAAATGGGACCAAGTGTCTTCATCCACGTTTTCCACCCCAAGTGCTGCAAACTACTCGTTACCGCGATGGACACAAAACTACATGCACGAAAAACTCGTCCATCTTCACTCCGTGGAAAATGGGACTGATGGCGACGAAATCGACAAAGTCGCGAAGCTGCTCCGGTTTGCTGAACTTCTTCGTTAGCAACGCTCTTGTCAGCGCTCTCATGATGAGGGGGTCATCGCTGTTGTAGGTGATGGAGAGATTCCTGTTCGTGAGAAGGAAACAGAAACCGCACCTTTCTACGAAGTACTCGAACGACCTCGTTACGTAGGGCAGCAACGCGGAGTGGTCTCTGTTTGGAGAGATGAGAGCAATGTACTTGTAGATCTCGTACACGGACACGCAGCGATTTGCGTTGGACAGGGACACGATCCGCTTGTTCAGAATCGGGAGCATTTTGTATACAGGCAATTCGCGCGGATTCGCCAAACGGAGAATGGTGATGATCATCTCGGAGTCGCAAGCAGCGGGGAGGGACAGTGCTTGATTCACGACTTTCAGAGACAGTCGGTGTCCACGGAATAGCATTTCCTTGGCAATATTGAGACAGAGGCGCTCATTATCGATGGAGCGAAGAAGGGACGAGAAGAACTTCTCGTAGACAGCGCCACTCATAGAAGAGTGCTTCGCCGTCAGAAAGTTGTACAAATCACGAATCGCCACGAGGTTGTAGGAGCGACAGTACTGGTTGATCACCTCCGCCGTCACAATGTCCGTGTACCCCACGGCTTCAAAATAGCGATCGTAGATGACCGGGAGCAGGTCATTGGCCTGGCAGTCTCCAGCCTTCTTCAGCAGCTGAACGACGATCGTCGTCGGAAGAAGCTTTGATTCCTGAAGCAGCGGTTCCACGTTCTGTCGCAGCGACTTCTCCGACTGGATGGCATCGAGTCGTTTCGACAGTTCGGCCACCTTCTACACGCTCAGTGGGAGAAGATATAGAAACGGTGGCAATCGGTGTCGCAGCTGACTCATTCTGGATGGGAGACGCGATCGACCGCACATGGACTTGAGAGCATCTACCCAATGACGGTAAATGCAAAGGGCTACATGGAATTCGTAATCCTGGGAGCACCTCGAATACTCGGTTTCCAGCGGAGCGGAACCTTTGCAAGGACTGTTGTTCGTCTTTCTATCGCTTTGGCAATGGAAGGGATCATGGTCAAACAAACAGTGCGATCACTTCTTCTTTGGCTTCCTCGCCTTCTTCTTTTCTTTCCGTTTGTCCTTCTTCTCCTTCTGCTGCTTATAGTACGCCAGCAGGATCCGCTGGTTCTCCATCTCCTCCGGCGACAATCTACATGTCAATTCCTTCTTCGTCACGAACCCTTCCCACGCCATATCATCTTCCACGGACAGAGAGGCTGCGACCTGTAGGTCCATATCCCCTTCCTCGCTGCTGGAGTCGCCAAAGAGACTGCTCACGGGCGCCACGTGGCGGCGATCCAACACCGTGCTCACCGTCACTCCCTTCTTCACGACCGTGAACCCGCTGTCTTCCTCCTTCGGCTCCTCCTTCGGCGCGGACTGCAGCACTTCCTTTGGCGGCGCTGGAGCCTGCTCCTGAGCGCGTTTCGTCTTGTCTCTCTTCTTCTTCTTTTTGGCGACAGCTTCGCTGTTCCCTTCAGGTACGGTTTGTGTCTGGATCCAACGCACGCGCTCCTGCTGCGACGCCGTCATCGCTCCAACCCCGTCTGGAGTCAGCGTGTTGGCGGCGCGCACGTACGCGGTGTACTCCTCCTACACGTGACTCTTCGCTGCATTGCGCACGATGAGTTCTTGTCGCTGTTCGATGGACACGAAGTCGTCGAGACGACCTGGCTTCGACTCCAGCGAGCGGAGCGCCTGGTTCGCCTTCTCGATCCGCTTGCGCAGCGCGCGCATCCGCTTGTACGTCTGCTGGAGGACTTCTTCGGCGTTTGCGTTTTCTTCACTCTCTGTAGATGATGGGAAGGTGATGCTCTCTCCACTCTCGGCAAGTAATAACTCACCATTTTCGATACGCGACGACAACTCTCCACCCTCCACACGCGACGACAACTCGCCACTCTCGTTGAGTGACAACTCACACATACTCAACGGAAGAGCAGTAACGACAGAAGCGACTTGCTCCAACACGTCAGGGAAGAAGAGAAGAAGCTCCACGACGTTCTTCAGCACCACGCACAGCATCGCCCGCATCAGCGCCGCACTGTTCCTCTTCTACGCGTCACCACACACCCCCACTCCCACCCGAGCCAGCCGCACGGCACGCGACAGACTCCCGAGCGGCAGGGACCGCTGGAGGTGCTCCACGCACAGCGCGGAGAGCGTGGTGGGACACGACGAGGAGGCGGGCACCTGCCTCTTCAGCCGGCAGTACAGCCCGTTGCGATCGTCCACGGCGAGGACCTCCACGTGCCCGCCCAGCCCGTGCAGGCGTCCATCAGCGTCCATAGCGGAGAAGGCGACTCCCTTGCGACTGCCGAGGAAGAACCTAGAGTTACAGGGAACGCATAGCAGTACATGTGACCTTGCGCGCTCTGCGCGATACACCCGTTGGGCGCGGGGAACACGCGCTGGACCGTCTACGCGTCAGGAGATGGAGGAGGAGGCACGATGGCGGGAAGGAGGGCGAAGATGCAGCCGGGGTCCAGCGAGGAGGGAAAGAGCGCCTGCGCGGCGGGAGAGCGCTGGAGCCGCTCGTTGACGAAGTAGTAGTAGCCGTAGAGCTGCCCCTTCTCGGTGAGGATGGTGTTGAAGCCGTCGTGGCAGGCGATCTGCACGACCTGCAGTCGCATGAAGTAGAGCGTGTTCACGCGCATGGGGTGCGAGATCCGCCTCGCCTGCTCGCCCTTCACGCTGCGGTAGAACGGCCAGTAGTAGATGCCGTCGTCGGCGACGAAGGAGGAGTGGTCGCCGCACGCCGCGATCAGCGAGACGCACGAGGCGATGTGCTGCGGCGTGGCGACGAAGGAAACGGAAGTGTCCGGAACCTGACCCGCCGCGTTCTCGCCCCAGCAGTACAGGTCGCCCGCCGATGTCAGCGCGAGAGAGTGCGCCGAGCCGCAGAGCACCTGCTCGACGGACTCGAGCGCGTCTGGAAGCGGAGTGAAGTGAAGAGGCGTGTCGAGGAACTGGAGACGGTTCTGAAGAATGCCGCTCGACCCGGCGCAGTAGACGCGTCCGGACTGTCCGAGAAGCAATGCGTGGTGATTGCCTAGGGAGGCGGAGAGAATGGGCTCGGCGAGAGAGAGGGAGTGAATGCTGACGGAATGGAGCTGGGGATGGCTCAAGAAGGCGGTGGTGCCGTCGACGAACAGACACACCTTCTTGTTTACGCAGAGCGACTGGATCTAGACGTCAGGGAGAGGAAGAGGGGGAACATTGCGATAGGTTTTGTTGAACGCCGCCAAGCTGGACGCGAACTGCTTGCTCATCTCGTTCGCTGACGCGGAGTTGGGGAGGTAGATGAGACTGTCGTACGCCAGGTGGGTCTGCTCGAAGAGGGGGAAACGACTCATCAAGTAGTTGGCAACGGAGAGGGGCTTCTCTTTCTGCGTGAGAAGCAGCAGCAGCGCTACAGTCAAACAAGCCCATCGACCCTACCACGCACACTGTGATTCTCACACGCGACAGCGTACGGATTGTAGTTCATCTACGGGAAAGAATTCGGCGAAGAGCGTACGGCGTCCTCTTTCAGCAGATCGCCGCTTTGGTGCAGTAGGGAGCTGAGAATATTGACCGCGTCGTATTGTGCTACACGATGAAATGGAAAGGGAAAACGAATACCTGCCAGGTGGAGTAATCCCTGGTCGTAGCAGTTTTCGTACTGCTCGGGACGAATGTTGTTCGCAGTGAGATAGTTTAGCAGGGAATCAACGTCGTCTTGGCGAACGAGCGCGGCAACGTCGTCCTTCCGAACAGCGTGGCGTTTCAAAAGGGAGTCGAGTTGCCGGATACCGTCATTTGCATCCATGAAAAAACAGGAACAGAAACAACGACACTACTCTTTCATGACTCCCTTGCTCGTCATCGACGACAGCTGCGTAAAGAAAAAACAATTCTTCCATTCCAGGATCCTACGCGTAATCTCTCGCACACGCACCTACGCTCCTCTTCCCCTCACCTTCAACAATCCATACAGGTCGGTCCCTCCAATGAAAGGCTTGTCCATGACCACCTCCACCATGTGGCAGTAGGGGTGGATGGCTAGTACGTACCCGGTGCTGCCAAAGGGAACATCATTCCCGCCGATGACGACAACTCGACAGCCCACCTCGGGCGTGACCTTCATGGCGTCCGTGATCGATTCGTCCACGGGCGTGCGCTCCCAGAAGGCCACGAGGTCGGGCGAGCAGGTGACGCGCACATCGCACGACGCGTCCTGTTTGTTGAGCGACTCAGTGGTTTGCTGGAGCAGGTTGGCTTGCGCGGGCGAGCAGCACACGCTGTTGATGTTCATCATGACGGCGTCGTGGTAGGGCATGTCGTCGACGAAGTGCAGCACCCGCGCGAGGTCGGTCTCTCGGTCGAAGAGGTCGTCGATGTCGGAGGGCGTGTCGAACTCGCGGATGCGCTCGAACAGTCCCGGGAAGGCGCTCTTGTAGTTCATGAGGATCTTCATCGCGGCGGCGGAGAAGTGGAGGTTTGCCGAGGTCAGATCGGGGGTGTGATCGTCCATGGGAAGGGCGAGCGGGCAGAAGGGCAGCGGCGCCTTGTACTCCTCCGTGTACGTCATGCGGTCGAACAGACGGCACTGGCAGAACTCTATCTCTCAACACCATCTCGCACAGCTACCCGGGTTGACCTGGTCCCTCGTGTGGAAGCCCAGACCGATGTCGCCGACGCGGCTGCCTCGCTTGGTGACGTAGTAGGTGCCGGTGATGTAGAGAATGCCCTGCGGCGGGAGCTGGAGCAGACGACGCAGGTCGCTGATGGAGTACCAGCGCTCCGGCTTGGTGCTCTTGAGAATCGCCCTGCCTAGCGGGATGCCCGCCACGCGCTTGGTCAGGTGGAGCGTCACCGAGGTGTCCGACACCTTCTCGCACACGCCCAGCGCGCCCTGGTACGAGTCCTTGCCGCTCTTGTTGGAGCCGAGGAAGACGCAGGAGGCGCCCACGGGGAGCCGCTGAGACAGCGAGAGGTCGAGCAGCGGCATGGACTCGAAGTAGATGGAGTCCACGGGCGTGATGAGTTGGAGAGGGTACAGCAGACTGTCCTGCGCGTACTTGTACACCATGGAGTGCGAGCTCCGACGACGCTCGACGCCCAAAATCGGGATGATTTCGGCCATGATGCAGCAGTCGTGGATGTCGATTCCGCCCAGCCCGATGACGTTGGGGTGTCCGCGAAGCGCATCGTTGACGATGCGGTCGAAGGCGGCGAGGATGAAGCGCGCCTCGTCGCCGGCGAGCGGAGAGGCGGTGAAGACGCCGCTGGCGTTGGGGACGGTGCAGACGTGATAGCTGCGCGTCCAGAGCCCCTTGATCACGGCGTAGCGCGTCATGCCGTAGGGGTAGTTGACGAGGCGGTTGCTGCAGTTCTTGGCGAGCTGCTGGAGAACGCGGGGCGAGCACTGCTTGCTCTGGATGCGCGAAGGAATGGCGATGACGAGCGTGGGCTGCTTGCTCACACGCCCCGTGCTCACGATCCCCACCTCCTCGTGACGCACCTTCTTGCCCTTCAGGTGAATCAGCATGTTGCCCCGCAGCGGCGAGAGCTGCAGAATGGTCTCCTGCGCCGCCCTGGGGGGCGGGATCTTGAACTCGTACGAGATGCAGTGGTTCGGCTCGATCTTGTCGAAGAGCGTCGTCTTGAAGGGGAAGTAGACGGTGCCCTTGGCCTTCTCCGAGTAGCAGTACAGACGCGAGGGGCGGAAGGCGTTGCGGCGTCGCTCCTCGTTGGAGAGCTTGCGGTCGCAGCCGTACTCCGCGATCGCCTTGCGCATGCGCGACTCGTCGGTGAAGGGAATCAGGTTCACGCCCTCCCAGGGGTTCTTCTTGTTGTTCATGTCGATGCTGAAGTGGTCGGGATAGAAATCGACAATGGGCGAGCTGGGGTCGAGAACGAGAGGACGGTAGGAGGGCGGGAGAATGGCGGCGCTCTGCGGGGGGAGACAGCCCAGCTGCTGGAGGAAGGGCGAGAAGGGCGCGTCGAGCGTGAAGGGTTCGTACTTCCTGCGAGTGAGAGTGGGAGGAGACGCGTACATGTCGTAGTTGGCGAGGTCGCTGGCGAGCGGCGAGTAGTGGTAGGGGTAGAACCAGCTCCAGGAGCACACGCCGCGGTAGTAGTAGAAGAGAATCCACTGCACGCCCTCGTAGTAGCGCTTGCACACGTCGTCGAGGATGCTCTGGTCGCCTAGGATGAAGAGAAGGAGGCGCGCGTACGGGGAAGGAGCAGGTTGAGCTTGCTGAAGTAGTAGTTCTTGTGGATGTCGTAGAAGTCGTTGCCGAGCACGCTCGCCATGTACTCGTCCGTCTTGATCAGCGGCAGGCCGCCGGGCACGGCTCGCTCGGGGTTGGGGTCCTATTGTGTGAGTCGCGGCGAGAAGGACTACGGGAGGAGAGGACTCGCGTCGCGCGAAGCCGGACTTGGAGGACTTGGCCTTGGCTGCCTCCGTCTCTGCATCTTCCTTGCGCTTCTCGAAGACCTCGCGTTCCGTGGAGCCGATTTGCGTGAAGAGCGCCTTGAGCACGGGGAGAACGGGTTTGGCGTCCTCGATGAGGAAGGCGTGCATGGAGCTGATGACGTCTCTACGCGTGAGGGAGCGTTGAGAGGCGGACTTGTAGATGCCGATGATGAACTGCACGCTGCCCTCGTTGATGTCCAGAGAGGGCAGCTCGGGGAGGAAGTCGTCGCCGAGGAGGATCATGAGGCACACGAAGTCGTCGATGAGGCGCTCCTTGTCGTAGTCTTGCATCCAGCCGTGATCATCGGGGATGAGGTCGTAGAGGAGGTATTCGCGCAGCATGCCCACGTGGAGGATTTCCCACTCGCTCTAGGGGTGAAGGAGAGGAGGGAGACGCACCTTGGCGAATGCACGGTCGTTCAGGTTCTCCTTCTTCATGAAGGAGATGAAGTCGATGAGCTCGCGCAGCTGGATGATTTTCGTGTCGTGCAGAGACAGGGAGAGCAGGATCAGGTCGGCATCCAGCCCGTAGATGCAGTGGCGCTCCTTGTTGTCGTAGTCGGGACTGGAACGCAGGCTGCGGATGAACGCCATGATCTTGTGTTCTCCCTCGCCGGGATCGCTGTGCGAGGAGTAGAGCACCTTGGTGTTCCGCCACAGCGGGTCCTCGGTGATCTTCTTTTCGATGAAGTACTCGAAGATCTTGTCCACCTTCGCCATGAACTCGGTGCCGGGAGTGATGCAGTTGGAGTCAAACGATGCACCGTGGTAGTCCAGCTCCGACAGTTCCGCGCAGACGTCAAGCGCTGCGCGAAAACGACGCGAGCGTTGCTGATTGAGCTTGGCGCGAGGCGCGACGCCGTCCACAGCCATGAAAAGCAGCTTCCTGGGTCGGATCTGCTTGAAGATGTGGGACACGTAGCCCATAACGTACTCCGCGATGGTCTCTTCCGAGCGCACACCCAGTTCGACGGAATTGCCGTGCGTCGCGTTGTGAATCACGCCGTTCAAATCCAAATACAGATAGTCGCACTCCGGAAGGAATTGCGGGGAAGTCACGATCTCGTTGATCAGAGGGTATCGTTCCGACAGGTACCGGTAGAACTTGGGAATACCCATTCCGTGAGCAAAAGGAAAAAACGAATGACCTCATGGTGGCAGTGTTCCTTCTCCTCTATTCTCGAGTCCCTCCAAGTGCGGTCCTTCGCGTCGTGGGTGGATTGCGTGGAATGGGTGACAGAGGGGGTGTGCTGTGGTTTGGGCACTCATTATGTGTTTCTCGATGAATAATCGACAATGTGGGTGCTTCTCCGCTCCGGATTCACCGTTTTCTGGAAAATGGACATGGTCGAATCTGGAGATACACTGCGTGTCACGTTCGAAGACGGACAGACAGTCCAACGGGCGAAGCGACGAAATGGATAGCCTCTCGCCAGAGGGATTCTACTGGAACCGCATTCCCGCCCCTCGGATCTCTTTCCCACGCGTGTCCGAGCAGATCCCGCGCGAGAAAACCTCGCTTATCCACCGGCGACACAATTCGCTCCGGCGAAAACGACTCCCCGGTGAGCGGCGCATCGGGACGAGTGCGGTGGCCGAGGGATGGAGGGGAATCATTTCTCTCTCATTCTAGAAGCTCCAAAGGAATAATCGCATAATCGCGGGAATGAACGGTGGAAACTGTGGATTGGGTTGGATCTTCATATTTTCTTTGTAAGCTTCTGATTTGGTATTTGAAATAATGTCTGTGGCTCTTCCTGCGTGAGTGGCCGTGTGCTGTGCGTGATGTGTAGCTATTGTGAAGAAATGCTGAAGGTCCTTCCCGACCCCAAGAACGTCTGGAAGTACATGCTCGCTGTGACCCAGATTCCTCGTGGATCCAACAAGGGTGACGAGATGTTTCGCCATCTGAAGATCCGCAACTTCCTGAAGGAGCAGGCTGAGAAGCTCGGCTGCGAGACCTACGTGGACAAGGGCGAGAACCTGATTGTGAGAAAGGCTGCTACTCCCGGTTACGAGGACAAGCCCGTGGTGTGCCTTCAGTGCCACATGGATATGGTCGTCCAGAAGAACGATGACGTCATCATCAACTTCGACACGGATCCTCTGACTCCCCGCATTGTGGACAACAAGTGGCTGATGGCTACGGGTACTTCTCTGGGTGCCGATAACGGTATTGGTATTGCTACCTGCTTCGCCATTCTTGAGGACAAGACCCTCAAGCACGGTCCTCTGGAGGTGCTCGTGACTCGTGATGAGGAGACGGGTCTGTACGGTGCTGCTGGACTGGAGGCTGGTGTGCTGAAGGCCAAGTACATGATCAACGTGGACTCCGAGGAGGAGAACGCCGTGTGCGTCGGTTGCGCTGGTGGCTTCAACGTGGAGATGACTCTTGAGACTCCCCGTGTTGCTGGTGAGGGTGAGGTGAAGAGAGTGGTGACGCTGAACAACTTCTGCGGTGGTCACTCTGGCTGCGATATTGGTCTTGGTCGCGCCAACCCTCTGCACGTGATGGGCCGTCTGCTGAAGGCTTGCTGCTGCCCCTACAGACTGGTGTCCGTGGACTGCGGTACTGCTCACAACGCCATTCCCCGCAAGTGCGTGGTCGGTGTCGCTGTGCCCGCTGAGAAGGCTGAGTGCTTCGAGAAGTGCATGAACAAGCACTTCGAGGAGTTCGTGAAGGAGTACCACCTGATCGAGAAGAACGCCACCATGACGATTGCTGAGTGCAACTGCGACAAGGTGCCCATGACCGCTGAGGCGACCGCGAAGTTCGTGAACTTCATCAACGTGTATCCTTTCGCCGTCATGAGATACTCTCCTTCCGTGAAGGGTGACATTGAGACGTCCACGACTCTCGCCATCGCCCACATGGAGAGCGACGATCTGATCAAGTTCACCGCTTCTACTCGCTCCTTCGCTCAGAGCCAGATGGATATGATGTACAACAAGATCCGCTGCATCTGCGAGATGGGAGGCCTGAAGCTCTCTGAGAGAATTGGCGCGTAAGTATTTGCTGATTTCTATTCGTGCTACTGCCAGTCAGTAGTCAGGAATCCGAGTTAGCGCAAAGAGTGCAATAACAAGGAATGATGATGTGTTGTGGTCATTGTTGTGTTGTGAATGCCATACTCACCTGCTCTAGTTACCCTGGCTGGGAACCCAACATGGAGTCTCCTCTCACCAAGGACGTCGTCGCTGCTTACACTGAGGCTATTGGTCGCGCTCCTCGCGTGTACGCCATCCACGCTGGTCTCGAGTGCGGTCTCTTCATGGCCAAGTACCCCGATCTGGACTGCACTTCCATTGGTCCTGAACTCCAGCACCCTCACAGCCCCGAGGAGAGACTTCTGATTGAGTCCATTCCTCGCTTCTGGAAGGCTCTTACTCTTGCTCTTGAGAAGCTTGCTAACTAAAATACCAAAGTGGGGTGTTTGTTTGAGATGTTGGCTGTAACAAGTCGGGGACGGTGTCATTAGTGAAAGGAGAATCTCCATAACACCTTTCACAACAAACACGCTCACAGCACTAATCAAAAGCGAAACAAATGCCCATCTTTTCCAAATCGACATGGGGCGTCGACAGAATCAACAGCTTCACGAACACAAAGAGCGGACTCACTACGCGCAGAAAATCGGTATTGCTACGCCTCACGACCCGCCTCCTCACTCACTCCTTCACATACACTAACGACGGACAGACACAGGTACAGATGTTGTCGATCGTCATCTTGTTGATGGAGCTGTACCGCGACAGCTCGTACCACATGTGGCACACATACAGCAAGGAGTACCGATTCACGTCGGGGAACCGACAAATCAGCCGATACGCCTGCATCGCCTCCCCCGTCTTGTTCACCTCGCAAATGGCCGGCAAGAACGACAGCGGAATCAGACGATCCCCGTTGAACCCCAGACACGACGACATCAGCGACGTCAGCTCCTTGAAGCCCTGCACGGATTGGATGCAGTCGTAGTCGCCCTAAGCCTCATCCTCTCCGCGCAAACCCACGTTGCGCACCTTCTCGCGCAGAATGACGCCCTGCCCCGTCGAGCCCGGCTGGCGGAACACGCCCTCCTCCAAGTGCCCCTTCACGCGCACCAGCGCCTCGCTGATCGCCACCAGGATCTTCAGCACGCTCGGGTTGGGGTTTGGGATCGCGCTGCTAGCGTTGCTAGTACCGTTGGCATTGCTAGCGGCAGTTACTGTCGCACCAGTGGTACTGGCTGGGGCGACGCCCGACTCCTGCACCTCGTAGTCGAAGCACACCGACTCCAGCCGGTCGTCTCGCTTCTCCACGAACTGGATGAACGATGAGTGCAGTGCGTCCGCCAGCGCGCGCAGGTGGGGACACTTCTGCTCCACGTCCTCGTAGCTCTCGCATTCGCGAATGCTCGTCTAGTCGTCACGCGTCCACCACGCCCTCACATAATCCGTCGCGGTCAGTGCGAAGGTACTCCAGATACGGCGCGCTTCCTCGCGGTACCACTCCACGCAGAGGTCCAGCACCGTCAGCACGGCGTTGCGCTTGTCCGCCGTGTCGAAGAGGAGGTCGAGCGTGGTGTTCGCGCACTGCGTCACCAGCGAGATGCACCGGCCCTGAATCGACGACTGCTCGTACTCCAGCAGCGTCACCGGCGGCGTGTCGGAAATGTGCTACACGTCAGGCATCGCGGGAACACGCACGTCGATCTGTTCCAGCGCCACGCGCCGCGCGTCGCAGATCACGCTGTCCACGAACGGACTCAGCGTCATCAGGCCCTTCACATACGCGCGCGTCATCGCCGTCTTCATCATCACCGCGTTGGTCTTCCGGAAGATGCACACGGGACGGTCGTCCGTCACCGGCAGCTTGTGCCGACTGCACCCGTACGTGTTGACTCGCGGCAGGATGCCGAAGGTGAACATGGTCTCCGCCGTCTGCTCCAGCCGGTGCAAGTTCTCGATGGTGTACTCGTAGGCGATCTCGGCGGACAGCACGGGACGAATGCCGGAGAACAACAACACCTTGTACTTCTCGATCTCCAGCACCGTCGGGTCCTCGGGGAGGAACTCCTCTCGCTTGTGCAGGGCGACGGCGTGGAGCAGTCCCACCACACACTTCGTCAGCGAGTCCACGTTGATGTGCTCGTCGAACACCAGACGCTTCGGCAGCGACATGATCACGCAGTGACTCGCGAACTGCTCCTCGCTGTGGTTGTACGTCCACGGTCCGCGGAACAGGAAGTACTGCCACGCGAGGCGCAGCGTGAACAACACCGTGTCGCGGTACAGCGGCGGCAGCGCCAGCACGAACTGGTACAGCGCCTCGTCGCCCTTCTGCTGGTCCACGAGCGTGATCATCTCGTGCAGGAACTGCGCGGGCACGATCCCGCCCTCCACCGACTGCAGCCACTCGTGCAGCAGCGACAGCAGCGTCGACGGGTCCTTCTCCGCGTTGATCGCCGAATAGTCGCCCTATGGATGACGGGTGCGATTCAACGCGACGAGGAAGAAGTGATCGTGCAGCGAGGAAGAGTAACTCGTCGCACGCGGCGGGTCGAGGCAGAGGAAGGCGTGGGTGCGAGCCAGCGCGCACGCCAGGTGGAGCAGGACATACGGCACGTTGTGCGTCGGCACGCGGTCTATGGGTCACTCGCCGGCGCGACGACATACAGTCCATCTGGATGTTGAACGGAAGCAGGTCCTTCCACGGCTCCTCCTTCTCGGCGACGAAGGCTAAGAAGGACTGCAGAACCATCTCCACCACTCGTCTCACCAGCGCGTTCATCTCCTCCAGGTCCTGGATGCACTGCAGCGAGGCGTACTGCTTCTTATCCTCCGCGTCCAGCTTGCAGAACATCGACGCCACGAGCGTGTGTCCGAACATGCGGTACCACTGCAGCAGCACCTTCAGGTACACCGCCCAGCGGTTGCGCTCCACCAGCAGGTCGCACTGCAGCAGCATGTTCCGTTTGTTGGTCAGGTGCACCACGATCACCGGGTGGTTCTTGTCCGTCTCCTTCAGGTCGATCGCCTACGCCTCACACCACTCCACACCACGCACCATCACGTCGCTCAGGCTGATCTCGTCGTCCACGTCGTCGCCCACGCGGCTGAAGAGCAGACGGTCCAGACTCGGCGCGATGCGCATGCAGCGCGCCTTCTGCGATCGCATGTTCATCGTCCGCTTCGTGAACACCGCGCCGCGCATGAACAGCGTCAGGATCGACTGCCCGTCGTTCGCCATCTGGTAGAAGTCGTGGCTCACGCTGTCCACAACGCTGCCGAAGCGCTGCTGCGAGGGGAACACCAGGTTGTAGTGGAACTGCAGGTCCGACAGGCGCTCGAGCCGTACCTGCTCCTCCAGCGACACGTCCTCGCACGAGTGGTGGATCGTCTCGCGACTGGCGCGCTCCAGCTGCGTCTGGCTCAGCTGGAACTCGTGGATCTGTCCCGTGATGATGAACAGCGCGTTCACTTTCAGTCCCACCAACTACCCCTCACTTTCGCATGTCTCAGCTACCTGGATGTCGTTGACGAACAGCGCCTTGCAGATGTAGTACACCACGTACGGGTACAGGTTGTACGACGGCAGCTTCACGGTCAGGATGTGCGCCAGCAGCTCCCAGCCGCGCTTCTCGCTCGCCTGCAGCATGTTCGCGGTGGTCTGCTTCATCAGGAAGCAATAGCACTCGTCGCACAGACTGGCGTTGCGCGTCAGGTACTCCGTCAGCCTGTCCAGAAGCATCGACGGGTTGCCCGCGATCGGCAGGTCCCGCATGTACATCATGATCAACTTCTCCGCCTCCAGCGCGTCCGCCGCGTCCGCGTCCGTCAGGTTCAGCAGCGGCTGCGTGGGCGCGTGCGGGGAGAAGTTGAAGAGCTCGGAGTCCGACTGGCGCGTGTGCTTGTCGCGGGTGAAGTACATCAGCGCGTACTGCGGGAAGGGGAAGCAGAACGGCAGCGGACCGCTCTGCTCTAGCGTCTTGTACACGCTGTCGTTGGAGAGGATGTGCACGAAGGGCCGTCGGATGTTCTCCACGTTGGTCGTGTTGTACTCCGCGAACGACTACGTGTGACGCCCTGTCCTATGGAGGCACTGTGACGGTCGCTGGGTTGATCGCCGGATTCGCCGCCTCGTCTAGAAATGACACCGCAACGCGGAGACGACGGAACACGCTCAGGGAGTTGTCGTAGCGACTGTCGTTGTAGTATAGCATCTTGATCTCGCGCTTCTACGGGTGAACCACTGCGGCGAGCGTCACGTTGAGAATCTCGAACTCCTCGAGGTGCTTGGTGTAGATGGTCACGCCGTCCTCGATCTCCGACAGGATCGACAGGTGGTCCGTCAGCGGAATGCGGTACTTCTGGCGAATCGACTCGATGGCGATGATGTCCTCCTTGGCGATGGTCTCGTTCGCGAGCACGCTCTCAAGGAAGATTCGGTAAAACAGGTGAAACATGTCCTCCGAAGAAGACTCTACGCCTCACGTCCGGCAACCAACGAAACGCTCCGTCACACTGGAGGTCATCTGACGGCTGTTCCGACCCGCACTCGCCATTCTACGCGTTACACGAAAAAGGAGCGAGAACCGGATGATCTCGGAGCTAATTCTACGGATCACTCTCACAGCGAGCGATTACCTAGCAGAATGGCGCAGGGCCATGGAAGAACGGTGACTGATTGCGTCCCGGCGAAAGCTCTTTCTAGGATCCTGACTTAGGGGAATAACGGAAGAAGACAGTTTCCGCTTTGTCGCAGGGGTGATGGGCTTCAGGTACACAGAGGGAATATAGCCAGACTTCCCGGAATCCGTTGTTCCAGCGCACCAACCCGAATCAGTCGCTCTGAGGATGTGAATCACTTCGTCTTTATCTGCAGACATTTCGTTATCTCCGTTCTTCTCGTAGCTCTTAATGACTCTAGCATACTACGCGTCACTGCGACCCAGCGGATAATACATAATTACAGATAGATGGATCTTCGCAATCTCGCAACGGAGACTCATCACTGTCCGTAACTCCCTGGGGAAGCTTCCATTGCGCTTCATGTGTCAATTTGTTGAAATAGTACACGCGTTTTGATGATGGATCGATGCACTTCACATATGTTACCGATATGCTCATGTTGGACACGTGGGATGCGTGATTCGCAGAGCGCAGCATTTTCGGGCTGATTTATGGAGTGTCCCCTCCACTCCCGTTTTTGGTTCTGTCAAATCCATTCTTCCTTCTCCCATCTCTCGCTTCCGTTTTACTCAGCATGCCGAAGTTCAAAGTGCGGAAGACGCGGACCATTCGGAAGAAGATGCAAGTGCCCAGAGCCAAACGAAGGGGACATGCAGACTCAGTTCAGCACTGTAATGACACTGTAACACGAATTACGTCCAGACCATCTCGATGGTTCTCCGTGTAGTGAGTACTGTCGATGTCGCGAATGTCAACGCTCCCTCACGCATAGTTCTTCTGCGAGACGGCTTCGGTACGGTATCCATCACCATGGAGCTGGATGACGAGCTGCACGACGACTACCACGGTATTCTCCTATCCCTATCGATCCTGCTGAACTCCAAAGCGTTCGTTGAGTTCCTCTGCTCGATGCGTCATTTCATCTTTCTCTCCAATTCTGCCAAAAGGTGCTTCTTTACGACAGTGCTTTCATCGGTGCTGCGTGGTATTCCCTCTGTTTCCCTTATGACTGTAGATGCTGCGCTGGCTTCCACGGCCTACCCTCCCGTATACAACTGCGCAAAGTTCGTGAGGTACGTCCTGAAATGGATCCCCGCGCTGCGCAATCGAACCGTACAAGTGGATGCGTTCCTATCCTCCTACATGCAGTGCATCAGCAAAGAGCTTGGCGACATGAACCGATTCGCTTTTCGTGCGTGGTGCGGCCATGCCTTCCCCTTCTCTTCATCCCAGGATTGTTCTTATACCGTATATCGTTCATTCTGTAGTCCAACCACTCAGGAATCCGTTTCAGTGTCGCGTTTCGGTGCAAGAGGAAGGACGCCTCTCCCTGCAATCGCAGTTCTCCCTTCCCCTCCCACTCTGTTTGAAGGAGTACGAAATCTACAACGCGCTCTCCGTCCATCCTGTGTATGTCCCTTTATCTCCTCCCGAACTCAATGTCGCTCTGGGGTTGTCCTCTTCCTCTGCGCATCTCTCAACCACTCCCTTTTCATTTGTGCTGCGCTGTCCTTCTTCAGATGCGTCGTTTGTCCTTCCCCACTCCTTTACACTGGAGAATGGGGCGTGTTACTCCATTCGCACCGTGATATCCTGTGTGAACGGCGAGTGGGTGGTGATGAAGAGGCTGTATCCAACGAAATGGAACCGAAAGCAGCGAGGGAAGATCTATGATGTGCACGCGAATGGGCGCTGGATACGAGTGGGAGGGGATACCACAACGGATGTAGCGTGGAGGGATGTGCGTAGAGAAGTGCCCGCTATCCTCCATTACGAGAGGGTCGTTCATTAGATGGAAGCGTTGCTTGTACCTTATCGTCTGTTTCTTCAAACACGCTTAGGCTAGGATGTCGATGCACTCTCGTCAATTCCAGAAATCGGGGCTCTTTTTCTCATAACTCATTTCGTCTATTGCTTCGTATTCTTTCCCAAATCTATTGTTGCCCAACCATGCCCGTATTTCTCTTGCCGTCTGCCATCATTACGAGTAGTACAGCGACAGCATTAAGGTGATTCGCGGAATCGTCATTCTGGACGAAGAGGGAAATGCGATTACGAAGAAGTACTACACAAACGACTTCCCGACAACCGAGGCGCAACTTGCTTTCGAGCAGAAGATCTTCAAGAAGTTCAGACCCAATGCCACAAAGGACGATAACAGTTCCGCCTCCTATTCGTTCTCATCGCGTAGCCACAATCGGTATCCTTGATCGCTTCATTGTCGTTGGCAAAGCCGGAAGCGACTGCTCCGTATTCTTCTACGGATCGGAAAGTGAGAATGAAATGATTCTAATCACAGCGATGGACGGTTTCTTCGAAGCCTTGAAGTTGATGTTTAAGTCGCGCTTTGTGTCTCCGATCATGGCTAGAGATAAAATCGAACGCAACGAAATGCTCAAGAAGATGCCGTCTCTATTCCTTCTGATGGATGAGCTGTGCGACACGGGGTCTGAGTTCGTTCCTTTCGTTATCTGTAGTGTGTTAAAGGAGATTGATGCGAACATTCTGCTCCGCAATGTAGAAATGAGGCTTAAGTGATGTGTTTGTTGATTCAGTTCTTTCGTGAGTGTATTCGTTTGTTGGTAGTGTTTCTGAAAGTGCAACCACACTCCTCCTGAAGGGGTAATCACATCAACTCCTCCTGAAAGCACTTCCTCTGAAAGAACTACAAACGCAACTCAAACAAACACCCCCTTCCTCCCAACGCTTACTCTCTGG
>ERZ1106923.165-NODE-165-length-29115-cov-18.593152_pt1 | contig 29115 bp, 46 predicted proteins | sample MGYA00403657_ERZ1106923 | MGnify/ENA primary metagenome ERZ1106923 (study PRJEB35170, sample SAMEA104062425) | human gut metagenome | biome: human gut; feature: human-associated habitat; material: faeces | place: Denmark | collected 2012-06-19 ...
GTATTATTAAACACATTGGATAATATGGTTATTCCCGAATTGGGAAAAATTCGTGATACTTGTAGTTGGCAGCCTTGCTCTTGATCACCTCCTACGCCTCACTCTCCGAAAGCACAGCGTTACAAGGGGAGTGGCAATGGGCTTATCCTTCAAGCACTCCACGGAGTAAACGGCAGTCTTGTACATCTCCATTTGATCTCAGTACGCTTCTACACACTGACAGACGCGAAATCGAGGACCTACATCCACAATCGGAAGAAAATGTGAGGATGGCGTGGTGTTTGATGCGCGTCGTCCCGCCCTGTCTCTTCCTTGGCACTATTCAGGCGAGACGACACACCCTCTGGAAATGAATCTCCAAGGCGTGAGCAACAAACAGCAAATGAACATGCACCTATTTCCTCTTCTTCTTCTTGTCGCGCGACTGCCACGCCAGCACAACGGAATCGCGAATCTGCATCGTCCCCTTCATCAGTCTGCTCTGCTCAAACAGGTCGTCGCTGCAGCAACTGGGGCAAACAAAGCCTCTCTCCAGACTCCAGTACCCATACAGCTTGGTTTGCAGCAAGTCGCTGTAGGACGTCTTCTGGAGTCCGAGGCACTCGCTGTGGTAGCAGATCCCGCAGTTCGCGCACACCAGCGCATCATCGATGTCCTCCCCCAAGCAGAGACACTGGGGGCAGTAGTCTGCTCTCTTCAGGTTGTTCCCGTACTCCTCGGGGTCTTCGATGCACAGCACGTAGTTGCTCAGAGACAGCGCCAACTCCCCCAGCATCTTCACAAGTCTCGACAAGTGTCGCACCTCCACAACCACGCTTCTGGCCAGCATGCCTCCCTTCTTCGCCATTTCCGTCCCCACCACGTGCGGGGGGTAGATCGAGTACATCGACGAAATCAGCAGCACGCGCAGCAAACACACCATCTCCGTCGCGTCCTTGCTCCTCTCGATGTAGTCGAGCACCGTGTTCAACGGCTCCATGTTCTGGTTCCCACTCTGAATCAGCGTGCTCACGTCCAACTCGCCCTCCAAGCACGACTCCAACACTTCGCGCGGCACGCCGGAATAGTAGTGTCGAATGTACCCGCACGGCGAGGTGTCGTCGGGAGGGAGCGATTCCAACGTGCTTCGGTCGAAGAATGACAAAAACAGCGGCGATTTCATGAAGTGCTTCAGCAGCACCGCCGGCGTGCGCGTGATCTGGCGGTAGGAGAAGGCGGCGAGGAGGTTGGCGGGAAGCGTCTGCTTGCCGTTCGCCACGTACACCACGCACGACTTGTACAGCTGCTTCTTGGCGGGAACTGTGAGCTCCTTCTTCGCGGTGTTCTTTGAGTTGTTCGAGTTGTTCTTTGGGCTGTCCTCCACCTTGCCACGCTTCCTTGAAATCTGGGGGGCCCCACCAGTTCGCTCCCTCCTGCTCCGGCGATGGAGCGGCGGATCCTGCGATGAGACCTGCGATGGGGCGTGTGACGAAGTTAGCGATGGGGCGTGTGACGAACTCTGCGATGGAGTCAGCGATGGAGTTTGCAATGGAGCCAGCGACGGCTCCGACGGCTCCAACGCGACCGACCCGAATCCCCGAATATCGATCACTGGGACGTTGTCGACCATAACCGGACTCTTCCTCTTCCGTCCCTGTCGGACGCGTGAGTGAACGAGCACGGAGGGCGTGGTGGTTTCGGCTCGGAGCAGCGACGACGGCACTTCCAACAGGTCGTCGAACATCGACACGTCCTCCAACACGCCTCGTCCGTGCACTGTCTTGACGGAGGCGTGCTGCGACGACGCGAGAGTCCTTCTCGAGCCGTGTTGAAGAAGCGACGTGAGCGGGAGTTTCGCCAGCGCGGCAGGCAGTGAGAAGCATGTGCAGTCGGCGACAGTGGCGGACGTGACGAAGAGAGCGTTGTTGGGCGGCGGCGCGTTCGACACCACGGCGGAGTGCTGGCTGCAGAACGCCGTGTGCTTGGAGCTGAGGAGGAAGCTGTCCTTGAAGTCGTCCTGCAACGCGCCAGAGCTCATGAAGTCCGTGTAGACCCCGTTCGCGTACCCACACATCACGTGGAAGTACTTCTTGCACCCCGATACGCTACAGCACACCACGCCGCCCTGACGCTGGCAGAACTGGCACACACCGTTGCAGTGCTCGTCGGAGAGCGTGGTGGGGTTCACCACGAGCGGCGCGTGACGAGGCGAGAAGAACAGGGAGTCGAACACGCTGTGGTGGGGCAGTTGGACATGGTTGCTGTAGCCCAGCTCCTTCAGCCACACGCCACAACACACGTGCGCGTACACGCCGTGAAAAGGGGTGGGCACCAGTGCGCCTTCGCTAATCCCACACACGCAGCACTTGATCTGACGTCGATACGACAGAACCGTGTCAATGGTGGCCGAAATGGCCTCTTTTCCTGGAGAGGCGAAAAACGTGTCTTCGACGGAGACGCCGCACAACTCGGTGGCAACGTCCTCGCACGCCTGACACAGCCACGGCGACGACGGTTTCATCAGGTACCCGTAGCAGTGCGGGTGGGTCCGACACCCACACACCACACACTCCATCATCACGGAGGGCTCAGTGTGATTGCACACGCAGCACGCGGGACCTGAAGGACGCTGAGGCGGCGCGGCGCGACGCTGCTGGTACAGCTGGTACGCCCGCGTGAGGTCCGCCACCTCCTGCGACGAGTGCGACTGCGTGTACGTCTGGAGAACCTACGTGTAACGATCGCCGCCAACGCGCACCTCTTGCTGGACGCTCTGAAGGATCCGCTGATTCTCCGCCACCGTGTCGCGCAGCTCCTGCTGCGTGAGAAGCAGCTTCAGCAGCACTTCGTCGCGCTCCACGCTGTCCTCCACGCTCAGACGCTCCGCCACGATGTCGTCGCCGTTCACACAGCACGCCTCACTCACCCACTCGCTCCCGCCCACGCGACTCAGCACGCGGTCGTCCATCACGCTCTCCACGTTCTCCTCGTCGCGCAGGCCGTTCAGCAGCTGGTACATGCACTCGTCCACCACCTCCAGCGAGGACGTCGAGGCGAGCGTGGAGACGATGGGCGTGCCCACCACGGGCGCAGTCGACAGACCGTTCGGTCGGAAGTGCGAGGTGGGAGAGGCCTTCAGAAGGTCACCGTAGGGGTTGAACTGCAGGTGGAGGGACTTGGGTCGGTGGCGCGAGGAGGAGGAGGCGGAGTGGTGAATGAAACTGCCGTACACTCGAATTCGTGGGCTCGCACCTATACATCAACCGAGAGAAGAAGGACGACGAAGCGCGTAGTTGAAGCACATCCTGTAACTCCAGTGCTTCAGCTCCAGCTGCATCGGCGTGTACTCGCGACCCTCCGCGCGCTCGTTCTTTCTCATCCCGAACACTCGCTCGTAAAACCCGATCGCGTCGTCCGTGCTGTCCAGCAGCACAAACCGCATCTGCTTCTTCTTCCCATGCTCGCACGCCAGGCTGAACAGACACTTCCCACAGCCCTCGTCCCCCTCCATCCCCCACTTTTCAACGTACTCGGGATGGGTCTGCCTCTTCACCGTCTGCAGCGTGCACACGTACACCACGCGCTGCGGCGGGATGTGGATCAGGTCCTCCGCGTTCAACAGTCCGCCGCGTTTGCGAGCCGGCGAGTTGGAGGCACAGTACCAGATCAGGTAATAGTGGATCATTCCCACGAGAACGCGCTTCCCGCGGGGATTGGTCTTTTCGGCAACGATCACGAACTCGTTCTTCGTCTTCAGCACGGACTCGAACACCTCCTTCTTGAAGTAGAGAGGGTTCACGCGGTTCACTTGACACAGCATGGGAATGTCGCGCATCGTGGCGGGGCGGAACACGGTCTCTGCGCACCAGTTCTGCGCACGAAACCAGGAGACGACGCCCTCGTCCACCCAGGGCTTGTACTCCTCGTACATGGCGCTGAACTCCGCGGGATCGAAGCCGTGGAACGTGATTTGTTCTTCTTGCTTGAAACTTCCCCGGCGCTTCACTTCCCTTTTGGTGGTGTGGCGCGTTGCTGAAGAGGAAGAGGGAATCACCATGCATTCGTCGTGAATGAGAGGGAATGAGGAGAAGGCGTGAGGCAACGGCGGCAACTGAACTGTCGTTCCGTTGGGAAGCGGAATTGGAAGCGTCTGTGGGTGAGAAAAGGGAGGCAGTCGCACTTGTTTCGGATCCATCCGGAGGAGTTTCATTACGTCTCGTTTCGTGAAACGCTTGTCGAAGCACTGGGCGACGTACTTCCACAGGTCCGTGCACGTGGTCGCGACGCTCCGAGAGCGCGGACTCGATGCGCTAAAGGTGAAGTCTGGGAAAAGAGCTCACGTGGAAACGGGTTGTGACGTCGGCGCGGGCGTTTCCTCTGCGGATATTGAAACTCCTCGCTGTCGACGGCGCGTCTCCTTCGTTTCTTTCCTGTGCTCCTTCTCCTTGCTCTCCCTCTTGCTCTCGGCTTTCATCCTCCTCTTCTTCGCGGGCGAGTCGACGCATCCAGCGCGAACAAAGACGGAGCGCAGCTTCTGGAAGGCGGGCGAGTTGTTGTACACGCGGACAGACGACAGCGAAAGAACGGAGCGCAGCGGATGGAAAAAGGAAAGAAGGAAGCGGTCCGGCGTTGCCGCAGCGAGCGAGAGGGAGTACGGCGTCGCGTTCGCCACCACATCCTGGACGCTCATCGTGTGAATATGCATTGAACAAACATAAAAGAACGAGAGCCGCGACGAGGCCGGAGAGAAGACGCCAAACGCGCAATCCCCCCGACCCTCGCCGCAGCAGTAGTGGCTGCGATAGCCGCAGCCCTTCACGCAGCATCGGAACACGCAGTGGTTGTCCGTGCAGTGCTCGCACACTTCGTCCGGCACGCTGCAGCGAGATCGGATGTAGCAGCCCAGGTGGCACAGCGCGTGGCTCACATTCAACAGATACCCGTCTTGTTTCTGGCAGAATGAACAGCACCTTTCTCTGTTCGGTGAAGGGTTGTCTTTGTTCGATGAAGAGTTGTCTTCTCCGTTCTGTGAAGAGTTGTCTTCTTTGTTCGGTGAAGGCGTCCCTCCATTCGACGAAGACTTCTCTTCTTTGTTCGACGACAACGCCTCTCTGCACTTCGAGCACGTCCAGCCATCCGTGGGGGTCACAGCCTCGCAGTAGTCGTGAGCCACCGCACCACACTTCGCACACTTGTGCACGTGACTTAACAACCGCGGGAATATCTCCTTGCTCACCTCGTCTCTGCATATCGCGCACACGTCCCCCTTGACGATGTCGTTCACGACGTACGGACCGTCGTTGTGATTTCCCTCCAACTGAAACCGCTTCGACGACCAGGAAAGACATCGCGTGCGCACCGCGTCCAGCTCCAGCCAGTTCTGGTAGTTTTGCATTTGGAGGGAAAAGATGGACTCTTGAGGGAGCACCGCGGACTCCAAATTGCCCCACGTCAGCGCCGAAATGGCCTCCTTGCAGCGCTGAATCGCCTCCTTGGACCGGTTGGTGGAGCGCGTGTTGGCGGGAACGACTTCGGGAGCGTTCTTGGCGTCTTCCTCGGCGAGCTGAACCCCCTCGGCGTGGTGGTCGTTGCAGTAGAAGAGAAGACTCACCGACGCGCCCTTGAGCATCACGTGGAAGCAACAGTCGTGAGTGTGTTGGAGGTAGCACGCGAAATGGCAAAAAACGGGGCAATTCTTGTGTTGGCACTTTACGAGAAAGTGAGACGCGCCGTGGCAGTAGGTGCACGTGCGGTCTCCGTTGTGAAAGGGAATGGGAAGAAGGGAGGAGGGAAAGGCAGAATACAATTGGGTCATGAAATGCACGAACTGAACCGAGAGGTGGTAGAATTGGCGCTTCCTTTCGACGTAGTTCCGGCGGAAATACTCCACAAAGGAAACGCAAAACGACTGACTATCAACGGACTGCGTCTTTCCGGAGGAAAAAGCATCGAGAGTCGACGACGCGCTCGGGCACTCGTTGAACTCGTCGTCCAAATCCGTGTACAGGTAGGAGGCGAGGCTTTTGAGACACACGCAGTGGACGAAGAGGCCCTCAGTCAATTCTAGTGTAATCAGTCGAGCGCAGAATCGTACGGATCAGCAACAGTCCGGCTACAGACTCTCCGCATAAGCAACATGTAGCACGCTCCGTTATCTGCTCGCTAGCCCTGCAAGACACACAGAAATCGCCGTCTCTTTTCGAATCGATCAGACACGAGCGATGAATCTACACATTGCGTTAGTTTCTCCGCAGTCACGATTCCGGCGATTTAAAAGAGCAATTCGCATGTGCAACCATCACCGTATTCAGATGATTACAGTGAACAAAAGAAACAGGGGCACCTTACCTTTAAATGGCAATGAGGGCATTCCTGACAATAAGATGGTACTCCACAGCATTGGCATTTCCCAATGTCAGAAAAGGTTATCATGGATCGACCCCTTTTGTTTCCCTTTGGACTGCGTGAAATCGTCCCATTTTTTGGCATCATCTGTTGTTCGGAATTGTTCGCTTCTTCCGGTTGCGATTTGGATTGTGGGATGGACTGTGTATTACTCTGTTCAGTCAAATAGAGAGATGCTTTGCAGAAAGGAGGTTGATTAGTCTTGTTCACAAAAGACGCAGACAATGATGGAAATGGATGTAGATGAGACTGTATGCACGTAGCTCCGTGTTCGGTCTCCAAATACAACTCGGTGTGAATCGTCCTCACCGTACTCCTCTCTATCCCTTCTGCAGTTGCAACAATCAGAGCTCGTTTTTCTGTGGTGATTTTGCGTGCTAAAACGAAGGGATGGACAGAGAGAACTCGGCACTCGAATTGTGTTCTGCAGAAGCAAGTTTACACTTGATCGTTCCCTCGTAGTTGTTTTCATTATTTCTTATTCTGATCAATTTGAACTACTACTTATACGAAATGAACTCTGATATTGCCAACCTGTTGCACAAGGCGAGAATGGACTTCATTACTGGAAACGTCGTCAACTGCCTCTCTACGTATCTCCTCTTCGTGTTGTCTCATCGCTAGCTATGTGTGCGCCATGGGAATGATCGAGCAGAGAATGGGCAGTCCCAACCTCTCTCCCGAAGAGAAGCAGTCCCTGAACTCGATGCTGCAGAACGTGACCGAGGAGTACAGCGCCCTTCGCGCCATCTACCCCAACGTCGCCATTCCCACACCCAGCAAGCAGCAGCCCCCGATGGGTTACCCCAACGCGCAGGGCTCCTCCATGCCTGTGTACGTAATGCCTCCTGCTGCGTCGATTGAAACGGCTCCCGCTGCGTCGACTGCAGTGCCGTCTGAAGTGGCTTCTGAAGCGACTTCCGCTGCGCCTGCTGAAGCACCTTCTGAAGCCCCCGCTGAATCGCAAGCCACCTTCCCCGAGCTGCCGAAGCTGGAGGACGACGCCATCGCGCAAGAGGAGCCGATGACGGAGAGAACCATCGTGAACGACCTCAAGCACTCATGGGACACGGGCGTGAACAACATGAAGGAGTACATGAAGGACCCTCACGTGAGTGGTGTGGTGATGGCATGACGTGTAGTTCAAGGAGGACTGCCAGAAGGGTTTTGACGATGCGAAGAAGTGGGTGGACGAGCACGAGGGCGTGAAGAAGGCGCTCCGGGTAGTGGTTTCATGTATGCGGTGACGTGTAGATCTCGGCTAGCGTGTTCGTCGCGTTTGCCAAGGCAATGATGATGATGGCGAAGACCTTCGTCCAGGAAATGGTGCTTGCGGTCTCTCCCGAGAAGAAGCCGTCCACCGAAGTCCCCAACCCGACGGAAGCGAGCCCCGTCGAACCCCAGTCGGAAGAGAAGCCCACCCAAGCGTAATCCTGTGTTTTCCCTTACAGGAACCCTTGTTTTCCATAACTGCTTATTCCCTGGGCACCGTCTTGTTTCTTGAACACAACAAACACCCCAAAAGAACTAAACCCCTCTGGTTACCACGCATCCTTCACCTCCTCCTTTCCGCCCATAGAACCACTTCTACGCGGCTTCAGCTCTCTTCTGCCGTCACTCTCTCTTCGGTTGATGAATCTCATGTTCCGCTGCGCCCCATGACGAATATCTCTGCCGCCGAAGCCACGACCGCCTCTGCTGCCTCTGCTTCTCGTCATGCACAGGTCCTCCAAGAACGACGGGATCTTCTGACCTACGCGTCACTCCCTCTCCACGCCCTCACCGCTCTCGTCCAACAGCTCGAACAGGTCGCGCGCGATCGGACGGTTCGACTCGTTGATGAAGCTCACCGCCACGCCCGTGTTGCCCGCGCGACCCGTTCTGCCGATGCGGTGCACGTAGTCCTCAATGTTCTGCGGCGTGTCGTAGTTCACCACCAGCGACACGTCCGGGATGTCCAGACCGCGCGCCGCCACGTCCGTCGCCACCAGGATCTGCACCTCGTTCGACTTGAACGCGTTCAGCGCCTCCTCACGCTCGCTCTGCGAACGGTCGCCGTGGATCGACGCCACGTAGAAGCGCTCGTTGTACAGGAAGTGCTGCAGAATGTCCGCCTTGCGCTTCGTCTCCACGAAGATCAACACGCGCCCATCCCCCCAGTTTTCGAGCTCGTGCAGCAGGTAGTCGTTCTTGTCCTGCTCCTCCACGTACATCACGCGCTGCTCGATGTCCTGCGCCGCGCCGCCCACGCGACCCACCGCCAGGAACACGTAGTCGCGCAAGAAGTCGCCGGCGAGGCGTTGGATCTCGTTGGGGAAGGTCGCGCTGAACATCATCGTCTGGCGGTCCTGCGGCATGCCTATTCAATTACGGGGGACCCCAACACCCACCGCGGTCCTCCACGATGTCGCGAATCTGCGGCTCGAAGCCCATGTCCAGCATGCGGTCCGCCTCGTCCAGCACCAAGTGCCTAGCCATCACACCACACACACCGACACGACGTGATACCCTCCAGACCGATGTAGTCGCGCTGCAGCAGGTCCAGCACACGGCCCGGCGTGCCCACCAGGATGTCGCAGCCGCGACGCAGCGACATGGTCGTCTCGCGCATGGGAATGCCTCCGTACACCACGGCTGCCGCGATGCCCGTGCAGTAGCAAAACTGGGGGTGAGTGGGGATGACGACGCCTACGCGCTGCGCCTCCTTGTGGATCTGGCTGGCGAGCTCGCGCGTGGGCGAGAGAATCAGGCAGGTGGGGAAGTATTTGTCGGTGTAGCCGGTGTCGGGCAGCGGCGCCTTCGAGGGGCCGTCGCGCAGCATCGCCGCGATGATGGGGAACAGGAAGCCCGCGGTCTTTCCGGAACCTGGAGGTGAGGCGGAGGAGGAGGACGTACCGGTCTGGGCGCATGCCATGAGATCGCGATTCGCCATGCCGATGGCCATGCCGTACTTCTGGACGGGCGTGGGGCGTTTGTAGTTGCATCTGAGAATGTTCTGGAAGAGGCAGTCGGGAATGATGTCGCGCGTGAACTCGTTGATGGGCTCGGGGACATCGCCACCGCTCACTTCGACGGGAATGTTGTCGTACTACTCATGAGCGGGGACGGCGGAAGCCACTTTGTCGAAATTGATGCCCTCCGTTACGTGGTCGGACGTATCGAACAGCTCCTTTTCGGTGAGGTGCGACGGGTACATTTTCCCGTGGAAGCCCTTCTCATTGACCGAGGAGGAGCGTCTCGACGGGTACCCGCGGTAGGAGTGCGTTCCGGGCTCGAGACTGTCCCAGCGACTCGGTCTTCCTCCGGGGGTGGAGGGACTCGGTTTGAAGAAGTTGCGCGTGGAGTAAACGCCGTTTTCCGAGCGTCCCTCGTATCTACCCTGTCTGTTGTAGTCCGCGTCTCTGGACGGAGCCGGCCCATAATTGCCATAGCCGTCCCCTTCGGGATGATAGTTCTCCTCGTATCGGGGAGGGTTTCTTCTAGTATCTAGCTCCCTTTGCTTTCTCTCTGCATCTCTTGCCTGTTGGGCTCTCCGGAGATGAGGTGGCACGTACACTTCTGAACGCACGTTAGTCGACGCCCGTCGCAAAGGGGACGCGGCTTCAGCAACGACAAATCAAAACAGAGCCTACTCGGTTGCATCCTAACCCAAACTACTTGAAATAAGAAAGAAAAGCAGCAAGTTGTCCCCTTCCAAAAGGCCTCCGATTTCGGTCATCTCGGATTATGCCGTGCGATTCCGATGTGGATTCGGGAAACTGAACAGGAGAGTGGTCACTGCGCTTTTCACCCTTTGACCATGAACGCTGCAGAAACCTCAATGGATAGCGAAGAAGCGGAGCGCGTAAGAGTGCTGAAGGAGGCGGTGATCACGCTCCAATCCTGCCTCCAGAAGATTGTCGAAAACCAAAAGAAGGCGCTACAGGGCGACGAGGAGTACCAGAAGAAGTTCTACAAGTTGTGCAACGACATCGGCGTGGACCCGTTTGCGCAGAAGAAGGGCTTCCTCTCCGGACTCCTGAACCAGAATCTGGATAGTTTCTACAAGAACCTGGGCATGCGTGTTCTGACCGTGTGCCTGAATACGCGGTATGAGAACGGAGGACTGATCAAGCTATCGGACGTGAAGGATCGCCTCAACCAGCCGAGCATCGTGAAGAAGATGGGGAAAGTGCACTCTGACGACATCCGCATCGCCGTCCAGAAGCTCTCCTGCCTCTCCTCGTCCATGACCATCGAGAAGATCACCGACGAGGGCGAGAGCGTGGAGTACATCAAGTCGGCGGATATGGCGTTCTCGGCGGACTCGCTTCGCATCTTGGCGAAGGCCAATAGGCGCAAGGGGAAAATCCAGGTCGCCGACATGGGTCAGGACAGGAGCGAGAAATGGAAGAAGGAGCTCGACCTCTTCGTGAACGAGGGCCTCGCGTGGATCGACGTGCACGAGGGCATCACAACGTACTATTTTCCGACGATCGTCTTCGCGTCGTCGTAGTGTTCATCTGTACTCTCGCCTGTTTCCTCAACAAACGCGAAACCACATAAAACGTGCGACGCTCCCGTCGGCCCACTCAAACGCACGATAGAAAAACAAGTACTGGGTCACCGCATTCATAAAGAGAGACACGGTCAGCGCGATGATCGGATGGGTCTTCGGCTGCACGATGCATATCAGCACGAGAATCGGGAGAGAGTAGTAGCGGAATCTAGTCGTCACGCGATTCCCCAGAACCCACTCCACTACTGGCGAGAACACGAGAATCATTCCAAGGAGAAGCGAAATCACAAGAATCGCGCATAACGAGAGCTTCGACTTGAGCATTCCGAGCATCAGCGAGAGGGAGAGTCCGTAGATCGGAACCAGCCAGTACTTGTAGGGCTACGCGTGACGAAGAACACGAACGAGAACGATAATGATGTCTTTGAACAGGTAGAAAACGAAATGGCGATTGTCGGAGGCGATGAAGGGATGCACAATCGTGTGCTTCCAAACGCAGCTACACGTGAAGTTCCGTCCATAAATCGCACTAAAGGGCGAACAGCGTGCACAGCAGAAAACGGATATAAACGGGTCTTCGCTCTTTGAAAGAACTGTATCGCAGTCCGCGGAACGAGCAGTAGGCCTTCAGAACGATCTCGTCGACGTAGTTGATGCAGTAAAACACGGAGAAGTAGCACAGCTGCATGAGGTGGAGACTCATCTGATGATGCTCCTTGTCTCCGAGCACGACCGAGAAGCCGTTCATCACAAAGAACGCGATGAACAGCACGAAGGGAACCAGGTACGGAATCGCGAGTCGGATGACGAACTGGAACTACGCGTCAAAGCGCGGGAAAAGACGCACTTCGGAAACCATCATGGTGAACAGGTGAATCACCTGCGTCCCCAAGGACTGGTGCTTCTCGGATCGCTGCAGCAGGCCGTACTACGCATGATCGAGGATGATAGTACGCACTCGCAGCATGAGAATGACAGCCGGATTCAGCACCGTGAGGATGATGTTGGTTTGACGCACGGTGATCGCCAGGAATGTGAAGAGCGCGCTCAGGAGTACGTAGCCAAAATGGTATCCTCGATCACTCAGAAGGGAGCAGGCAATCGATGTCGCTGCGTAGAAGAGGGACAGTCCGTCCGTATAGTACAGGAAATAGGGAAAGAGGATCGTGGGAATGGACATGATGTGCAGCATCCACAGGAACGACTTTTCCTTTTTCTACGCATCAGTCGGTAGGAAGCGGAAGTACATTTACTGGATTCAGTCGCTCCAGAATGACGAACACGGCGCAGCCCGTCGCGATGAACAGCAGCAAGTTCATCCACCTCAGCGACGCTAGACTGCACGCGTTTTCTGCAGATATGTGGAAGAGCGTCAAGACCGCATGACGCGCCCTGCAATATCTACGGATGAGCTTCCTACTCTGCTTTCTACAGACCACCAACAATGTAGAGACCCGGAAATGTGGTGATCTTCGGATCCCAGTAGGTGACATTTCCTAACGAATCAACCGATTCCGCTGAATGACTACCATGAAAGTAGTGCACCGTCATCGGATAATGGAACACCTCGTCCATGTAGGGAGTGGGGACGACAGCGTTTACGTTCCACTCCACTATGAGATACAGCGATAGGTACACGATAAGCAGAACGTCGATCAGCCACAGCACGTGCATTGTCAAGTTCTTTCTAAGAAACAGGGCACATATTCGATTCGGCACTCTCTTCCTGTGTGCTGTCCAATACAAATTGTCCGTAGCCAAACGAGTCTTCCCTCGTTTCCAGCACGTGGACTCTGTCATAGTCGCTTGGGTGCCGGACGCCTGTTGTAACGCAGTGCATCCTCGAGTCGACCGAGCTGCTGCCGGACTCGAACACCGTCAAGTCCTCAATGCCCTCGTTGAGTTGCTGCAGTGCTCGGAAGCGCTGCTCCTCGCTGTTCTCGATGACGTCCTTCACTTTGCCGTCGCTCACGACGACGACGCGTCTGGCGATGCTGGGGAGCTGCATATCGTGCGTCACCATGACTATGCGTGGACGATTCGCTTTGTTCTTACTCAGCGTCGTCCCCATGTTGTTCAACTCGACAAGCAGGTTCATGATGCGTATTGTGTTCAGCGTATCCAGGTCCCCCGTCGGCTCGTCTAGAAGCAGCATATCCGGACTCTCAATATCAGGAACGGTCGCTGCCCTACGTGTTGGCGAGGCCTCTCGCGATCGAGATCCTCTGCTGCTCTCCTCCACTCAACTGCGACGGGTAGTGGTCTCCTCGGTTTGTCATTCCCACGCGCTGCAGCAATTCCTGCACTGCCTGCTTCCTCTGCGCGCGCGACAGCTCTCCCTACGCTCAACGCGACAGCGCTTCCCTACCAGGAGAAGGAGGGGCAACTCGACGTTCTCCGCGGCCGTCATTCCGGGAATGAGGTTGAAGGTCTGGAACACGAAGCCAATCGCGTGCAGACGGATTTCGGAAACCTCCTTGTCGCTCACCTTGTCGTTGAATCCGTAGCCTCCAATGCTCATTTCGCCACGCGTGGGAGAGTCAACGGTGCCCAGGATATTCAGAAGGGAGCTCTTTCCGGAGCCCGACTTCCCCACAATGATCACGAATTCTCCTCGATTCACGCACAGGTCAATGCCGCGAATGGCGGGCACTCCTTCTACACGTGATTGCGCGCTCCACTACGAAACCGAGACCCAGAAGATAGGTTTTGTGAATGTTTTTCACCTCGAGGACCACGGAATCGCCCTCAGCGGGATCATCCGACTCGTTCTCTTCGGTTGTTTCGGCTGCAGTGTGTTGCCTGTGGAACAGCCGTTTGTACCACGGGAGGGAGGGCTCGCTCGGCTCGTCGGAGATTCTGGAGAGGAGACGAGGCGAGCGTCTTACGAAATGATCTCCGAGCTGCGCGTGGACGAGCTCAACGAGAGCGATGTTTCGTCGATGGGAGCGCTGTCTATCATTGTGCGTGCTCGCGGTATATCCTCAGTGATTCGTTTAGAGAAACTTTTCATAATGCCCTTGAACCTCAAGCAGTTTGGATTAACACTGCCGACGTTCTTCGCTGTAGCAACAACGGCGAAAGCCATCATGCTACTCTCCTCCCAATTACAGCTCAAGGGCGATTCCAAATCATCAAAGTTTTCACGTGTACTCTTTTTGAAAAGACAAAAAGAAAGAATGTACTATAGAAATGATCCTGTACGAGTACAGTCTTAACCCCATTCTTGTCTTTTCAGACTACTTGAGAAAAGACTGAAAGTGTCCATTATGGGTTCGCAATCCGATATCAAAGAGTGCAATCACTACACCCTTGAATTGAACCGATTCATATCCGTCGATAGAAGCAAGAGATAGAAAGAGAACCGTCAAGGGACCAGAATCGAGTACAGCATGGAAGAAAAGGGGTACGAATCGGACAAGGACCAGCTGAAAATGCTGGTGGCGGAGACGAAGTGGACAGTGGACGTATGGGGCTGATGGACTAGCAGTCTGAACGACACGCTGAACAAGCTGGAGAACCAGATCTTCGCGTTGGAAACGCAGTACTTGCAGGACGAATGCCCCGTGTGGAACATCGTCCGCGGGTTTGACAATTTCAACGAGCGGTCTGCGTTGTTCCGAATCGTTATACGTAGACTGCCGTCCATGCCGCGGAGAACGGTGGTGACACGCGACGACCGCATTTTCTCCCTCTCCTCGCACGCCTCGCCCGCGATGAACCTGCCCATGGACGACGACAACCGCTCTGTGGGGTAATGAAGGGAATGCGTGGTGACTCGTAGCTCCGTGGACAGTGCGACCACGCACAAGACGAAGCGGAATAAGAAGAAGCGCTCTCCCTACGGAGAGGATGACTATGAGTAGAGTGGGTTTCGGTTTGTACTATACTGCTCTCCTGTTTGTTCAACAAGGTCCCACAAGTGATTGTGCCATGTGCAGGAGAGGAGAGAGAACGGGAGAAAACCCGATCAGTTGGTTGCGTCGCAAAGAAGAATCATGCAAGGAAGCAAGTATAAGGCTCTTGTTCTCGATTCGGGTGTGTTCATCCACAACGCATCCATAACGAACAGTGCGGAGGTAATCGCGCCGCACTCTCGTCAGCTATAGACGTACTACTCCATCGAAGAGGTGATGCGCGAGGTGCGCGATAAGCAGGCAAGAGGTCTTCTTCAGCGCTTCCCCTTTGAAATCGTGATCCGTCACCCTTCTGCCGAGGCAATTCGCGCCAGTACGTTTCCAGTGCATTTTGATGACGAACTAGTTGAATCTTTCGCCAAGGCAACTGGCGATTTCTCGCGTTTGGCACAGACCGATTTGCTCGTGATGGCGTTGACGTACGATTTGCAAAAGGAGATCGGAGGACTGAAGGACGTGAACGTGGCTCCTCTCTTGGACGTGTGGCGTGGCGCTGTGCTTCTTACTCGTAGAGAAAGCGTCTCGTTGACGTGAGCGAGAAGAGAATCATCGGCGTAAACGTCTCGTCGGAGCCGTGCCGCTTCTTTAGCACTCCCGAGGGATGTCACTACGGCAATCAGTGCATCTTCCGCCATCCAGGCGATCACGAGAGAGAGGAAGAGGAGAAGCCAGAACCCGCTCCCAAAGCCGAATCGGAAGCGTCTGCTCCCATTCCGCAATCCGCTCCCGCCGCTCCTCCGAAGCGCTGGAACGTCGTGAAAGCCACACCCACACTGTTCGCGGGAGACGACCGCTTCCCTGCTCTGGGCGCCCCGCAAGAGAAGCCCGCCTCGGATGTGGACCTGAAGGCGATCTTCACCGTTCCGAAGAAGGTGGAGGTGCCAGTGGAAGAGGTGAGCGAGGAGAGCGAGGAGAGCGAAGAAGAAGAGGTGAGCGAGGAGAGCGAGGAGAGCGAAGAAGAAGAGGTGAAGGAGGAGACGAGCGAAGAAGAAGAAGAGAAGGAGGATATGGAGCCGACGAAGGACACGGGGAGCCACATTCACAGCAGCAGCACGCTGGTGGGCAACTGCGAGGACGACGACGGCGGTGAGTGGATCGATTCCACCTCGCTCTCGTCTTTCTTCACCAACCAGCAGACCACCACGAGCGAGGAGGAGGCGGAGGACCTGTCACACTGCGTGGCGTGCTGCACGGGCGACTACTCGATGCAGAACGTCCTTCTCCAGATGAACCTCCGCGTGCTCTCCTACGACAACAAGCGCATCACGCAGCTCCGCGTGTACACGCGACGCTGTCGCGACTGCTTCTCGTAGTCCTCGCGTCGCCTCATCACCTCTAGCATCTGCAACGACGACACCAAGCTCTTCTGTCCCGACTGCGGCCACGCGTCGCTCACGCGCGTGCCCGTGATGGTGATGAGGGGCGGCATCGTCCGCGTGGGCATGGCGTTCCAGTCCAAGAGTCTTCGCGGCACCAAGGTGGGTCGCTGTCGCTCCGCTTCACTGTAGTACTCGATCGGCAAGAACGCGGACTTGCTGCTGTGCGAGGACCAGCTGAAGCAGGGCAAGTGGAAGCAGCGCATTCAGAAGATGTCGAAGGCGAGCAAGGAGGGCTGTTTGTTTGGCGACGTGGGCGCTGAGAGTCTGGGTCTGGAGAACAGCAAGAGTCGGAGTCAGCAGGACGTGCTGGTGGGTGAGGGGGAGAGGGGTGAGGAGTAGGACCAGATTGTGGTCGGGTTTGGGAGGAAGAATCCGAATGCCATGCGAGGAAGAGAGAAGAGAGGAAAGAAGAAGCAGAAGAAGGCGAGCCGGTATTAGGCGTCTCCGTTATCGATTTAGTGTGTTTGGCGTGTTTGTTTGGCGCACTCCCATTTCATTTCTCATGGAGGAAGAGGACGCGAATCGAAGCAGCGACCAGGAAATGAAGACGCTTCAGGACTGCAACGCTGCCATCGCAGCGATCAACACCAACCTGAAGGCGATTTTGGGCAATCTCGACCATCTCTCCGAATCGATTCACTCGTAGTGTGGTCCTGCTTGTGGCTAACACAATAGAACAAACGAAATGTGCGAACAATGGTTAGGGATGTGGAAAGAGATGCAGAGTAGCGCGCAGCCCGCTCCGCAGTTGTAACAGTCTTTGTGTGTATAATCCTTCAATTTCCTCTCTTTCTTCACACATGTCCTTCTTGTTTCTTTCTTCTTCCGTCAGATGGGTGCATTTTCAAATCGTGTATCCTCTCATCACAGATTATGCAGGAAATGCTTGATTCCGGTTGTATTGGCAGGAAAAGGGTTTTTGCGATGGGCACTGTGAGAAGAGGAGATACACTATCCTTGGAACCAGCAGAATGGACTCTAGACCAGGAATCACCGCTTCTTCCCGCAAACGCGCTCCTCTCCGAATACACGCTCTCCACACTCCTTCTGCATTGCAATTGCACCACCCCACATACCCCCACTTTCAAAGCAACTCGATACGTATCACTCTTTCACTCAGGAAGCATGTATTTCCTATACAAAGAGTTACAAAGGGCTGTCGGAGCGAAGCTGTGCTGCAAGGCCTATTTCTGTAGCGATTCGGAGGAGAACATCATCACTTGCTCTTCGGATACGATGGTCGTGTACAGAGTCGTGAGGACAGTCTCAGATTCGGGAGAGGAGACGGATGCAACGAAGAATGAGTATCATCTCCGAGTCGTGTGCGAATTCCCCTTTGCTGGAGAAATTCTGAGCATCGCTCCGATTCCGCTGAAGCAGGTTTCTCCCTATTCAGCGACGGGACGTCGGGACGCGCTTATCATGAGTTTCAAGGGATTCTACGTTTCTGTTGTTGCATTCGATACCCAGAGCGAGGAGCTGTACAACATCGAGTGCTACGACTTCCATAAGGAAGCGGTGGTGACGATTGACAGTAGGAGTGAAGGGAATTGTGAATGGTAGGTTCTGGGAACGAAATCGAATTCGGAGATAACGCGTTCGTCCAGAACCAGGGCCTGGTCCGCGTGGATCCCTCTTTCCAGTGCGTGTGCGTCCTGCTGAATCACTACACATTCGTCATTATCAACATCACGTCGAAGGGGCTGGGCGAGCACTTCGTCGCCTACAAATCGCAGCTGGAGATGGTGGGAGAGATTAAGGACTTCCAATTCCTTCACAACAGCATCCTCCCCTCCTTCGCCGTTCTGTGCGTACGCAGTGCGTCGATTGCGTGATGGCTAGGAGAACACGCCGACGTGGTCGGGAACGGCTGGCTACAGCGGGAGCAACACGTCGCTGTTCATCGTGACGATAACTCCGGCAGTGAAGCAAACGGAGATCATCTTCCGCTACCACGGCCTTCCGTACGACTGCACTGCCATCGAGCCGCTGAGCACGTCCAACCAAGCCTTCTTCGTTGTTTCCTCTCATATCCTGTTCACATTTGTCTCCCAAGTTCCGCATGTGCTGGTGCTCAACTCGTTTGGCGAGCAGTACGTGAAGGAGCGCGCGTTCTATTTCCCGAACTCCGTGTTCGCAAATGCGAGGAGTGTGACGCGAAACGGCTTTGACCTTCTCTTGGACAACTGTACAGTGATTCCTTATTCATCAAGCGAGTACTTCCTTCTTCGCGGAAACGGAGAGATCACGAGGTGCGACATCCAGACGGAACATCATCTCTTCAACGGAGTCACTCTGACGAAGGTCAAGACGATTCCCGCGGATTGTCAATGCGGCGTCGCGCTCTCCGCAAATGGCGTTCCTCTTCTGTTCGCTGGAAGTATATCTGCCACGAGCTATCTCGTTGACCTCCGGGACGCAAATGTGGTCGATGAGCTTCACTGCCAAAGCAGCCCCAATAACTGCCGCTCCATCACCGACAAGGAGAACCACCGTGTGGACGAGTCGTATCTCATGTACTCTTGCGGATACGCGCGTCCCTCACCCACTCCAGAAATCGGGGCGAATTTCGTCACCCGTCTCCAACAGAACTTGTCGCTGGAGAACAACGCGGGCTTCCCGATCACATCAACACTCAACCACTCCTTCCTGCGCTGCGTGCACGTGAACGAAACGCAGAGTTTCATCGTAATGAGCGATGGTGAAACCACCACGGTGTACGCGGTGAACGAGGGCGAGCTGGTGTTCGTGAACGAGAACGCGCCGCTGGTGCTGGGTGCGGGGACGATCGACGTGAGTCTGACGAGCGGCGAGCCGTGGGGGCTGTCGGGCGCAGTGTTGGTGCAGGTGTGCGATCGCGGTGTGATGGTGTGTCAGAACAACCAGGTAGCGGTGCGCATCGAAACCGTGCAGGACATCGCGTTCAACGACTCGCGCATCATGTGGGCGTGTGTGGAGGCATTCACCGTGTAGTCGTGGCGTCATCACGTCGCAAGGCGTTCTCGTGTACACCAGTCACAACGAACTCATTCAAATCGTTCCCGATGCTTCACAGCACTTTCAAGCCACAGTGGTCGACGTCTTCACCGTCACTCTGGTGCGCACCAACTCACTCCTAGGAAAACCCGATCACCTCGCTCTCCGCTCTCCACTGTCGACGCTTCACCACCCCCACTGTGTCGGCACCACGCCCTCAGGACGAGACGCTGAATGAGGAGGACGAGGTGCGCTACGCGGAGACGACGCAGCCGCCGGCTCGCGAAATCGAGTCGCTGACGCTGGAGAACGAGGAGGACGTGTTCAAGGAGCCGGAGGAGACGTGTGAGGCAGAAGCGCGCGAGGCGATGGAGGAGGAGGAGGCGTGGATGACGGCGGTGTTCGTTGCCTTCCGCGACGACTCCGTTCAGGTGGCGCGTGGGCGTGGTGTGACGAGCGTAGTGCTTCGAGTTCGATTCCATGAAGACTCCTCTCTTTTCCTTCACGCAGGTGCATCTCGGCAACACGGTACTTCAGCCCTCCGACTTCCAACTCGCCTCTGACCACAACCACTACGTGACAGAACTGGTGTGCTTCCCCGTGGGTCCGACCCACCACCCCGAGTTGTGCGATGTGGTCCTTGTCGTAGGTGTGTTGTGGCCCCCTGAGGTGTAGTGTGTCGTGAACGACGGACAGCTCCTTCTCTATCACCAACAACAACACACCTCGTCGTTCGTGCGTCTGGACGCCAGCTGCGGCGCCGTCATCACCACCCATCACTCGCTCTTCACGCTCTCCAACATCGCTGGCTACGACTGCGTGGCTGTGGCGTCCACGCCGCCACTCCTTATCACCTCCCTCAGGGGGGTGGCGCAAACTTTCCGAATCGTACTCTCACTCACCGCATGTCAGAAATAGGGGGGATTATCGGAGTGCAACACGCCACCCATCGTCAGCTTCTGCTCCTTCGACACGCCCGTGTTGCCCCAGGGTCTGATTCTGATGCAGAACGGTCTCAACGGCGAGGAGATGGCCATCGTGCAGTTCCCTTCACTGCTCGCCGGCTGCGACGTCACCAGCCACTGCACGCTGAAGGAGAGCGTGGTGCCCTATCAGGGCAACGTGACGCACATGGAGTACGTGGTGCGCGACGAGGACGACGACGATGAGTACCTCGCCGTGTGTCTGAGCTACGGTGGCGGCGTCGTGCCCGACGAGCCCTGCGGCATCTACGACGACCACTACTACAAGCATGAACAGTCCTGTAGGCGAGAGGGAGGGAGTTTCATCGTAGTGCCGAAACCGATCCGAGAGCGTGCGATGATTCAGCTGTTGCGCAATGGCAGTCAGATCGTTGCGTTGTAGGGGCATCCCACCCTTTTGACCCGTAGCCTGGATCTCCCGCCAAACGAGCAAGTCACGTGCATGCGCTTCTCCAACCAGCTCGCGCTCTCTCCCAACTCCCCCCCACTCCCCCTCCTTTTCGTGGGCACGGTGATCACCTCCTCCGCCACCGACTACGACGCGTGTTCCGGCCGGCTGTTGGCGCTGTCTCTGGACTTCACGCTCCAGCAGCAGCCGCAGCGCCTGACGACGGCGTGGGCACTGAACTGCGACAGCGTGATCATGGCGATGGACGTGATGGTGCGCGAGTCGGAGCGGTTCCTGGTGCTGGCGAAGTCGGCGCGTCTGGGCATCATGACGAGCGGCGCGCAGATCAGCATGGTGAATACGGCGCAGCGACAGGAGCTGGTGCATCAGTACGGTACGCGCGGGTATGTGACCTCGCTGACGGTGGCGAACGACTTCGTGATTGTGGGCGACCTGTACAATGGACTGAGTTTCCTGCAGTGGACGGTAGGTGTGTGTGAGTGGTGTGAGGGGCAGCGAGACGGCTTCCGTCTGTTCCGCGAGGACCGCGACCCGTCGCACGTGCTGCACACGGGCTTCGTCATCGCAGAGAGGCAGATCGCCCTGGTGAAGACGGACGAGGCGGGAAATCTTGCCGTGTTTACCGTCGCGAGTCATCGTGGGCGTGGGAGGGAGAATTGACGTGCAGAAACGCGACTGCAGAAGCAGGGCGATTTCCACCTCGCGGCGGCGGTGTCGTCGCTGAGTCAGATCCGACTGAACTACACGACAGCCTCCGGGGAGAGTTCCGTCGTGCACGGCGTGGTGATGGCGACGCGTGAGGGCGAAATTGGTGTGCTGTCCCCCATCACGTACGAAGACTACTCGGTGTTGATGCTGCTGCAGAAGCGTCTCGTGGAGAAGCTGCCGCAGAACGCTGCGTTGAATCCGATGAATTTCAGGTTGGGTTGAGAGGCATTGCTGATGTGAAGGAAGTACTGTCCCGATGCGCCGCTGCGGTATCCGAGAGAGAAGAAGGTGCTGGACATGGGGGTGATTCGCCGGTATCTGCAGCTGTCGTCGCCTGAGCAGAACGAGATTGCGGACTGCATTCACAGAACGGCGAAGGAGGTGCTGGGCGTGGTCAAGCGGATCGACTCGATGTTGTTCCAGTTGTTCTAAAGCGAGTTTTATTGAACAAACAGCGTGTCAGTAGGTATTGATGTAGGGCTAAGCGAGTTTTGTTGAACAAACAGCGTGTCAGTAGGTATTGATGTAGGGCTAAGCGAGTTTTGTTGAACAAACAGCGTGTCAGTAGGTATTGACGTAGGACTGCATCATCGCGCTCGCATCCCACTTCTTCTTCAGACCCAACACCTTCGCAATCTCCTCGGGGCTAAAGCATCTGTGCTTCTTCATCCTAGTCGTGATCAGCAGAATGAAGACGCACAGTTCAATTGCATCGTCCAGCACGCTGATAGCATCGTGAATGGAGCCGCACCGCATCAGTGTATCGGCGAGAATAATGCTCTACACGGAATCCGCGGCACACGCGCCCTACTTCGTTTTGCAACTGCTGAACATTATCGGGTTGATATGCCTTAATATAGTTCACCACCTGGTAGCAAAAGGGAATGGCTTGCACGAAATGCAGAGCATTGAGGTAGTAGTTCCTGCAACGCAGGTAGCACAGGTAGAGAATGTAGTTGTCGCTGTCATACACCTTCTACAGGTCACGATGCAAGGCGAAGAAAACCTCCATTTCCTCCACGGCTTCCACGTAGGATTTCTTCTTCAAGAGACATCTACATGAAGAGACGAAACAAACCCAAACTCAAAATCGGAAAGGGACGGGTTGAACACGAAGCCATGCTCGGTATGTTGAAGGAACGGAATGGGCACTTCTTCTCCGCACGTGGGACACTTCTCGCTATCTAGTTGTGATTGTTGAATGGAAAGCACACGAGAAGACGCTGATGAAATGGCAGAGAAGGAAATCGGAACGGGATGGCCATTCTTACACTTCAACCCCATCATATCTGGGGAATAGTTCTAGAATGAAACAACAACAAAGACAGAACCTTTGCATTGATGTCAGGCGGTGTCATGCAGCGATCCATGTACAATCTGCGTATGACGCTGCAACAGCAAACAACACTTTCGTTTATAAAGGATAGGAAGTGAACTCGGGACGAAAGAGAACTACGCTTCAGCAGACGGCGAATCCGGAACCGTCAAAAGTTCTCCCCGTTCTATGTCGCGCGACGCCAGCAGCACCTGGAGCTGGTTGCTGAAATGGCACGTCGTGTTGGGCGTTTCACTCGGCTCGATGAGGCACATGGGCGGGTACACGGCTAATGATGATCATGTCCCATTCGCTCCACCGTCGGCAATGTGATCTCCGTTCACGCGAACGGGGATGGAGAAGCATTTGTATCCGAAGAAGAACCGCATGATTGTCGGCTTGACCCGGGTTGCTAAGTCGGGGAGAACGACCTGCATGTACTACAGGTGACCCATCGACAGCGAAGCGACTCGGTGGAACAGATCGGCCTGTCGTATCTGCTGGAGGCAACAATCATCTAGACATCAGCGGGAGCGAGGAGTCCAACAGTTCTGGAATCCGAGGTTCATGTCGTTTGCTGTTGTCGGACGGAGATAGAGTTTGTGGTTGGCTGCGACGGGGAGTAATGAGAAGTCCTGAATCACATTACTGCCTTTGTGGCCGATAATCATCCGAATCATCATCATCTCCAGCGTGATCAGATCGCTAGGCTACGAATCAGTGCGTGACGCGAATTCGACAGTGGCATTCTCGGTTGCAGAAAGGGTCGAATAGAGCTCGCACTCGGATTTGTGGAACTTCCTACGCCTCAATGCGCCAGCGAGAAACACACCAATCCGCCTTTTGGCACTCCTTTGAGCAGTAGCGCACAATCCGGCACTTGGAACACCTCGATAGCTTGGTGAATCGTTTGTAGCAGTAGGAGCAGATGAACGGAATGTGAGACGCAGTGGGGGCAATCACCACCGGATACGAGCAGCAAATGATCGAGTCTAGCGATAAGAAAATCAGATCGGGCAGACCCTTCGGGATGTCCATAAGCGCCACCATCCTGAACTCCTTGTCATTGACTTCCCTTATTCCAACGAGAGTGTGGAATAGAGAAGAGTCGCTCATCTTTGGAGATACAGTTATTTGTAATCTGGATTCCAAGCAAGTCGCTGCGAGATGAATGACCAGAACCAGCGTAGGAAGATGAGCGAATATCGTTGATTACCGAACAGAGCCGAATGCTGCTGCCGTGTCCATCTCGTTTCCCACAGTTGGCGTTTCGGGCACCATGGACAGTACGTACATAGCAAGCAAAGTGATATGCAGATGATGCCGTGTCATACAACGAAGGCATTGCCAGAAACGACGACTACGGGAACTCTTCCTTCTTCACAAATCCCGTTGCGTACGGCATCCATTCCGCGGCCGTTTCCCAGAATGAACCGGAGCATCCCATTCAAATCGATACCTCCTCGGTGAATCCAGTCGAGCAGTGGTGCCAAATTGACCAAATAGGAAAAGCGAGCACAACCGGTGGATTATCCTGTGCAAGGCACGTACGGGTATGTGTATTCTCAGCTGCCTCCGCAGCAAGCGGCGATCACCTTCCCGATGCAGCACCGTTCTTCTGGGATGCAGGCCATCAAGGAGTTCGACGGTTGGCTCTGAATGCGTGCTTCACGCGTAGCTGAGAACCAGCCGTCGATGCAGTACAATACACAGATCGTGAACGTGGTAAAGCCGCAGTCCTATGGCCAGGTCGCTGACAAGTCGCTTCCATCGAATCCTCCTCCCGACTGCATGCCGCCTCTGGACGGTTCCTATTTCATGAACGACGGGTCGGCCGCGCAGCAGATTCCCCCATGCTCCGAGTTCCCTTCCCAACCCTCCCGCAATGATTCCATCTCCTCCACTCCCCCCACCGACACAGTCGTTCCTTCTCCCATCCCTCACCCCCAGTCCCCCGCCCCCGCCGGCAGCATCCTGCAGCCCCCGAAGCGCGTGCGCAGCGCGTACAACTACTTCTCCCAGGAGTACTTCGACGAACGCAGTCGCGGCCCGCCGCAGACGCAGGAGAGCATTCAGAACGCGGCGGAGCAGTGGAAGCGGCTCTCGCCCGAGGAGAAGCAGAAGTACGAGGAGCTGTCGCGGGAGGACCGCAAGCGTCACGAGCACGACGTGGCGGAGTACAGTGGGCGGTTTCGGAAGTACGGGTTGGAGCCCATGCTGTCGAAAAGAGGTGGAGCTGGGGGAGGCGTGTGACGTTCAGAAAAGCAGGCGTTTCTGTACAGCTGCGTCAGTCACGGGCGTGCGCGCGAGTTGGCGTCGTTCCTGTTGTTGCTAAACGTTCGCGGTGAAACCCAGAATGAAGAATAGAACGAAAACGTGGACATCACGCTCGCGTTCGTGGAGGCGGTGATTCGCGCGCTGCACCAGTCGCCCAACCCGCCCGTGATGCCTGCGATCGGTCCGAGCGGCGAGCCCGAACCTCTGCACGACAAGGTGGAGTTGGTGTTCAAGTGCTACGAGCCCAACTGCGGGAAGGAGTTTCGGTCGCAGCGCAACCTGATCCAGCACCGCCTGACACACCGAAGTGAGGGTGGGAATGTGAGATAACGAACAGCGGACCGCAAGAAGGTGTTCAAGTGTCCGGTGGCGGGGTGCGAGCGCACGTTTTTGACGGCGTCGGGGCTGCACAAGCACCAGTTGAGTCACCAGAACCAGGAGAACAAGTACGTGTGTTCGCTGTGCAAGGAGATGAAGGTGTTCAAGACGAAGGAGGTGAGTGCGTGTGCGTGGTGTCATGTCAGGGTCTGATGCTCCACACGAAGAACAAGCACCAGGCGCAGCGTCGTTTCGCGTGTCCGGAGGCGGGGTGGGGAAGGGTGAGGTGTGTGAAGCGTAGTTGCACGAAGTCGTTCGCGCGGAAGGGGGATTTGCAGCTGCACATTTGTCGCGCACACACACATGAGAGGCGGTATGCGTGCAAGGTGGAGGGGTGTAACAAGACGTTCATTTCCGTGTCGGAGTTGAAGCGACACGAGCGGACCCATAGTTGATTTCTGTTTCTTTCACAAGCATGTGGTTCTTCTTTGACAGGTAGATAAGAGAGTATTGGGGCTTCAACAAACACACCAGATTACACTTCCTCCTCTTCCTCTTCCTCCTCTTCTCTCATGCTCCGCATAATGGACGCGTACTGCGACTGGTCGGTTTGGTACAGTTCCCACAACTCCTTCTCCACCGCCTTCGCCCTCAGCACCTTCGACGCGTCCCACGCCTCGATGGCGATCATGGCGACAGCGAACAGCACAAACAGCACGCCAAACGGCGACACGAACGCCTCCTTCAGCGACTGTTTCGTGAGGGGCTGGTAGTCCTTCGCCACCGCCGCCAACACGCTCCCACACGCACTCGCCACGTCCCCGTTCACGCACGTGAAGTAGTGCGGCGCCACGGCGTCCACGAACACGAAGGGCGCACGCTCCTCCGCCACACCGAACAGCTTCAGATAATAGTTCATGTCATAGATGGACGACGCCTGCACCAGACACCCATAGCACTGCGGCAGCAAGTTGCACTGCTTCACCTTCTGCGCTCGCCAACAGTCGCGCATCCGAAACAGCATCGTCACATTCACCGTCGCCGTCGCGAACTGCGTCGCGTTTCCTTTGCTCATCGACACGAACACGAACTAGGCGTTACGCCCACATGGGAGTTTCACCGATAGGTGGCGGGACATGTGACTGTAGAGATATTGGTTGGAGTACAGGATCAGCTTCTCCACACTGCTTGTCAGACGCACCACCACCGTGTCGTTGCCAAAAAACACCAGGTTTTCGGGCAGTGTGGAAACCAACGTGCCGTTTTGGAGGTGGAAAAACTCGTATTGGACGGTTGGCGGGATCGCATTGTTGATTAGCGTGTACTCGGACAACCGACCGGAAAAGGGACCTACATGGAATTGGAATAAGGTGGACGTACTCTCATTGTGAATCACCACGTCGGAACTCGCGATTTGTTCCGAAGGGTCAAAACCAAAATCGACCCAAAAAGTGGAATTGTCGCTCTTCATGCGAATGTCGCACTGGCCCGTGTAGTTGCCGAAGCACACGCCCTTGCAGTCCATGTCGCTATTAGGCTCGTGACCTACAGATCATCGCCCGATGCGGCATCGACCTGTGACTCCGCCACTGCACACTCCGCACAAGTCCAACAACGCCCTCCCCTCACAGTGGTTGGCGCAATCGATCAACTACGCGTCACCCCCACACCCCCAACTTTCACATTCGCGTCACAACACACGGAATACGAGCCCGTCGCGTCCAGCGCTTCCCGGAAGGATCCGTTGCAGGTTCCTCGGCAGTCGTGCTGGGAGAGGGGACAGCAGGCGCCTTCTCGGTCCATCACGGTGCCGATGGGACAATCATCAGCCGCTGTGCCGAAGGGAACACTGTCGTCGCCGTAGCACTTTGTTGAGTCTGGAGAGTTCAGCACCGAGCACGTGCCACAATTCGAGCAAACCTCGTCGTTCAATCCACATTGAGCGGGGAACGAAGGAACGGCGTCCACCTCGAGAACGAGAGGAGTTGACAACGGAATAGGATTCCAGTCCTCGTGGAATACGGAGGAAATGCTACGCATGATCGGAAGGGAGCGATTGAACAGTAATGATACAGAAATGGTGCTGTTCGACGGCGTGAATGCAGGCTTGACGCACTCGATCACCTTCGACGCTTCATCCAGAACGCCGGGCGATGTCAGGTTTGTTCCGCTGAATGCGCACACAAATCGAACATTGGTGTTGTTACCGCATGCGAGAACACTATACGCAATGGAGATAGTGGTTTCTAGGGATCACCGCGAATACGCACTCCTTGCCTCCGTATCCAACACGGAAGGGGTAGATGCACATTTCCGTTGGGACAAGACAGAACAGGATGGTTGCGTTGTAGAGATAGTTCGAATGCTTCAAATCGGAATAGGAGACGTTTTCCATTCTTTCCTTGAGTGCTGCCAAGTGCTGTGAAGAAAGATAGTTACCGGGAAGCGGCGTATTCCTATCCATGACAAGGAAGCCCAAATCGAACCAGGAAAGCGCATTACTGCTTCCTATGGGACTGCGGTTTGTGAAGTTTCGGTTATAGAAGGGACGGACGCCAATGAACCCTCTCGAGTACGACGTTTCCGGGAGTGGAATTGCGACCTATGATGAAAACTGTGTCGAAGATAAACCTTTTTGTACACGAATTCCGCACTTCCGTCACGATTCAGAACAAGTTGGAAGGAGAGGGGTTCCGAAGGCTTTCCGTATGCAGGAACGCACTCCCACTTTACGACCGCTCGATCTTCCGTCAATCCATACAGAATTGCCGAATCCTCCCTGTGTAACGGATTCTACAAATAACCACGCCAGAAGTACTGTCTACCAAATCTGCCAAATAGGGAGCAAACAGGGCTTGATAGTGCTGCGTGTGGGCATCACACCCGGCTCCGTTGAAGCAGCAGTCACACGGAACACCGGAAGCAAACGAGACCATTCCATTGGGACTGACCCAGATGTGGTTTTGGCGGTGATTGTAGAAAAGGAAGGAGAACTAGAGTTTACACGAGGAACACGGCTCAACGGGCAACTCCACGTGATCAAAAGGGGAGTCATCGGCCGACGATGCAGAAGACAGGGTCCAGTTTGAGATGAAGCTCTCCGTGTCGACGGATCTGTGCAGGAGATCGATGTACTGCAAGCCGAGTCCTCTACATGCCAGAAGCACGAAGATCGCGAAAGACAACATAAGAATGTGCAACAAACACACAGACTCTCCCGATTTACTTGGCACGGACAGTGCTCTTGATGATACCGACAGCGACAGTCTGTCTCATATCACGGACGGCGAAACGACCCAGAGGAGGATAGTCAGCGAAGTTCTCCACGCACATGGGCTTGGAGGGAACCAGCATAGCCATCATCGACTTGCCGTTCTTCACGATATCGGGGTTCTCACGGAGCACCTTGCCGGTACGCTTGTCCATCTCAGACATGATCTTCTCGAACTTGCAGGCAATGTGAGCCGTGTGGCAGTCCACCACAGGGCAGTAGCCGGGACGAATACCAGAGGGGTGGTTCATCACGATCACCTGAGCGTCGAACGACTCCGTCTTGCAAGGAGGATCGTTCTTCGCGTCACCGCACACGTTGCCACGGTGAATGTCCTTCACGGACACGTTCTTCACGTTGAAACCAACGTTGTCACCGGGAAGAGCCTGAGGAATCGACTCGTGGTGCATTTCCACGGACTTCACTTCCGTAGACACGTTCACGGGGGCGAACGTCACGGTCATACCGGGCTTCAGCACACCCGTCTCCACACGACCCACGGGCACAGTGCCAATACCGCCAATCTTGTACACGTCCTGGAGAGGAAGACGGAGTGGCTTATCCACGGGTCTCTTGGGAGGATGCACGTTGTCGAGGGCCTCCAGCAGAGTGGGTCCCTTGTACCACGGCATGTTGGCGGAGTGCTCAATCATGTTATCACCGTTGAAGCCGGAGATGGG
>ERZ1106923.168-NODE-168-length-28792-cov-17.226120_pt1 | contig 28792 bp, 5 predicted proteins | sample MGYA00403657_ERZ1106923 | MGnify/ENA primary metagenome ERZ1106923 (study PRJEB35170, sample SAMEA104062425) | human gut metagenome | biome: human gut; feature: human-associated habitat; material: faeces | place: Denmark | collected 2012-06-19 ...
CGAGGGCGCGTTCGTGAGCGAGGCTGGAAAGAAGTCGGAGGCGATCACGATGGAGATGTGGGTGTCGAACAAGAAGTGCAACACGAGCTACGTCGTGCAGGGCATGCGTGGCGAAAAGTGCAAGTGCTTTAGCGTCGAGGACCGTTGTCAGTGTAACTGTGGCGAGACTCTGTTCAGTAGGGAGTATTAGTTGTTGTGTGTTTGTTGGATATGGGATGGTGTGTTGAGTAGAAGTGAAGTTGTTAGTTGAATTAGAGGTGTGAACAGGAACACAATAGAATCGAAGTGAACGGGAAAAGAAGTGAATAAGAATCAACTTCAAACAAACACCCAACATCCACATCCTTTACTCCTCGTCGTCATTCTTCACCGAGCTGGCAAGAACGAAGCGAGCACGATCCTCCTCCGCGTTGACACCGTAGCCGGTAATCGACATCGTCTTTCTGTCTCCCCAGATCAGCACTCTAGCGTCACCCTTGTTCACGCGAATCGAGTTCAGCGACTTCAAGGACATGTTGATCGTGGTGTCCAAAGGCTCCTCGCCCTCGTACTTCACGCACAACGTCAGCTGCACGCCCTCGCTGTGAGCAGGGAACAGCGCCACGAACGCGCTGTCCTCCGCCGCGAACTGAGCGAACACGTTGTCGCACGTCGACGTCGTGAAGATCACCGACTTCACGAACTCCGTGTGAGAACCCAGCAAACGGAAGCTCTTCTCCTGCGTCACCACCGCTCCAGCGTTGTCGTAGCCCTCCAGCGACTCCATCGCCGTCACCTCCACCGTGTTCACCTCCAGGATGTTCGCGCCCGAAGGCGTCACAGCCACCGGCGACTGACCCGCGAACCACACGCACATCTTCAGCGTCGTCTCCACCGCCTCCGTGAACACCACCACCGCCTCTCCGTTCACCACCGGCGCCGTCACCACCGCCGTCGCGTTGTCGCACTTGGCGTCCACCGGCACGAAGAACAGCGAGTCCACCGCGTCCACGTGCGAGCCCACCAGCGTGTACGTCTTGGGCACGTTCACGATGGCGAGGTGCTTGTTGCCGACGGTCGTCACATCGCTCACGTACATCACGTCGATCACGTAGTCCTCGTACATCACCCAGAAGTGGTCGTCCGTCGCCACGCTGTCCTCGTTGTTGTAGCCGTAGCACACGTGCACCTCGGGCAGCACCGTATCCACGTTCCAGTCCACGTTCAGGCCCTTCACCTCCGTCTCCGCCACGATCTCCGAGCGCGCCGTGCAGCTGATGCCCGACACCAGTCTCATGCGGTCGCCCGGCTTGCCGTTCGCCACGACTACCACCCACTGGGCAGGGATGCCCGGCAGGATCTGCAGGAACATGCTGCCCTCGCTGTCGTACACGGCGAGCAGGCCGCGCGACTCCACCGTGATGGGCGGGTACACGTCACCCTGACTCTGCATGCTCACGAACATCCAGCGCTTGCCGCTGAACTGGAAGCACAGCTTCCACTTCTCCTCCGTCACGTCGTCGAAGGCGAAGTCGCTCACCATGTAGCCCGACTCCGCGTCGAAGCTCATCTCCACGCCGTCCACGTCGCCGAACACGTCAGGACCGTCGCACTCCGTCGCGTTGGCGGACACCCACTTGTACTTCGCCTCGTGCACCGAGTCCGACGAGTACACGCGGAACTGCGACGTCACGTTCTTCACCGCCCACAGGTTCGTGCTCGTGCCCAGCTCCACGCCGTCGGCGACGATCGCGGGGTTGATCACGCCCAGCACCAGCAGGTTGAACTGCGTCAGGAACGGCGTCGTCTCGCCGTCGAACAGGTAGCAGATCAGCACGCTGCCCGCCGTGTCCACGGACACGTGGTACGCGCCATCAGCCTCCTTGCTGTAGTAGTCGTCCAGCGTCACGTCTCTCAGACAGTCCTCGTTGGAGAAGGAGTCCGCCGCCGCGTTCAGCGGGTTGCTGAGCGGGTAGATCTTGTCGCCAGGGAACGTCATGCCCGTGAAGCGGATCGCGTTGTCCTCGTGGAAGAGGATCGCGTCGTTGCGCGCGCCGTCGTCGATCACGATCGTGTTCAGGTAGAACACCGTCGCCGTGAACTCCGGGTACAGCACCGGCTCCTCGTTCAGGAACTGGTAGCACAGCTTGTACGGCGTCAGGGCGTGCGCCAGCGCGAACACCACCTTGCCCTCCGTCACGTCGATCCACTCGCCCTCGTCGCAGTTCTCGCCCAGCACCATCTTCGCCTTGTCGCCCACGCTCGCTCCGTGCGTCTGGAGCGTGAACTCCTTCGGCACGTTGGCGATGATGATCGAGTCCGGGTTCGTGGCCGCGAAGCTCAGCACGCTCTTCGACACGAAGCTGCCCAGCACGAACGGCTTCGCCCAGTTGGCGAACTGGTAGCACACGGTCCACGGCTCCGCCTCCGAGCGCGTCAGGTTCACGCTCACCACCTTGCTCTCCATCACAGGGTAGAACACCGCGTTCTCGCCAGCGCAAGCGTCAGCCGCAGGCGACATGATCACGAAGTCGCCCTCGCCAGCGAGGTTGGTGCTCAGCGTGAAGCTCTTGGGAGCGTTCACCACGGCACCGTCGTTGGACAGAGCGGGGATCGTCGACGTCATCGTCGGCACCACGCGCACCGCGAACGAGTACTCCTCGTACTTCATCGGCGCCTCCGCCACGCTGCCCGTTCTGAACACGTAGCAGAGGTCGTACGCCGCGTCGCTCTGCGCGTCGGTGAAGGCGTAGCTGATCGTCATCTCCGTCAGCGTCTGCGTCTTCACGCTGTTCTCGGCCGCGCACTCCATGTCCGCAGGCACGAACATCACCTGATCCTCCGAGGACAGGCCCACGCCGCTCACCGCGCCGCTCACGTCCTCGCCCTTCACGATCACGTTCACCGAGTGCTCGGGGTCGTTCACGATGGCGATGCCCGACACGCCCTTCACGGTGAAGGACATGAAGTTGTAGGCGACCGGAGCCTCGGCGCCGAACTGGTAGCACAGCGTCAGCGGCAGGTTCACCAGCGCCTGCGGGATCATCACCTCGCTCTCGAAGGCCTCGCCGCGCGTCACGTTGAACTCGTAGACAGCCGCGTCGCACGTGCTGAAGGTGAACAGCATCTTGTCCTCCGTGGACAGGCCGTCGCCCGCCAGCGCCACGCTCTTCGCCTGCGACGCCACCAGCACCTGCGGGTGTCCGCTCACGAACGCAGCAGACTCCAGCGCCTTCACCGTGATGGGGAACAGCGTCACGTAGTCCGTGTCGTCGGCGAAGCGGAAGCACATCGTCATCGTCGCCGCGTACACGTCGAACGTGAACGTCAGCGTCTTGCTCTCGCCCAGCAGCATGTTGTCGAACTTCGCGGCGAACGCGGCAGCAGCGCAGTTCGTGCCCTCCACGATCTTGATTCTGTCGTTGGCCGTGATCAGGAAGCCCTCGTACACCAGCGTCTTCGGCACGTCCTTCACGAACACGTCCTTCGCGCCCGACAGGGCAGTCACGGCCGGACGACCGAACACCACCATGTAGAAGGTGCTGTTCGCGCCGTAGGCACCCGTGGGACCGTAGTTCATCCACGCCTCCTCGCCGAACTGGTAGCACACCTCGTACGGCTCCTCCACCGTGCTCTCCTGCGCGAAGTACGCCGTGATCGTTCTCTCCGTGTTCAGCGTGTAGTACGGCACCGTCTCGTGCGTCGTCGCGTCCTTCATGTACTCCACCTCAGCCTCGCAGCCCATGCCGAACGGCACGTACTTCACGCGGTCGCCCTCCGACACGCCCACACCGCTGAACGTGAAGGACTTCGGACGCAGCCAGATCGCCTCCGTCGCCTCGCCCGCCGGCGTGGTGACGCTCTGCAGCTCCACCACGGACAGACTGAAGGTGTCGTAGCGCTTCACCTTGTTGCCAGCGAACTGGTAGCACAGGTAGTACGTCGCGGGCTCCTCCAGCGGACTGAAGGTCACCGTCATCAGCGAGCTGCTCTCCACGCTCACCACGCACTCCGTGCAGCGCGCCGTGCAGTCCTCGCCCGTCGCGAAGAACGCCTCGTCCTCCTCGCTCTCGCCGTAGATCGACACGGGGATGCTCTTCGTCATCGCCGCCACGATCGTGCCCGACTCGAACGTCTCCACCGCCTTCACCATCAGCTGCCACTTCGCGGGGTAGAACGGACCGTTCGCGCCCAGCAGCTGCGTCTCGGTTCCGGCGAACTCGTAACACAGCTGGTAGTACGTGTTGTTGCTGTGTCTCGCGATGCCGATCTCCACCGTGGACTTCAGACCCGGCATGTACGGATCCATCACTCTCTCGCTGCGGTCGCACGCCGTGGCGGTCGCCGGCACGAAGTAGAAGAAGTCCGCTCTGTCCGGATGGCTGCGCGTGAGCACGAACGTCTTCGGCTCGTTGGCAACGATGGAGTCCACCGCGCCCTCCTCCGTCGACACCGACAGCGCGTACAGGATGTACGCCGTGGGGATGCGCACGAAGCCCTCGTCGCCGAACTTGTAGCACACGTTGATCAGACCCTCGTTCGCCCACACCTCGTCGAAGATGTTCACCACCGCCATCGACGACTCCAGCGTGATGCTCGTCGCCTCCACGCCGTCCACCGACAGCGTCAGGAAGTCGCTGCACACGTCCGTGATGCCCTCCACCGCCGGAGCGAACGCGATCTTGTCGCCCGCGGCGAAGCCGTCGGCGACCACGCGCACCGGCTTGGGGTTGCGAGCCACGAAGAAGTTGATCGAGGCGTCGGAGAGCGTGTTCTTGAAGCCGTTGAACTCCTTCACCACCACGTTGAACTGCGGGTACATCTTCACGTTCAGCGGGTTCGTTCCGAAGTGGTAGCACATCGTGTACGCCACGCCGTTGCTGCCCTCCGTGAACAGGTACGTCGTCGTGATCGTGTCCAGCTCCGTCACGGGGAAGCTCGCCACCGTCGAGCTCTCCTCGCAGTCCGCCGTGCGGTGGAACGACACGCGGTCGCCCTGCACCAGGTACAGACCCACCACCGAAATCGCCTTGATCTGGTTCACCACCGCCACGTTCTTGCTGCCCTCGCCAATCACCACCATGTCGTCCAGACGGCTCACGTGGATTCTCGACGAGATCGCCACCGCGCCCTCGCCCGCGAACGCGTAGCACAGCTTCACCTCCTTGCCGGCAGCCAGCTCGTTCATCGTGACCACCGCCGTCACCGCGCCGTTCGCCACCGACGTGAACTCGAAGGAGGCCGTGTAGCCGCCGTCCACCGAGCAGTCGTCAGGGTAGTTCACGAAGTACATCGAGTCCGCCGCGCTGAAGCCGTTACCCGTACGCGTCACCGTGATGGGAATGCCCGACACCGCGTAGTTCGACTCCGCCTCCGCCGCGTTCACGTAGCACTGCGTCATCGTCAGCGCGTACTCCTTCACCGGCATCGAGTTGAAGCGGTAGTGCAGACTCATCGGCTCCGCCGTCAGCACCGTCGACAGGTCCAGGGTGAACGTGTTGTTGCCGTCCACCGTCAGCACCGGCGTCGACACCTCGTCCTTCTGGAAGAACAGCGTATCCTCCTCCTGGATCCACGAGCCCTCCACCGTGAAAGTCTTCGGAATGCCCACCACCACGCGGTCTGCCGCGCCCACCTCGGGCACCAGCTCCGTCACCTCGCCCACGCGCATGTTGAACTCCATCGGCGCGTTCACGAAGCCGCTGCCGCCGATCTTGTAGCACAGCGACCACTGCTCGTAGCCAGAGCCCTGCGTGAACAGCCAGCTCACCGTGCGGTCCGCGCCCAGCTCCATCACACTCGACGCCGCCGGCTCCTCGTTGCACGCCGACTGCACGTACTTCACCGCCTCGGGCGCCGCCGTGCTGAACACCATCGTCGAGTACGCTCTCACGAACGTGAAGATGGCGATCGACGACGACGACACCTTGATCGTGTACGACACCGGGCCCGCGAACGCCAGCGCGCTCCAGCCCTCCACCTGCGCGTCGAACACGATCGTGTTCACGCCGTCCTGCAGGTCGTTCACCACCTTCGTCACCTCGCTCTCGCCCGCCTTCAGCGTCACCGTCAGCGTCACCGCGCTCAGCTGGTGGTTCTCCACCGTCACCGCGAACTGGCTCACCTCGCCCAGCACGTCCACGTCGTGCGCCGCCGTGAAGGCGAACGTGCACTCCGCGTTGCTCGCCGAGTAGAGGATGAGCTCGCCCTCGGGCACCATCAGCGTGTCCAGCACGCCCGTGATGATGTAGCCGCTGTTGCTCATGCTCACGTACGACGGCGTGCGCGTCTGCGTGAAGCTCTCGCTCTTCTGCGTCGTGTACGTGATCGCGTGCGCCTGGTTCGCCACGCTGAACCACACGTTGCTCTCCGACGTCTGACCCGACACCGAGGCGTCCACCACGTCCACCACCAGCGTCGTCGCCTGCATGCCCAGTCCAGCGAACTCGTAGCACACACGGTACGAGCCCGTCGGCGCGCTCACCACCTCCGCCGTCGCGCGACCCTCCTGCACCGTCACGTCCGCAACGAACACCGGCGTCGCCGAGCACAGGTCCGTCGGGTGCACGAAGCGCAGCTTGTCGCCCGCGCCGTCCAGGCGTCTCACGCTCGCCTCGCTCACGCCCAGGTTCAGACCCTCCACCGCGATCAGGTTTCTCATGTTCGACAGGAACACCGTGCTGCTGCTGCCGCTCACCGTCAGCGAGCTCGGCGTGATCTGGCGCACGCGCACCTTGTACTCGTCGTAGCCGAAGAAGGCGTCGCCCGCGAAGGCGTAGCACACCTTCAGCATGCCCTCGCTCGTCGCCGTCACCGGCAGCGTCACGTCCACCAGGTAGCCGTCGCCCGAAGGCACCGCGCTCAGCTTCGTGGCGTGCACCAGCTTGAAGGTGGCGCCCACCGTCGTCTCGATCTTCTCCGTCAGGTACAGCATGCGCGTCGCCGCGTCGTAGCGCTGGATGTACGTGTACACGCCGCCGATCAGCACCGCGTTCAGGCCCGTCCACTTGCCGTCCACCATCGACGCCTGCATCGACGCGAAGTAGTCCTCCAGCTTGCCGGCGCCCGACAGCTTTAGCACGGTGTACGCGTTGTCCTCGCTCGTCTGCACCTCCTCCACGGCGATGTCCGGCAGCACCGCGCCGAACGCGTCGCTGTAGTCGCTCGCGTCGCCCGCGCACTCCGCGTTCACGTCCACCAGCTTGAAGGCGTCCTCCAGGCCCGAGCTGCCGCCGAAGCGCAGTCTGTAGACGTTGCCCGACACCATGTCCTTCGTGAAGGCCGTCACGTCGTCGATCGACGTCAGCTCGAAGGGAGTCAGCGACCAGTTGTAGAACACCGAGGTCTCGTTGCCGAACGTGTAGCACACGCCCACCGCGCACGAAGGCTTCTCGCTCAGCACCAGCACCGCCGACGCGCTCTCGTCCACCGCCGTCACCGGCGTCAGCAGCGCGTCGCAGCTGCAGCCCAGCGCCACGAGGTCGCCCTCGGCAGCGCCCTGCTCCGCCGCGAAGGTGTACACCTTCTCCTTCTTCACGATCGCCTTCAGCTTGTCGCCCTTGTTCGTGCTCATCGCCTCCGCGGACAGGAAGCCCTTCACCGTCATCATCACCTCCGTCGCCGCGGGCTTCTCGTTCACGAAGCGGTAGCACATGTACCACGTGCGCGGCGTCGTCGCCTCGATGGCCGCGTCGCTCACCAGCACGCTCACCATCGCCTGCGCGTCGCTCACCACCACGGGGAACACCATGCGGTTGGCCGCGTTGTCGTCCGTGCAGGCCGTCGAGGCCAGGATCACGCTGTCGCCCGCCTTCGCGCCGCCGTTCATGTCGATCACGAAGCTCTTCGACTCGTTCAGCACCACCACCGTGTCCTCGCCCGCCACCGCGGCCATGCCCATGAAGTTCTTCACCGTCACGTGCACCGACTGCAGGAACAGCGCCGGCTCCACGCCGAACTTCATGCAGCCGTACAGCTCCGCGTTCACCTCCTCCGCGTTGGTGCGCAGCGTGCTGAAGTACAGCAGGTCGCCCTCCACGTTGATCGTCTGGAACGCCACCGCCGCCGCGCACTCGCTCTCCGAGGCCACGAACAGGAAGCGGTCCGTGTCCGCGATGAACTTGTTCGACGGGAACACCAGCTTCTTCTCCACGTTCAGCACCACCGCGTCCACGCTCTGCTCCATGTCGATCTTCGTGCCGTCCAGCACGCCCACGAAGCCCGGCATCGACTTCACCTGGATGCTCTGCGGCGTCTCGATCGGCGTCTCGTCACCGAAGCCGTAGCACACGTAGCACGTCTTTCCCGCGAACTCCTCCGTCAGGTCCAGCGTGAACATGAAGTGGCCGTTCGTGCGCGCGCGCGACACCACGTTCGCCGTGTACAGGTGCGCCTCGGGGTCCGCGCAGTCGTCGCGGTTGTGCACCAGGTAGATCTTGTCGTTCGTCGAGTAGCCGAACACGCCGTTCTCGTCGTCCAGGTAGTAGCTCTTCGGCACGCCCACCACGAACACGTCAGCGCCGCCGTGGCTCGCGCCGCTCAGACCGTTGTACTGCTTCACTGTCACCTGGATCGCGGGGTACTCGTTCCACTGCTCGTTCAGGAACTGGTAGCACAGGTGGTACACCTTGCCCGCGTCCACCGCCGAGAACATCACCTGCGAGAAGTACGCGTTCGCGCCCTCGCTGCGCGACACGGAACCGATATGCACCGACGTCGAGCACTCCTCCTCGCCGCTGATCCACGCCGTCTTGTCGCCCTCCGAGAAGCCGGCGCCGCTGAAGAAGAAGTTCTTCGGGTTGCCCACGATCACCGTGTCCACGCTGCCCGCCGTGTGCGTGGCGTCGATGCCCGTCACGGCGTACACGTGGAAGGTGCCGCTCACCTTGTCGTTGAACACGGGGAGCGTCGAGAACTGGTAGCACAGCTTCAGGTCGTCCGCAGCCGTCAGGTAGGTCAGGTCCACCACCACGGCGAAGGCGTTGTTCACCTCCGTCACCTGCGTGCGGAACACTCTGCCGTCCAGCGCGTTCGCCTCCGCGCACGCGTCCGTATCGTGAATCAGGTACACCTTGTCGTCGTACGTCGCGCCGTTGCCGCTGATCTGGAAGCGCTTCGTCTGGCCCGCGACGAGACCGCGGTCCGACAGACCCTCCACCGAAGTGAACGTCAGGTCGCCGGGCTGCGTGATGCGCAGCGAGTACGGGTAGCTCTTCCAGTAGCCGGGGTCGTTCACGAACCAGTAGCACGCGTGCACGTTCTCGCGCGTCTCCTTCGTGAAGTGCAGCGTCGCCTGGCACAGGCCCGACGTCTCGGGGCACGTCACGCTCGACGCGTTCGGGTCGTCCTCGGGACGCGCGATCTCGTCGGGCAGACGGCGACCGAAGCCGTGGTCGCTGTCGCAGTCCTCGTCGTTGTTGATGAACTTGATGTAGTCGCCCGTCGCCAGCTGCATACCGTAGATGCTCAGAGGCTTCTCGCCGCTCACCACCGCCTGGTCGATGTAGCCGTCCGCGTCCACCAGGTTACCCGTCAGACCGTACAGCTCCGACACCGTGAAGGTGATGGCCGGGTACATCTGCGCAGGGTAGCTGCCGAAGCGGAAGCACAGCACCAGCGGCTGCTGCAGCTGCACGCCCACCGTGTTGAACGTCGTCTCGAAGGACGTCGCGTTCACGGCGGACACCGTCATGCCCACCGACGCCTCCTCGCTGCACGCGCTCTCGCTCGACGGCACCGCGTAGAAGGAGTTCGTCAGGTCCATGTACTGCACCAGCGAGAACGTCAGCGTCTTCGCGTAGTTCGCCACGAAGCCCTCCTTTCTGCCCTTGCTCACGCCCGTCACGCCCAGCACCGTGTGCACCGCCACCTGCATGCCCTCCACCTTGCGGTACAGGTACTCCGTCGCCTCCGCCGTGATCGTCGAGCTGTACATGTAGCACAGCTCGTAGCGCTCCGCCTCCGCGAACACGAACTCCGCGAACGTGTACTCCGACGTCGCGTCCAGCTGCTGCGCCGCAGACGCGTCCGCGCAGCTCTCGCCCTGCTTCACGAAGAAGGCGCGGTCCGCGTAACGCAGACCGATGCCGCGGAACTGAATCGTCACGGGCTGGTCCTTCACGGCGGCGATCGCGCGGCTCGGCGCCATCACGCCCTCCACCGCCATCGTCTCCACCGCCAGCACGTGGAAGCCGTTCTCCAACGCGAACCAGCTGTTGCGCTCCACAGGCTGACGCGCGTAGCACACCGTCACATCAGCGCTCGACGTCTTGAAGGCGACGGGCACCGTCGTGCGCGCCACGCCGTCCACCACCTCGATGCTGTAGTCGTTCACGAGCTGCAGGATGAACTCCTTGCTCGGCACGATGTCGTCCAGGAACTCCACGAACGTGATGGAGATCGGCGTGATCTCCGCGATCGTCATCTTGTACGACTTCTTCTCCGCGCCGTCGCGGTCCACCACGATCACCTGGTCGTTCGCCGACAGCAGTGACGTGAAGTCGTTGCCGTTCGTGGACGCCACGTACTGGCCGCCAGCCACGCTCACCGCGCTCAGGAAGCTGATCGTCATCGACTCGGGCAGCGGGTATCCGTACTCCACGCACGGGTTCTCGCTGGTGAAGCCCGCGGGGTTCTTCACGAAGCGGATGTGGTCGCCCGTCTCCGCCATCGAGCCCGAGGACAGCGTCAGCGTCACCACCGACGACTCGCCAGCCACCACGCGCTCCGGCTGCACCGCCGACAGCATCATCACGTCCACGCTACCCGTGTAGTTCGGAATGGCGCTCCAAGGATCCTCCGCCGACACGCGGTACTTCATCGTGTACTCGCCGAACGGCAGCTCGCTCACCACCGCCGAGCGCGAGCACGTGCTCAGCGCCACGTCCAGCACCTTCGAGCCGCACTTCGACGGGTTCGAGCACTCCATGCGGATCTGCGGACGAATGTCCGTCGACTCCGCGTAGTCGCAGGCCTGGCCCACGAAGATCGGGTCGCCGATCATGTAGAAGGTGTTCACGTTCTCCTTGTGGAAGGTCATCTTCAGGAAGCGGCCCTTGCTGTTCAGACCGTAGAAGCCCTTGTACGACGTGAAGTCCACGTCGATGTCCAGGAACGACGGCGACCACGGTCCCGCGATGCTGTTCGAGTAGCTGTTCTCCACCTGCTGCACGCGGCTGCTCAGCTCCTCCTTCGGCAGCCAGTACAGCTTCGTCATCTTGTAGCACGACGTGAAGTCAGGCACCATCCACGCCTCCTCGCCAGGTCCCAGCTTCAGCGCAGAGTCGCGGTTGAAGTCCGTCAGCAGGTTGTTGAAGTTCGACATGTACAGGAAGTGCGCGCCGATCGACGGGCGCGAGTTGATCACGAACGTGCGCGGCTCCTCCGGCTTGCAGCGCTCCGACTCCGTGCTGAACGCCACCGTGAAGTCGCTGCCCGTCGAGCGGTACTGGCTCGTCGCCTCCTTCTCCGTGCCCACCACCGGAATGCTCACGTCGTACACCTCCATCGTCATCGTCGCGTAGTACTTCGCCACCGCGTTGTTGAACGCGTAGCACAGGCCGTACGCGCGCGAGCCCGCGTCCGTCACCGCGCCGCTCACGCTGAACACGCTGCTCTCCACCTCCGCGTAGTTGTCGCCGTTCACGTTGAAGAACTTCACGCCCAGCGGCTGGTACGCGCCATTGAACTCGCTCTTCAGACCGTGGAACGTCACCGTGTGCGAGAAGGTCTGGCCCACCGCCACGGGGCAGAACGTCGCGTGCGACGACTCGATCTCCACGCTCGACACGCCCGAGAACTCGTTCAGCATCGTCTTCATCGCGTCCAAGGTGATGCCCGACACCTCGCGGATCACCAGCTCGCGAACCATCTTCGCGTAGTTCTCGTCCGCGCTCGCCGCAGCCATCTCCTTGTCCAGCGTGAACGCCATCAGCAGGTCGCTGCCCTGGTACGCCTCGTTCTTCGTGCACGACACCGTCATCGTCATGTCGCGGTACGTCGTCGCGTCGAACGTCATCGTCGACAGGCACTCCATGTCCTCCGCGTTGCACGTCGTCATCGCCGCGCCCTCGCTCGTCACCTTCTCCAGCGTACACTCCGACTCCTTCTCCACGAACATCAGCTTGTCGTGGATGCTCACCGAACCGCTCACGCGCAGCGTCTTCTCCATGCCCTTCGCCGCCTGACACTCGTTCAGGATGCGGTGGCGCGTCACCTCCACGCCCGCCGCGTTGTCCACCAGCGACAGCACGCACGGAGACTCCATCGACGCGTTGCTGCACTCGTCGTCCACGAACACGAAGAACGAGCGGCTGCCCGTCTCCGTCGGCTCGTAGCGCACGCGCACGCTGCCCAGACCGCTCATCGCTCTCTCCGTCGCGATCTGGCCCGCGTTCTTCGACACCGTGAACGACACCGTCGTCGCGTCCGCGCGCGTGTACGACATCGTGAACTGCGCCGGCGCCGCCTCGCTCACGTCCACCGCCCACTCCACGTACTTGCGGCAACCGATGCGCAGGTCGGACACCTCCGTGTCCATCACGCGCAGCGTCAGCGCAGGGTAGTGCTTCATCTGCTCCGAACCAACGAACTGGTAGCACAGCTCCAGCCAGCTCTCGCCCGTCGTGGGCGTGATCTGGTACGACGCGCTCACGTCCGTCACCGTCGCGCTGAAGCCCTCCTCCTCGCAGCTCTTGCCGTGCAGAATCCACTTCGCCACGTCGCCCGAAGCCACGCCCACGCCGCTGTACGTCACCTCGCCCGGCACGTTGTCCGCCAGCACCGCCGGCGACGTGCTCGTCACCTCCTTCACCACCACGGTCACGCCGGTGGCGACCACGTTCTCGTTGAAGAACTTGTAGCACAGCTCCACGGAGCCCGCCGCCGCGAAGCCGAACACGCGGCTCACGTCGTTGGGCGTCGCCGAGAAGTTGATCTCCGTCACCGCGTTGCCCTCCGCGTCCACCAGACTCACCGCCTCGCTGCACTGCGTGCTCGCGGGAGCGAACCACACCATGTCGTCGCCGCCCAGCTCCACCGACTGCACCGCAACCGTGTACGGCTTCGTCAGGTCCTTCACCGCCACCGCCGCGTCGCCCACCGTCGTGCGCAGCTGCGTGAAGCTGATCACCGTCTTCTCGATCGGGTAGCGCACGTAGTCGAAGCCGAAGAACTGGTAGCACAGCGCGTAGCTGCCGCTCGCCACATCCGTGCTCAGACGCACGCGGTCGCCGCTCAGCATGTACGTCGTGATGTCGTAGTTCGCCTCGCCGCAGCCCTCCACGCCGCGCGGACTGAAGAAGAAGCGGTTGCCGCTGCGCGCAATGCCGTTGCCCGTGATGGCGAAGTCCTTCTCCGCCTTCGACACCAGAATCGCGTCAGCGCCCGTGTGCAGCGCCGGCATCGCCTCCACGTAGAACACGTCCACCAGGAACGTCGACTCGGGGTACTCCGTCCACATCGCGTCCGTGTAGAAGCAGAACTTCCACTTCGGCTTCTGCTCCGCGAACGTCCACATGAAGGAGATCACGTGCTCCGACAGCGCCGTGCCCGTCACGCCGCTCTCCGCCGTCAGCTCCGAGCAGCTGCCGTCCATCGGCACGAACGCGAAGCGGTCGTTCTCGCCGCGGGTTGCGCCCTCCACCATGAACTCGCGAGGCTGGCTCAGCACCGCGTCGTGCGGGGTCAAGGCCAGACTGTCGCGCAGCGCGATCACCAGGTTCGGGTACGCCATCCACTCCTGCTCGCTGAACTTGTAGCACAGGTACACCGATGTCATCGTGTCCGTCACGCGGTGGAAGAACGCCGACGAGCCCTCCTCGCTGTACAGCACGTAGGCAGCCACGTTCTCCTCGCAGCCCGTCGTGCCGTCGTTCGCGATGAAGCGCATCTGCTCGCCCGCCGCCAGGTTCAGGCCCGACACCGTCACCGGCGTCCAGCGGTCCAGCAGCGCCGACTCGGGCGCCAGCTCCGTGATCGTGTGGAGCGTGATGAAGATCTCCGTGTCCACCACCACGTCCTGTCTCTTGCTGAAGCGGTAGCACACTCTCACGCGGTCCACCACGTCGTGGAACGCCACCGTGAGCGTGCTCTCCTCGCCCACCGTGATCGCCTGCTTCGCCTTCACGCCGTCGAACGTGATCGTCGCGTAGTCCTCGCTCGCGCACGACTCAGTCGCGAACCACAGCTTGTCGCCGGCACCGATGCCCGTTCCCTCCAGAGCGAACGCCTTCGCGGCGTCGATCACGGCCTCGTGGTCGTGGTTCACAGCGCCGCTGAAGTCGGACACGCTGAACACCTTGAAGTCCGCGCGAGGCGACGGCGCGAACTCCTCGTAACCGAACTTGTACGAGGGTCTCACCTCCGTCGCGTCCGCGTCCACGAACTGAATGCCCTTCGTCGACGCGTCCATGCCGTCCACCAGCGACGCCTCGTCCACAGCCAGCTCCGTGCCCACGTCCGACTTGGCGCTCAGCATGCTGCGGATCGCCTCCATCTTCTCCGTGTTCGTCATCGCCTCCACCGCGGGCTTCGCGGGGATCGTCGTGAACTCGCTCAGACGGTCGCCAGTACCGCCCGTGGCGCCCACGAACTCCATCGTCTTGCCGTCCTTCAGCGACACGAACTTCACACGGTCCTTGCGGTCCGCGTGACTCACCTGGAAGCCCTTCACCGACAGGTGCTCGCCCGCAGCGCCCTTGATCGTGACCGACGCGTCGCTCAGCGCCGCCTCGCCCTGCGACCACTGCGACTGCGTCAGCTCGAACACCGTCATTCTGAAGTCCACCGGGATGTTGCCGTTCAGGTGGCTGTTGTAGCACGTGAAGAACTTCTTGTCCGGCATCGTCTCCGAGCTCGCCTTGAACGTCACCGTGAACGACAGCTCGCCTCTCTCGTCCTGCACGAACTGCGTGTAGTGGCCGTCGCCCTCCGCGATCGGCACCATCTCCGTGCACGCCTCGTCGTAGCTGAACCCGATGAAGTCGCTCGTGCCGATGTGCGAACCGTACACGAAGAACTTCTTCGCCGCGTTCACCACCGCCAGCTCGTTCTCGCCCGACGCCGCCACGATCGCGCTCAGCGCAATCGGGAAGAACTCGTACTGCGCGTAGCGGCGCACAGGGCCCTGGCGGTACGCGTAGCACAGCGTGTAGTAGTCGTCCGCCTGCGCCAGCGGCGTCATGCTGAACTCGTTGTTCTGACCCGCGGGCACCGCCACGCTGTTCTGCTCGTTCTCCGCCAGCTCCAGTCTGCCGTTCACGTCGTCGCACTCCGCGTCCGTCTTCGTCAGCCAGAACTCGCCCGTGATCAGACCGTTACCGTACAGACGCATCTGCTTCTCCAGGTTGTACGGCAGCATCGAGTAGTGGAAGTTCAGACCGCTCACCGCCACCAGCGAGGCGATCTCGTGAATCACGTTCTCCTGCACCAGCATCGCCTCCGCGCCGTCGAACACGCAGCACAGGTTCACGTTCTTCGCGCCGTGCAGGAACGTGAACGTCATCGTCTCCATCGCCGGCACGAACGCCGCGCCCTGCTCCGCCATCACGATGCCCGTGCTCGCGCAGCTCTCGCTCGTCGAGAAGTAGCAGCGGTCGCTCAGCAGCACGTTCTCGCTCGCCACCGTCATCTCCGTCGCGAAGTCCGCCACGGCGAACTCCACCGGCGTGAACGCCACCTCCACCAGGCGCACCGTGAACTGAGGATACTTGTGGAAGGAGCCGTCGGCCAGACGCAGACACGCCGCGTAGGCGTCAGCCACCTCGCCCACCACGTCGATGGCGCCCGTGATGCTCTCCGCGGGGTTGAACTCCGTCGCGCCGGCGATCGTGATGTAGCGACCGCTCTCGCACGTCGCGTCCGCAGCGACGAAGCGCACGAACGCGTTGCTCACCGCGCGGCTCAGCGTCACGCTCATCGTGGCGGCCTTGCCCTTCACCACCGTCTTCGGCGACACGCCGGTCATCGCCACCATGTCCAGATTCATGTTGAACGCGTACATCGCCTCGCCCTCGAACTGGTAGCAGATGCGGGCCGACGCCGGCTCGCCGTTCACGCCGATCAGGTGCGACGACAGCGCCGCGCTCGTCGTGTCCTCCGCAGCCTCGTCCACCGTCGCCATGCGCTCCGCGTCGTGGAAGGACGACAGCGCGTTGAACAGCTCCGTCGCGTCCTCCTCGATGTAGCCCTCGCTCGGCAGCGCGTAGAACTTCTTCGCCTCCGCGTCCGTCACCGCGTCGAACGAGCCGTCGTGGTAGAACGGCAGCGGGCGGCTGCTCGCGCAGTCCGTCTGGTCCGCCGCCATCCAGTTGTACACGTCGCCCTTGCGCATCATGTAACCCGCCACGTCCACCGTCGCCTCAGCACCCTGGATGGCGATCTGCGTCGCCTCCGTCACGTCCGCCGACGCGTAGCAGAACTGGCTCATCAGCACCGTGTCGGGGCTGTTCGCGTAGGTGTAGCACATGCCGAAGCAGTGGTACGTGCCCGCCTCGTTCGTCGCCGTCAGCGCGGCCGTCGCCGAGGTCTCCTGCGTCTCCAGCACCGTCTGGCCCTGCTCGTTCAGCACCATCACCTTGTCGCCGTTCTTGTTCAGCGCCACCAGGTTCTCCTCGTCGCAGTTCATGCCCTTCGTCAGCGACACCTTGTCGCCGGCGTACTGCAGGTTCGTGCCCTGCACCGTGATCGTCTTCGGGTGGCCCACCACCAGGAAGTAGTTGCCGCCCTCGTTCGTCGTGATGTCCAGCACGCCCTGGAACACCATCTTCACCTCGAAGTACGGCACGAACACCGTCGGGTTGCTGCTGTACGCGTAGCACAGCTTGTACACGCCCGACTGCGTGCCGATCGCGTTGAAGCTCACGCGCTCCCTGTCCACCACCTCCTGCGCCACGAACGGCTCAGCGAAGAGTGGCGGGTGGTTGCTCTCGAACGCCGAGCAGTCCGCGTAGCGCTCGGGCACGAACTGGATGCGGTCGCCCGCGTGCACGTTCTTGCCCACCACGTTGATCTGGTAGTTCACGTTCAGCGACAGCGACAGCTGCTTGTAGATCTCGTTGCCGTACTCCAGCGCCTCCACCGTCGCCACGTCCACGTTGAAGTCGTACAGCTTGTACGGCTCCTCCTCGAACTTGTAGCACAGGTGGTACGGCTCCAGGCTCGCGTGGTCGAACGTCAGCTCCACGCGGTGGTTCGCGTCGATGCGCTTGTCGCTCACGCCGTCGAACGTCACGTAGTCCGCCTCGCACGACGCGCCCGTCACGTAGCGGATGAAGTCGCCCGTCTTCAGCGCGACGCCCTCGTACGAGAACACGCTCGGCACGCCCGCCACCGCCAGCGTCGGGGTCGCGCTCGTCACGTCGTTCACCATCACCGTGTACTTCGACATGAACGTGTACGCCTCCGTGTCGAACTTCCAGCACAGCGTGTACACCTTGTCCGCCGCGCTCTCCACCACCAGGTCCTTCACGTACGCCTCCATCGGGTTCGACGCGTACACGGGCACCTCCTTCACCACGCCCTCCTCGCAGCTCGTGCCCTCCACCAGGCGCAGCACGTCGTTGTCGCTGAAGCCGAAGCCCTCCACCGTCCACGTCTCGGGCACGCCGGCCACCAGCGTCGAGAACATACCCTTGTTCGACGACACCGAGTCGATGCCCACCACCGTCATGTGCACGTCGGGGTAGAACTTGTACGGCTCGTCGCCGAACTTGTAGCACAGCGAGAAGCGGTTGTTCACGCCGTGCACCGAGCTCTGCAGGAACGTCATCGCCGCCGCGCGGTTCACCACGCGCAGCGCGCTCACGCGCTCCGTCGAGCCCGTCAGCAGCGACGACACCTCGCTCGACGACTCGGAACGGATCTGCTCAATGCTCACCAGGTCGCCCGACACGTCGTCGTACACCTTGCTCGACACCTCGCTCAGCAGCGCCGCCTGTCCGTCGCAGCCCTCGTCGCCGTACACCCACTTCGCGAACTCGGGCACCTCGGGAGAGTACTCGCCGTGAATGCGGAACGTGTACTCCTTCTGCGTGTACATCACCGACACGTCCTCGCTGCAGTCCTCGCACACCGGCTCCAGAGACAGCACGTCGTACACGCGGATCGCGTGCACCATCACCCACGGCTGGCCCACGAACTGGTAGCACACGTTGTAGAAGGACGCCGCGTTCTCGTCGAACAGCACCGGCACCGACAGCAGCTCGTCCACCGTCGCCGCCTCCATCGCGAACGCCGTGCACGTCGCCTCCGTCGTCAGCGCGAAGCGGTCGCCGTTCTGCACGCCGAAGTTCTTCTCGCTGCCGAACAGCAGGTCCTTGCCCACCTTGATTACAGCCATGTCGCTGCTGCCGCTCGACGCGCCGATCTCCTCGATGGTCAGCACGCGGATGCTCATCGGCGTCGGGTAGAAGCGCAGGTCCGAGCGCGAGCGGTAGCACACCGTGAACGCCTTGCCGAACACGTCCGAGGCGTCCTGGAAGGCGGCAGTGAAGTAGTAGTTGCCCGTCTCCACGTCCAGCAGGATCGGGATCTCCGTCTGCTCCTGCTCGCTCGTCGGCACCTTCACGCGCGCCAGGTTCGAGCTGCAGTCGCCGTCCATCGCGAAGCTCAGGAGGTCGCCGTGCTCGAACACGCCGCGCACCGCCCAGCGCTTCATGTACTTCTTCACCGCCACGCGGTCCATGCTGTAGCCCGCGGCCACCTCCTCACGCGTCCACCAGGGAATGATCTCGTCCACGGAGCGCAGCGAAATCGTCACGTCGGGGTAGTGCACCGCCTTCTCGTTGCCGAAGAAGTGGCACAGCGAGAACTCGCCGCCCTCGTTGAACGTCACGCGGCCCTTGCCGTCCTCGCCCAGCGCGCTCACCGTCGTCTCTCCCGCGCTCGCGTCCGTCATGCTCACCAGACCGCGCTCGCAGTCCTGGCGCGTCCACGCGAAGCGGTCGTTCACGGGGCTGTTGATGTTGATGTTGAAGCCGTAGAAGTTCATCTCCACCGGCACGTGCGTCACGAACGCGTTCGTGCCATCCACGTTGCGCACCGCGTTCACGCGGCTCACGCGGAAGTTGTACGGGTAGCGGTTCACCGGCTCGTTGCCGAACTGGTAGCACAGGAACACGGGGAGCTCGTAGCCGAACAGGAAGTTGATCGACGACTTGTGTCTCGAGTCGATCGACACGACGTTCTCCTCGTACATGTGGTCCGACTCGATCGGCAGCGCGTTCGCCGGTCTGCACGGGTACTCCGCGCCCACCCAGTACGCGCGATCGCCCACCGACACGCCGTAGCCCGTGAACTCCACGCTCACCATGTCGCCGGAGGCAACCTGGTACTTGTTGTCGCTCTTGTCCTCCTGGCTGTAGCTCGCCACGTCGTACAGGTCGAACACCTGCATCACGATGTCGCGGTACAGGTGGAACGGCTCCGAACCGAACTTGTAGCACAGGTAGAAGCGCTCGTCGCTCTGCGCCGAAGAGTCCTCCGCGAACGCGAACGACGCCGTGCCGTCCACGTGCACCAGGAACGAGTTCTTCTTCGCCGACGCCGCCTGCATCGCCTTGCCCAGGCGCTCGCTCTTGCCCTTGATCTGCGGACGGCTCTCGCCCTCAGCGCTCGGCTCGATGTCGCTCATGTCCACCGCCGACTGCTCGTTCACCATCATCACCGTGTTCGTCTCGCACGAGTCGCCCTTCACCCAGCGCGCCACGTCCGGCGTGTCCACGCTGATGCCCTGGCCCGAGAACTTCACCGTCTTCTCCAGATGCACGATCGACAGGTCGTCGTGCGCGCTCGCGTCCGCGGACACCATCGACTCGATGTAGCGCACGCTCATCGTGAACGCGGGGTACGCCACGTAGCCCTCGTTGGAGTGCTTGTAGCACAGCACGAACTGGCGGCTCACCTTCTCGCGGAAGACGAAGTGCGCCGTCAGGCTCTCGTCCACCGTCTGCTCCGCGCTCGCGTACGACTCCTCGCCGTCGCAGCGCTCGCCCCAGTACACCTTGTCGCCAGCCTTGATGCCCGTGCCGCTGAACGTGAACGCCTTCTCCTGGTCCACCACCATCACGTTGGGCGCGCCCACATCCGCCGCCACCTTGCGAATGCCCGCCACCGTCACGAACACCGGCACCTTCACGAAGTAGTCCATCTGCTTGAACTTGTAGCACACCTGCAGCTCGCCGGCGGGCATCTCGTCCACCTTCATCGTCACGCTGCTGCGCGCGTCCACCACGAACGTCTTGCCCTCGTACGGAGCGTTGCACTCGTCGTCGCCCGTGTTCGGCTCCACCGTGCACATCGACGGGTTCACGTTCTGCGGCGAGATCAAACGCACCTCGTCGCCCTCGCCGATGCCCTGGCCCAGCACGTTCAGCTTCTTCTCCACACCGATCACCAGCATGTTGGAGTCGCCCTCGCTGCTCGTGAAGCTCGACAGCTGGTAGAAGAACGCCTTCAGGTTCGGGTAGTTCACCGTCTTCGCGTTGTCCCAGTGGTAGCACACGTCGTACTCGCCGCCCTCCGTCTTCTCCACCACGAACTGCGCGTACGCCTCGCTCTCCGAAATGCCGTACACCGGAGCGCGCTGCAGCGCCGAGCCCGTCGCCGTCTCGATCTTCAGGAAGTCCTCCGCGTTGAAGCAAGAGCCCTCCACCGTCTTGAAGGACACCGTGTCCAGGCTCGCCTCGGAGGTCTCGCCCAGGTGGCGGTAGAAGTCGATGTCGAACACCGGCTTGTACATGCAGCCCACGATGCCGTACGTGTTCTGGATGCCCGACAGGCCCAGACCGTAGATGGTGATGTCGCGGTACACCACGGGCATCTCCTTGCCGAAGCGGTACGACAGGTAGAAGCGTCCGTGCGTGCTCAGCTGCACGTCGCAGTTCGACTGCTGGTTGAAGCGGTACACCGGCACCGTCATCGTCACGCTCTCGTCGCTCTCCAGCACCCACGTCGCCGTGTCCACCTCCGCGTAGTCCGCCGGCCACTGGCCGTTCATCACGTAGTTCGCCGCCGGCTCGTTCAGGTAGCCGTACGCGGGCGTCACGCCCGTGATCTTCAGCACGCTCATGTTGATGTTATCGTAGCGCATGTAGTACGACTCGTCCTCGCTATTGCCGAAGTGGTAGCACAGCACCAGACCCGTCGCCGGCTCCTCGAACGTCAGACGCACCTTCAGCACGTTGTGCGACTCCAGGATCTTGTCGCTGCCCGACACCATCACGTTCATGCGCGCCTCCGGCACGCACAGGTCGCTGCTGCGCACGAAGAACATCATGTCGTTCTGGCTCAGGCTGTTGCCGTTGAAGTTGAACCACTTGCTCTGCTCCGCCACTGCCAGGTCGCCCGCCATCGTCGGCACCGTCGCCGTCACCGTCGCCACGCTCATCACCGTGAAGTGGATGTTCGTGTAGTGCACGTACACGTTGCTGTTCACGAAGCGGTAGCACAGCGTCCACGACGCGCTCAGAGGCGTCTCGGGGTCGAACGTGATGTCCAGCTGGTTGTTCGCGCCCACCTCCAGCGTCGTCACCGACGCGCCGTTCACCAGCAGCTGCGCGAACGGACCGTTCTCGCAGTCGTCGCCGCTCATCAGCACGCGGAAGAAGTCGCCGGGGTTGATGCTGTCCTCCGTGCCCGACACCGTCGCCGTGCGCGTCTCGCCCGCGATGAACAGGCGCGGCTGCACGTCCACCACGCTGTACAGGTCGATGGTGATCTCGGGGTAGATCTTCCACGCGCTGTTGCCGAACTTGTAGCACAGAGGAGCGCCCAGGTTCGAGTAGCTGCTCTCGTACTTGAACACGATCGCCGTCGTCAGCGCGTCCTCGCCCATCGTCACCACGCCGCTCGCGTCGTTACCCACCTCCAGGTGGTCCACCAGAGGCGCGCTCAGCAGCGTCGCCGCGAACGCCTCGCAGCGGTCCGACGCGGGACACGAGGTCACGCCCAGCGCCACAAAGTCGTACAGCGAGTGGCTCACCGCGGTGGCCACGATGCTCTTCGCCTTGCCCTCCTGGTTGAAGATGAACGCCGTCGGGATGAACGACACGGTGGCAGACTCCGTGGCGAACTGGTACTCTCTGTTCAGGTTGAACGACGAGAACGTGCACGCCGACTCGGGGTCGGCGATCTGCAGAATGCGGTTCTCGCTGTCGTACACGAAGCGCTCGTTCTTGCACACCTCCACGCTCGTGCACTTCTCGCAACCCTCCTCGGACGGCAGGATCACCTCGAAGTCAGGCTGCGCGCCCGCAGGCTCGATCACCGTCACCGTGAACGTCACCGTGTACGCGCCGCCGTGGTGCACGGACACCTCCGCCTTGTCGATGCCCGACAGCTGCTCCAGCTTGATCGCCACCTCGGCGCCCGTGTCGTCGATGAAGATGGGCACCGTCTTCTCGCCGTTCGCGGAGAGGATGAACGAGCCCTTGTGCGTCACCTTGTCGAACGTGAACGCGATCGACTGCTTGTCCTGCACCGAACCGAACGCGCGGCTCGTCGCCTCCCAACAGTCGCTGTCCTTCGTCGCGCCGGGACGCGCGAACTTCACGCGGTCGCCCGTGTTGCCGTACACGGCGCTCACGCTCATCGGAATGCTCACGTGCGACGCCACCGTGCGCGGAGACAGCTCCGTCACCTCAGCCACGCGCAGGTGCATGTCGCTGATCTTCAGCGCCTCCACCGCCGAGGCGGGGCTCGAGAAGTCGTAGCACAGGTCCTTCATGCCCGAGCTGGTGAAGGTGTTGATCGTCGCGTGGCCGATCGACTGCACCGCCCAGTATTCGTCGGGGTTGCACGCCGCGCCCGTGTCCACCCACTGCGCGCCGTTCATGTCGTTCGCCGACGCCTTCGCTCCGATGAAGTCCACCTGGATCACGCTCGTGAACACCGTGTTGCCCCAGTTCTTCGTAATCAGCAGACGGAAGTAGCGCGCCGTCGCGTCGTAGTCCAGGTCCGCGTACTCGAACTCGCCGGCCAGCGAGGTGCTCTTGCGCAGGTCGCGCACCGACAGCACCGTCACCCACGGCGCCTCCTCCTTCGGCGCCTTCTCGCCGAACACGCAGTCGTCGTCGTAGCAGTTCAGCAGCGCCTGCAGCTCGTAGTCGCGCGGCAGCTGCTGGAAGAACACCGAGTTGATGTACATGCCGAACTTGTGGATCGTCGTCACGTTCTTCAGGTCGTACACGATCCAGTGGTTCAGCTCCGTCGAACGACCGCCGTTGTCGAACGCGAAGTTCGCGTCCATCGGACTGTCCATGTCGTCCACCGTCACGTACGGACCGTGCGACGCCACCGCGCGGTGGTTGTAGAACTTCGCGTCCTCCGCTCCGTCGCCTCCCGTCAGCGCCGGGTTCGGCGTCAGCGCGTGGTACGCCGCCTCGCGGTTCACGTCGTGAATGCCGCGGCCGCTGTAGCCCACGATCGTCAGCATGTCCTTCACCACCATCGGCTCCTGCTCCGCGTCCGACAGCGGCAGAATCAGCTTCTCGATGGTCGAGATCGACACGGAGAAGCCGAACGCGACGTCAGCCGTGTTGTGGAACACATAGTACAGACCGTACACGCCGTTCTTCGCGAAGGTCACCGTGCCGCGCACCTCCGTGGTGGTCACAGACGCCATCGCCACCTCCACCTTGTCGCCCTCCGCGTTCATGAAGTACGCTCTGTCCGACTCCTTCAGGCTGAGACCGCGCAGAATCACCGGCGACTCCTTGTTCAGCACCGCCGTCACGAAGGGGATCTCGCTCTCGCCGATCAGCGTCGTCATCGACGCGATGTGGTGGAAGGAGAACACCTCGGGGAGAGGCAGCATCGCCGCGCAGCCGGGCAGCTTGAAGTACAGCGTGTACTCGCCCTCCGCCGCGTCGTCGTTCACCAGAACGTCGAACACGATGCGGCCCGCCTTCACCTGCTTGATCGACGCCTGCACGTTCAGCGCCGCGTCCTCCTTTCTGAACTCCAGCGCCTCGGGCAGCGCCACCTGCGGGCCCGTCACCTCCAGCGTCATCGGCACTCGCTCGAAGAGGAAGTGCTCCGTCGCGTGGTAGTCGAAGATCGTCACCGTCGCCTCGGGGAAGCTGTGGCACACGCCGCTGAAGGTAGCGACCACGTGGTACGTGCCGTAGCTCGTGAAGGCAGTAGCCACCTTCACGCCCTCGGCAGTCACCTCGCGCACGATGCCCGTGCCGCCCACCACGCCATTCTCCTCGCAACCGCCCGTCGCGAACAGCACGGTGTCGTCCACGCTCAGTCCCGAAGCAGCCAACGTGATCTCGGTAGTACCCATCATCACGTTCGAGCACGCGTCGCCCATCACGCCCATCACCGACGCCTCTTCAATATCGAAGTTAATACTGGGAGCGATGACCGTCTTGTCACCGCTGTAGCGCACGCAGAAGCGCGCGCCGCTCACAGGCTGCGCAGCGCTCAGCGTCACGCGCGCCGCCATCTCCGCCACCGGGAAGGACGCCTCCGACAGCACCGACTGCGCCATCTCGCAGTCCAGCGAGTCCGACACCGACGAGTCCACCATCGTCACGCTCGCCTCGCCCTCCACGTTGCCCACCATCTGCAGAGACACCAGACCGCCCACGGGTCCGTACATGGGCGTCACGCCGGTGATGCCGTACACCGTCTCCTTCGCCGAGGTCATCATTCCGTTCAGACACAGCGACGCCCTCTTCGATTCGGGGATCGCCGCGAAGGTCGACAGCACCACCGCCTGGTTCTTGTCCACGCAGTACGCCTTGGGAGCGTCCGCCGCCGTGAACTTGAACAGCGTGTACACGTCGTCGGGGAACAGGTTCAGACCCGTGATCATCGTCGACAGGTCGCGCACCATCAGCGACACCTGCACGGGCTGGAAGAACGACACGAAGAACGCCTTGCCGTGCTTCTTGCCCTCCACCAGACTGTACTTCGTCACCGTCGTCGTGTAGCCCGCCGCCAGCAGGTCCTTGCGCAGCGCCTCCGCGCTCACGCCGATTCTGTACGGACCCAGCTCCGTCTGGTCCACCTTCAGCTTGAACTCGCCGATCTCCAGCTGGCGCGCGTTGGACAGCGCCGACGCGAAACCGAAGTCCAGCGTCGCGGTGGACAGAGCCGCGCCGTCGCAGTTCGTGTCCGCCTCCACCCACTTCGCGGGAATCGCCTCCGTCAGGATCTGGCCGAAGAACTCGAACTCCAGCAGCTCCACGTGGTCGGGATCACCCCAGTTCGACTCGATCTCGATCTTCCAGAAACGGGCGATCTTCGCCTGGTGGTCCGCCGCCTCGAACGACACCTTGCCCGGCACCAAGCTCGTCATCGTGTACGTGGCGAACTCGTAGAAGGGGCCCACGATGCTCTCGGGCGAGTAGTACACCTTGATGGTACGAGGCGAGCGGCGCTCGTTCTGGATGGTGATGCCCACGCTCTTGATCAGAGCCGGAGACTCCGTGTCGAAGGCCATCACGGCGTTCAGGTTCTCGCAGTAGTCGCACACCGCAGTAGAGCACATCGGGTGCGCGGTCATCGCCTCGTCGGAGCAACCGCTCACGCCGTGGCAGCCGTGGCACACTCTACCACCAGCGCCCTGGTTGTACGCCGCGATCGTGTTGCCGTCGATGGTGAGGATCTGGCAGTTGGTACTATCTGCGGGACAGTCTTCTCCGTTCAGAGACACGGTCTTCCACACATAACCAGAAGCAGCGTCGCCATCGAACACGTCGGCGGGGTGGCCCGTCTTCTGGTAGGGAGGAGAGTACGGGGGAACATTCGCCGAGTAGCCCCACTTTCCATAACCGGTCGGACGGACTCCCCAGGAACGACGGATGTCGTCGTTGGGCAGCCAAGCCAATTCGGCTTCTGTGTCGCAATCACTGTCCTCGAAGAGGAACGAGGATCCGCGACCCACGATTGAGTTCATCTCCGCTGATACGACTGCAAGAATCATCAGCAGAAACGACATTCTAGAACGTAAGCAAGAATCACCATCACCCCACAAATTCATAATAGAATTCATATTCTCAAATAGATAAAGCAACTAACAAAACCAATTAATTCAGAATCGATCAATTAGCTTCTCTAATTGAAAATCTGCTTTTCCAGCGAAAGGAGGGCGTTTCGCCGGCGACGGTCATAACGACCACGCACCACAAATACATGTCGATTTGGAATGCGCAAAATGGAGCTGATTTGTGGATCAACGCGGTCTCTATTCGATTCATGGCGCTCTTTCTCCATTTCCGTCGGTAAATGTCGCGCCTTCTATGTCAACACTTCTTTTCTGCGAGAAGGAGTCGCTTCCACGCCTTCCAGAAACCGTAATTGGGAGGAGAGGGTCCGACAACCCGAGGGATTCAAATCCGTGGAACACACTTCCGCGAAGGTCGCTTCGGTTCCATTGTTCCATTTCATTCCAAAAGGCGTGCGTTTCAAATGTGCGACGCAGATTGCAACAAAGAAAGCAGAACACGGATAATAGTACAGTCACTCCTAAACCGAGTTGATCGCCTATGCGTCAGAGCTAGGACAAGAGCAGCACGTCGTAACGCTTCGCTTTGTTCATGAAAATGAAGCCGTTGACCACATACTTGCTCTTCGCTCTCTTCGATTCCAGCACTATTCATAACTGCAACGACGCAAGACGCACAAAAGTTGATCACGCTTCGGAACCACGGCTGGTACAGCAGAATCCTACCGGTCAGGACCGCCCGTCAATCGAACAGGTTCTTCATCATGTCCAGCACGCAGAGAACAGCCACGACCGAAACCGCAAGGCTGACGTTGTTCAAAACGAACTCGGAATGACGAGCGGAGGACGAGACCGTGGCTCCGACAAAGGAGAACACACTCCGTTCGTGCGTGTACGCATAGACAGCGCCAAAAATGCCCTGCAGCGCCACCGTGAGGCAGGAAGCGAGGTGAACCGCCAAGATGCCCACCACTTGTCCACCGCGGGAATCTACTCTCAAACGAAACGATCATCCAAACAGTGCTTCACATGCCAGCACACAAACAGCGTCGCGGCTCCCATGAAGAGAAGGTTGAAACGCACGGTGACGAATCGCAGGTGAGAGAGTCCGAGAAGGACAAATGCGATGCCCGACTACGCGTAAGGAGAAACCGTGGAGCACACGATGAAGAGGAGAATGAAGGAGATGTTGTGGACGATCACGTACTTCATGTTCGTGTCGGAGTTGACCATGTGGCCGATCGTCGTGTTGTCCAGTCCCGTGGAGCTCTTCTCGCGTCGCAGCACCCACACGCCGTACCAGCAGTACACCAACTCGATGATCACGCAGTAGTCCAGAGGCGAGAGGAGCGAGTGGAGCGGCGCAGTGAGAAGGCTACACTCACAACACACGACAAGCAATACCCGATCAGGAGGCCTGCTAAGTGTCCGAGGAACGAGGAGTTGGGGATGAGGAGTTTCGTCAAGAGGAGAAGAAGGAAGGGATACACGCTGATGCGAATGCTACTCGTCACGCCCTCCCCTCTCCCCAACGTCACAGCAGTCCACGGAATCGTGAACACGATCGACGGAATGCGAACGCCGAACACGCTGATCACGTCCTGCGGGTCGGAGCACGCGCAAAAACTCATCCAGGCAAAGAGCACGCACGAATACCCGATTCCCCACGTCTTCTTCGTGCTACTCATTACTCCCGTCTCTTCCGCCCACTTGGCTTTGAACGATCGGTCGACGAAGGAGGACAGAACCATCATGAGGATCTGCGAGGCGACGGCAAACCACAGCGACAGGCTACGCGTGAGAGGGAGGAAGAGAAGGTACTAGAAAAACGGAATGCTTCCGAGTCTGAACTCGATAAAGGCGAGGGAGAGGAGCGAGTTCACGTTCATCGCGATGTGCAGAACGCTCTCGTGCGTGAAGGACGACGACAGGATGCGCCACGTTTCGCCACGCAGGACAACCGATTCAAAACTGGATGCCAGCAGTGTCACGTCCATCTTGTAGTTCCAAACGAAAAACCAAATCACTCCCAACACCACTACAAAGAGAGACGTCACAGGGTATCGGGGAATGAACGAGGAAGGGATGTGAAAGCGAATCGGTGTCTTGAAAAAGGGAAGGAGCGCTTCTTCCTTCAACTCACATCCATCCACTCTCGGAACGGATGAATCGCTTCCGGCCCCACTGCCCAAGAACAGTTTGTGCGAATCCGAAAACACATAGAACAGTCCCGCTTTCTCATCCTTGTAGACTCTTCTCCCTAGGTCCCTCGGGTACTCTGCACCGTATAACCGCGCACTCACGCTCGAATCCACGTGAAAATCGACCAGAGAATAGACACGGACGGATTTCGTTGAGGCAGTCGATTTGTCGCCACTCGCCTTTGTTCTTGCATTTGTCGTATCAAAATAAACTCCGTTCCACTTCGAATCCGCACACTTCTCTACGACCAATCGCGGAGTCGTCGCATGCTTCATGCACATTGCCAACAGCGAGAACGACGCAACGCAGAAAAGCAGGAAACACAACGGTCGAATCACAATCATCCACAGCACAAAACTGAGAACGCCATCCTCATAAAAGTGTCTCTCCTCCTCGTTTACATACAGAAACGAAGAGAATAAGGAGAAAAAGAAGAGGACGGGGAGAAAAAGAACACCCTACCTGAGACTCGAACTCAGAATCTTCTCCTTAGGAGGGAGATGCCTTATCCATTAGGCCAGAAGGGTACACGTTCATAATACACAACAAAACCCCTTCCTCGCAGTATATAACGCAACCTCATCCCATTACGCTCTCCCCTCACTATCGACTGCGCGCGAGTACCGATGTCCTTCCTGTCCCGACTGGGTGCAGTAC
>ERZ1106923.170-NODE-170-length-28592-cov-17.772541_pt1 | contig 28592 bp, 40 predicted proteins | sample MGYA00403657_ERZ1106923 | MGnify/ENA primary metagenome ERZ1106923 (study PRJEB35170, sample SAMEA104062425) | human gut metagenome | biome: human gut; feature: human-associated habitat; material: faeces | place: Denmark | collected 2012-06-19 ...
TTGGGATGGATTACGGGCAGTGATGGTCCATCTTCAGAATGCACGCTTGACACCGCCTGCAGTGGTGGCAACGGTAGGGTTTCAGGTTGCCGCACTTCCTAGAATGAAGAGAGAGGGGTGTGCTCACTTGCATCGGCGGTAGGTGGGTGCTTTGGGGTCGGATTCGTCAATCCGTTTCAACTAGGGGTTAGCGGAAGGATGAGGTCCAACGAGTTGCGGGTCCATAACGCCCGGATCGGAAAATGTGCACTTGATGTAGGACCACAGGATGAGAATGAGGACGAGATAGAAGGGAACGAGGATGGAGGCGACGAGGAGCTTGTTTTGGATGACGGGAATGACCATATGAAAGGTCATGCAGTAGACGACAAAAATGATCTGTGCCCACGCCTATTGGGTGAGGGAGGGAGGAAGGGAAGGACCATGGGGACGGCGAGATAGGCAACGGGGTCGCGGTAGGAGCACCAGCAGTTTCCCACGCAGAACACCATGAGGGGGGTTGTCTTTGTGGGGGTGGGGGAGCGCAATGATTTGGGAGTGTTGTGTTGAGAGTGAGTGTAGAGTGTTTAGGATAAACATGGGAGATGATAGAACAATCGTCGTTGGAAGATGAGGTACTTGAATGGTCTTCTCTAATGTAACGAAGAAGCGCATCTGAAACAACTATCCTTGAGAGTGTGGTGAAGTTAATACTGCCTTTAACCATAATATCATTCTTGTTCTTGAATGCAGAAAAAGGAAGATCCACATGCCTGACATTTGGAATGCCTAAGCATCACTCTATTACTGTTGAAGAATACTCTCAAGACGTATATGACGAGGAAGATGGAACGTGAAATTAAGGCAAAACAAATTGGCCTTTGTAGAAATGGTAGTGAGTTTAGGTAAGTCTGGTCTGTCAATTCTCATCTCTTATATTACTTCGCATGATCAATGTATCTGATTCATCATCTCTGAACTCGCATGAGCACACACCTAGTTGCAAGGATTTCAATTCAGGCAAATCTATACGATGAGTTGAGCAATAGGCGACTACTCTCAAAGACAACACGGGAACACCTTTCAAATGAGTTTCTGCCAAGAACAAGTGATTCTAGAGAAGGCATGTCTTGTCGTTACTGAACGATAATAACTATACTCTTCAACTCTAATACACCATGATGGAAATTAGCGCTCTGTTCACTCAAGTTACCGATTTCAATAACTTCCAATGCATCCACATTCTCAATCTCACACACCGAATAATCAGAGAAAGAGCGAATCCCTGTGATTCTCAACTCTCTCAACTTTGGACAATCCTTCACATACAGACGACCGTCTTTCTCTTGCAGCCATTCTTCTTTCTCTTTCGTAAAGCTCTTATTCCCAATTACCACACTCTCCAACTTCTTCAACCCCAAAATGCTCACTCTCTTCACATACTCGAAACACTCATTCCCCACTCTGAATTCCCTGAGATTAGCAAATCTCCTCAAATCCAATTCCTTCAAACTCCAATCATTACAACAATTATCACTCACTTCAATCACACCAATTCGTGTATCCGTACAGTCCCAATCATACTTACATCTGATTACTACCCTTTTCTTTGCCATTGCCGCCAATTCTTCAGCTGCTTTCCTCTCTCTCTCCTTCGTCAAGTTTTCTTCCTCTCTTTTCTTCCTCTCTTCCTCTTCTTCCCTCTCTTTCTTATCGATCGCTTCCTTCAGCTCTTTTCTATTCCCAAGCGCCCCCGCATTCTCAATCCTCACATCTTCAACACACTTGAATGCGTTTGGAATCACGCACCCTTCCAGTAATGGAGTATTCACCAATTCAACAGTCTTCACACTGTGAAGTGTTCCAACCCGTCCTTTAATCGTTGTTAATGAAGTCAAATCTATTCATTACACTGATCTTCTGAGCTCACTCTTCATTACTAGCAGACTCTTCTTTGCATCTCCTCTGAACACTTCCCTGCCCAGTAAAAGTGTCTTCAATACTTTTAAACCTAAATCTCAGTCCATTACGCAGTTAGCACCTTCAAACACAACGCAGTCACATGTCACAAAGCACCCATCGCCAATACTCACCTCTGTTATACTATCACAATTCTTCAATGAAAAGAAGTGCCAATTGGCGAAACTCCCTCCTCCGATTATGACACTCTTCAACCTCTCACAGCCATTCACTTCAAAGCAGCCTTTACTCTTGCAAAAGCATCTCATTCCAATTTCCACCTTCTCCAAATGACATAACCCACTCAGCTTCAGCTCCTTCACAAATTGAAGACAGTCATCCCCCACAACCAACTCCGACAATTCCTGACACTCATTCAACTCCCATTCGCAAATATCAGGATGATTTGATACACCACTCGTTACAACAACCCTCTTCGTTTTAGAATTGACACAATACATATCCTCATCTTCCTCCACAAACAACGTGCTTATACTATCAGTATTATGGTTGATACTGCTCACTGGGACCACATTCACACTCTGTAAACCCATGGAATAGCCAACAGAACTCAATGGAACCACATTGACGCTTGAAGAATAAGAAGGGCCGGCAGTAGTTGATCTCATACTACCAATTCTCTTTGATAACTGAAACAGAATGGAGGAGTTGCCATTCTCCACAATTCTGTCAATGGCATCTCTTACGAAGGGAAGCTACTCCTCATTCACTACGACAGCACCCACCTTCATCAACTCCTCCACCGAACTGCGACGATTCACGTCCTTCACCAAACACCGCTTCACAAACTCCACCAAGTCACTTGACCATTCCGACGAAGAAAGAGAAGGCGGCTCGCCGTCGCACACCTTCTTCATCACCTGAAACGACGTACAACTCGCCAGCGGGTGTTTGCCCTCCGCCATCTCAATCACGCTCATGCCCAACGACCATACATCGCTCTTCAATACAGCCCCATCACAGTATACTTCCGGTCCCATGTACAGTGATGTGCCACACACTGTGCTCCTTTTCGAGCATGAGTGTTCCAGTTGCACAGCCAATCCGAAATCGCCCATTTTGATAACTCCGTTCTCCGAAATGAACAGGTTGTCCGGCTTGATGTCCTGTATGTTAACTATTCCATGAATTGGTACTCTGTGAATCACATTCTTGTTGTGCAGGTACGACAACCCTAGCAAACAGCAACTCACCACCTCACGCAATTCCTCCTCCTTCAATCGATTTCCACTTCTTAAATATCCACCTACAGATCCACAGTGACAGTACTCCATCACAATCTAAAGCATTACTTAATTAAGCACCCAACAAACCCATAGCTCGTTTTCTTTTTTCAGCACCTCATAGTATCTCACAATGTATCGCGAACGGCATTCCTTCAATAATTGAGACTCTTTCTCAATCAACGCATCATTGGACACCAATTTCACCTTCTTGATAGCCACCTTCTCATTTGACTTCTTGTTCAGTGCAACAAATACTTCACCGAACCCTCTATCCATGACCCTGTCAAAGCACATCGAACCCTGCCCCCAGCCTGCTCTTCATTTCATACACATCGTCAGAGGAACAGCTCATATTCGATAATGTTACACAACGGAGTTGGATAACAGAAATGTGAGAAACATACTTCTTTATTGCTTTGCTCCTATCCATTCCTGATTACACCCACAACCCGATGTCCTTCTGAGTATGCCCCTCATCCAATCGCATATCAGTCATGATCACCCAGGAACACCCCATTGCATCGTAAGATTTGATATTCATGTTGTATAAGAGTGAATACCATTCTTTTCATTTCAATGAGGAGTGTATCGACCGAAATGGGTCATAACTGATGTTCCACAAGAATGCTCCATCCAGGATCTTGATATCCATAGAGTGGTGTGAAATCCCACACTACTACTATCCCAGTCATTTTCTTTTGATGTTTATTTGCTTTCCAAAACAATCATATCGGAAAGAATACAGCTGCCCAATAGAGCCTCCAACTCATTTGGTCACTCCCTACCTCCACACAACAAGCTCAGACCATTCCCTTGCCTTTGACTTCTTCTCCCTTTTCCTACCCTTTGTTCAACAGACAGCCACATCACATTCTGCTCTTCATCAGAACGCACATCTTATTATCTACCTCACGGAACACCCTATTTACCCTCTACTAATTGCGGCCACTCCATAGAACTCATCCAGTATAACTCCATCTCCCATATCTCTTCCAACCCATCGATAACCCCTGCTACACACCCACAAACACTTTCAATCATCCTCTCCTTCCTTCCCCACTCCCATTTCAAACCCCACAAAACCGCGGTTATTCGCGGCATATAGAAAGCAGTACCTCGTTTCCACCTTCATAAGAAATCTCTTTTGTGTTGCTCTTTGAGCTATGTCCAAGAAGGAAGTGAAAAAGGTTCGAGCGACCGAGGGGTGATGATGGTGTAGGTTCCCTTTGTCCAGAAGTTGATTGTCGGTGGTATTGCTGGTATCATTGGTACTTCCATTGTTTACCCTCTGGATATGATCAAGACTCGTCTCCAGGTGCGCTCGTTTTCCTTCTCTGATGGGTAGAGACAGACCACTGGCCCGATGAAGTACAAGGGTCCTTGGGATTGCTTCAAGACCATCTGCAGAGAGGAGGGAGCTGCTGGATTCTACAGGTTTGCTCGTTGAGCGGTGGTGATGCGCAGAGGCATTCTGGCCAATATTATTGGCGTCACTCCGGAAAAGGCTATTAAGTTGGCCGTGAACGACTACGTTCGTGAGGCGACTGCGGATGAGGATGGAAACGTTGCCTGGTACAATGGCATTCTCGCCGGTGCTAGTAGGACGAGCCGCTGCAACTTCATCCGTAGGTGCTGGTTTCTGCCAGGTGATTGCCACCAACCCCATGGAAATCACCAAGATTCGTATGCAGGTCCAGGCGACGCTTCCTAAGGAGCAGCGTACGGGCTTGTGGCAGGGTAGTGGTGTCGAGTTGGGATAACGCGATAGTGTGCAAGGATCTGGGTATCAAGGGTATGTACAAGGGCTCGACGATCACCCTGCTGCGTGATGTGCCCTACTCGATGATCTTCTTCCCCCTGAACGCCACGATGCAGAACTGGTTCATGGACGAGCACGGCAACATTCCTCTGGGCGGTCTGCTGACGGCTGGTATGGTGGCTGGCTGCTTCGCTGCTGGTTTGATGACTCCTATGGATGTGATCAAGACTCGTGTGCAGGCTGAGAAGGGAAACAAGCTCGAGGTGAAGTTCTTTGATATGTTCAAGAAGATCTTCAAGACTGAGGGTATCAAGGGTCTTTACAAGGGCGCAGTTCCTCGTATGTGCGTGCAGGCTCCGTTGTTCTCGATTGCTTGCACTGCCTTCGAGCTTCAGAAGAGATATCTTGCTTACGGAACGTTCTTCCCTAAGTATTAATTCCATGTAGTAACACGAGTGGAACTGGTATATACGCAACTACGTGTTATGCGCTTGTTTGTTGCAGAAGGTTGGAGGGAACGCATCTGTTCTCTCCGTTGAGTGGCATGGAGGATATCCTGTCTCTGTTTCCCGTAAAGAACCATTCCTTCTATGGAAAGCACAAGACGGAATACTCCAAACGCGTATTCGTTACGTTCCTTCGTTTCATGGAGTAGATAACAGCGCCGCCACTGTACGTTGATATACGTGGCAAGGTGAAGGGTATTGGTAGGAATAGAGCTTGTGTTGCAGAATGACCCCCAGAGCTCCAACAGGACGAAACGAACAACCTCGTCGGCATGCTGAAGATGATGAACGCGGTACAATTCAAAGCTCGTGCTCATGGGCTGTAGACCACGTTGAAACGAGATCGGTCTCCCACCCCAAAAGAGTAGGAGTCGCCCGTGCGAAGGATCCATGTCCAGTCGGAAGATCGGACTTCATGGTCGTCTGTTCTCTCAAACAAGGAGTGTACCAAATATGAATACAAAATACCCTGAATGTTCAAAATACGTTGCGCTTGCTTCACTTCTTACTCGAATTGGCAGAAGGAGACTTCTTGGATCCATAGAGGGATGAAATTGACCCTGTGTGGCAGTCGTCGCTACGACTCCTCGAGTCCTCCTTCGGCGAAGGCGTTTTCAGTGTCAGGCTCATGAACAGCTCGTCCATCGGACTGGACACGGGACTCTTCTTGGAAAGACTGCTCAGTCCCGTGGGAGTGCGTGGCGTGGAAGGACGAATGGCGCTGATCGCCGACTCCTTCGGGCGCGGAGTGCTCACCGGCTGCTCATCCTCCGAGTACGAGTAGTCACTGTAGCTGTCGTCGCTATGCGCGTCGCGCACCCAGAGCTTCTTCACGTATTTCGCTCGGATGAACTTCTCCAAATCCGCCATCGTGCTGTTCTCCGTCGGACGCGGGTAGTTCTTGGGCAAGTTCGCCTCCCAGTACTCGTTCGCCCTCTTGTTGCCCCATCGTTCCATGTTATGGATGTGCTCGCTCTTCCAGCTGTCCAACGTGACAGACCGCACGAACGAAATGTGCACTCCCAGGTTTCGGTGAATGCCCGAGCAGCGGATGCAAATAAAAACACCCAGCGTCGCCGAAGCCCATCGAGGATCTATTCGTCACGGCGCCTAGAAGACAATGAACTCGCAGCACCACAGTCAGCGCAGTGCTTGTTACACTCCTGCTTCATCAGCTCGTCGAGAATGGACTTGTAGGAGGCCTTTATTTCTCCCATCGATACCCGTTTTCCTTCAAAACTGATCGACCAAGGGTTCTGGTTGGTTGTGTCCCGATAACAGGTATTGGTTCCAATAGTGTTTTTGTGTTTTCTGAGGCATTCTCTGGGAGGTTGTGGGCAATACGTGTGCTCTTCGTTTGGAGAGACTGAGGAGGATCAGAGGAGGTGTGTTTGAAGTTGCTTTCGTGATTCAAGGGAGGTGATTCTGGCTCTCAAAAGAAGTGATTCTGGGTATCACAGAAGCGATTCTGATTAGTTATCAAATATCAATGCTGAGAGAAACGACTCGATGGAAACACCCCCGTCAAAGAACACTCACGAATAGAAACCATCCATCCCAGCATATCACACTCCTTACAGAAAACAGAAAACAAACTACACTCAATTCTTCATTCCCATATACGTAAAGCATCCCCAGAAGCTCCTAGCCATCAACAACACCACAAGCACCCACTTCAGCAAGTTAGTCGGATCGTTCGCATTCCACAGCGCCTTATTCCGCTCATTCACCACACGCTTCAAACCGTACACACTCAGCCGCTCCTCCCACTCCGCGTTCGTCAGATAGCCGCACTTGTCATCTGCGTCGAGTTGCTGCTCGGCGCGCAACTCTTCGCGATCCAGCACCGGCTCGACGTGGCAGCACGTGACGTAGCGGTAGAAGTCGTGCACAATCTCCAGCAGCACTCGCTCGTTCTCGTTCGCGACGTGGTGGTCGTTGATCACGACCACGCCGTCCGCGGAGAGACGACTCACCACGACAGACAGAAGACTTCCGAAGAAGGGAATCTCGTGCGGACAGCACGTCACCACCATGTCAATCTCCTCCTCCCCGAGTTCGCGGCGCAGCGCCTCCTTCACCTCGTCCCGGTACTCCACCCAGGTCTGCTCCTTCTTCTCCGGGTACTTCACGAACACGTAGTCCTTTCTCTTCTCCTCGCGACGACGATCGCCCTCGCCGAACAGCAGCACGTTCTCCCTCTTCAGCTCGTACATCTTCGCCAGCTCGTGACAGAGGTGCGCGTCCACGCCTCCCAGACACAGGATGCGCTGCGGACGGAATCCGCGCGGCACCACCGTGTCGACGTACTTCATCTTGTTGGCGTACACGCGCACGATGCTGCGGTCCACCTTCACCGCCATGCCCGGGTCGATCGCGGAGGTGAGGGAGAGCTGGAAGGACGCCAGGTACGAGATGTGCGCCAGGTTCCAAATCGCGAGGTCGCTCTTGCCCGGCGCCTGCAGAATGGTGTGGTAGAGCGACGTCACAGTGGCCTCGCGGTCGGACAGGACGGCGGAGAAGATGGAGCTCAGCTGCTTCCGCACCAGGCAAGACGGGTGGGACATCCACAGCTGCGCGAGCTGGTGGTGCTGGGCGTAGGACGGGTACTGCGGCGTGACGAAGAGGTACACGCTGGTGTGGGGCGTGTTCAGCGAGGAGCCGCTGTCCTCCTGGCTGTACACCACCTTCTCGCAGGGGAAGAAGGACACCGCGTCCTGGACGCGCTCGGCGATGCTCTCCGGCAGGCGCAGGATCAGCAGCGGCGAGTACTGCAGCCACAGCGGGTTCTCGATCAGCTGCTGCACCCACGCCTCGATGGGCTGCGCGTCGATGGCGACCACGCCCAGCTGGTGCGACCGCAGCTGCTCCGCCGTCAGCTCCACGAAGCAGTCGAAGTACACGCAGCTCCGCTTCGAGACGCCGAGGATGCGTCGGATGTCGCTCAGCGCGCCCTTGAGGATGCCGTGCTCGGGAGCGAACAGGAAGTGGGGCTGTTCGCCCTTCTCCTGCAGCGACGAGATCAGCGCGAGCACGTTGCGCTCCAGCACCTGCGTCTGCGAGGACACCATCACGTAGTTCGACGCGACGTGGTTCGAGATGAAGCTCATCGACTGGATGCCGATGGAGGCGTTCAGGTCGAAGATCGTGTCGATCCCGGACGAGAGCCGCTCCGCCAGGATGCGCGTGATGAACTCGGACTCCTTGTGGCTCGGCGCCTGCAGCGCGGTGAGGGCGCTCGTGCACACCCGGGTCAGGATCGACGGCGAGAGCGCGGGAGAGAGCATGTGGAGAATGCCGCCGTCTACGGTGAAGCCAGGAAGAGAGAGCTACATGCCTCGTCGAAGAACTCGTACAGAGTGAACACCCAGTAGGTGCCCTTCCTGCGACTGATGTCGAAGGTCTTGTGCCAGATGCGCTCGGCCTTGATGTGCTTTTCAAACGAAGACAGGTTGAAGTTCTGGGGCGATTTCAGCCCCACATACCGACACTTGTGTCGCAGCGACGACACCACCTCCGAAATCGAGCGGTCCGACATGTACATGTCGATATTCGACTTCTCCTGGTAATTCTCTCCGCCCCAACTACCCATGAGCACGATACACCGTCGTTACGGAGGATCGAAGAAGATGAAGTCGAAGTAGGGCATCCGGTCTCGATAATCCAGGAAATCGCGGTTCACCGTGTGGACTCGCTCCTGCAGTCCCAGCAGCTTTATATTGTTGTTCAGCATCTCGTAACGGCCTCGATCCATCTCCACAGACGTCACGTCAGGGAACACTTTGGCGAAGGACATGGTGTTGCCTCCGACACATGCAGTGGCATCGCACACCTTTGCGTACACCGGAATGATGCGTTGGAGCTGCTCCGTGATGATGTCCGCATCCGTATCAACGGTCACGCTGAACAGCGCGGTTTCGTCCATCTCGATCGAAGAGCGCACGGTATCGGGAAGCTGGCTGAAGTAGTGCTTCCACTTCCACTCCTTTTCTCCAGCAGTCGCCTCCGTCATCTTCTTCGGTGCTGATTCGAATATCTTCAGCGAATCCGGTGCAGATCGCTTCATCCCTGAGTTGAATCCCAAGACTGAATTAGGACACATGACCCCTATGAATGGGGACGGAATGGTTCCTAAGTGGTGAAGTCAGTGCTGGAGGCGTGCTGTGAGGAAATGGAGTTGCGAACAGTTTAACTACGTGAAGGACTCATCTGTGTTGTGTTTGTTGTGGATTGGATGGGATGACGCTCTTTCACTGTTTTACTGAAAGCATTAGGGATATGGAAGGTAGAATAAACAGAAATGACACGTCTCTTCAAGAAGAAGAGTGATAGCTGAATCGTCCCGGAACCATGCGCAACGAACTCCACACTTCAATGCCATTCACACAAGCAACTCACACCGCATTCCTTTCATCGCCACTCAATCTCACACTACTCCTCCCTTTCCCCTCCAATCCCTTCCTTTCCTTCTGTGAGTGTCATGCGGAAAAGGATACGTCTCTCTCTTGTCGAGAGAGTGGAGGGAGCGGATGCGCGAGATAACTCATCGGACAGCGATCATATTCAAATTGAAGAAGAGCCCGACGCGAATGAGCGCCCCATTCGTCCCGAGGACGCATTTCCCGTCTTTGTCCCCAAGAGAAGAGCGGGAGTGAAAGAGCAGAAGAAATCGTGGACCTACCTGTCACCGTCGTCCAAACAAATCCTCCTCCAATTCGCGCGTCGCGCAAAGAAGTCGCTTCTGTCTCCGTTCCATCACGCGTAGTCTGTCCGTAACAAATGTGCCAGAGTCGAGAAGAGACGACGTGCTCGCGCTGTATAACCGCATCGTGTCGTCTTCCTCGCGGAAAATGGACGTATTTCATTCCTCCTTTGTGAACGTGTAGGAACGACGTTTTCCCAAAGCGCCCTACGCTGTGGAGTCATTCGATGTTGCCTCCATTCAGTCCAATCTCGTTATCCCTCTTCGTCCGTGTAACCGGTAGGAGAAGCAGAAGAAGCAGAACGCGCTCCTCCTAAACACCGTCAACTCTCTCTCCTCCGAGCTGGAGAACGAAGTACGTTACTGGAAATCGCTCACAACGCAGAAACAAAAGACGGAATCCCTCGAGCGGGACATCGCCAACCTGCAGCGCGAAATCGAGGTAGCGGAGCACTCGCTCGCGATATACGACCGAGCCTCGCCGCGCGAGTGGGCGACGGAGGCGCGGAGTGAGGACGAGAAGTGCATCCGAACCCACCGTGAGGCGAACCGCTCGGTGTGGAGACGGCGAGTGGACGTGGAGGAGAAGAGCCACTCCTGGGACGAGCTCGAGGACGTCGTGAACGCGCGATTGGCGAAAGAGAAGCCGATGCGCGCGGTGATAAAGCGGATGGCGGCTCTCGACGCCTATCTGAAAGAGCGTGTTGCGAACAAATATAAGTGTTTCCTTAAAACAAGAACGATCTCCTTACTTCTGTTCTTGCACGAGTTCCACCAATTGCATTGGTTTCATTTCCGAAGACACATCACCCACAATGACATGATTACCCTCATTCTCCATATCCTATCCGTCACTCTCCCCCACATCCCCTACGACAAGACTCTGGTCGGGCATGCCATATCCCTCGTCAGTCTACGCCTCACGCACAACGCACTCGCTCACCTCCTGCTCCGCGGTCGCGATCTGCATATGATAGGCGTACGCAGACGTGTTCTCGCTGGGTCTCCACATGAACATGATGGACACGAAGAGGAAGAAGTAGAACAGGCCCCAGATGCCGTCGTTGATGCTACAGCTCACGCGCCGCCATCACCCCTCACAACCACTGGTACTTCCACACCTTGCCCGCCAGGTCGTTCAGCACCACGTAGCTGAAGCCCACGAGCGTGACGGTGGCGATCAGCACGGAGATCACGAAGAGGTTGCGCAGCTGCGTGTAGATCTTCAGCTTCATCTCCTGCTGCTGCTCCTTCAGCGAGTCCATCGTGTCCATCAGCGACACGAAGATCCAGAAGTACACCAGCGCGTCGATCCTACACCTAACCGACAGCCCACAGTCCCACGAGGAGGTGAGCACGAATCGGACGATCTCGACCAGCTTGCTGGAGGTGGGGTAGATGGCGAGGTAGGAGTCGCCGAAGGTGATCAGGTAGTACACGACGCCGAAGGCGATGAACTTGAAGGTGACCAGCGAGTCGTCCAGGTTCGCCTTCGTCACGCCCAGGCTAGGAGTCAGAACACGCGCAATGCCCCACCCCATGCAGACGAAGAGGGTTAAAACACGAGTCAACGTGCGAGTGCTGCAGTCCACGACGATGGAGGCGATGGCGAGGAAGAAGTTGGGCGCGCCGGTGGCGTTGAACACGTACAGGTAGAGCAGCTTCACCAGCATGTCCAGCACAAAACACGCCAGCACGACGAGGATGATCACGTGCACCGACATGATCTCCTGCGCGTACTTCGCGCACAGCACCAGCCACGTCGCCAGCAGCACGATGTAACCGATCAGAAGGTAACCGGTGAACGGGAGCGAGCCGTAGAGCGGCGCGGGCAGCTGGCCGAAGGGGTTGATCGTCTCGTACACACCCTCAAAGTGGACGGTGCCAATGCGGTAGTCGCAACTACGCCATGAGCGCCGATCACCTCGCTCACGAAATGGCCACGACGAAGTACACGCCCGTATTCTTGACATTGAACGAAAGCGATCCCTTGTTCTCGTGCTCCTTCAGCGTGACCGTAGCCACCTTGTACTCGTCCTCCATATCCTTGGGCAGCAGAATATGGCCCTGGTTTGTGCACAGACCCATCTACGCGTGAGCGCAGCGTCGCGGTGACCACGTGCACGGCATTGCTATCGCAGCAGAGCACGCGGCTATTGTTGTTATCCAGATATCCTAATTTCTCGAACGCCTTTTCGGAGAGAATGACAACCTAGAGGGGTGAAGCGAGCGCGAGCGCCGTCATACGTCCATTTGCATGCTCGAATCGGTATTTGGCTTGATGTTCGTCGCCGTGTAGTTGAAGTTGATACGCGAGACGCCATCTACCCTAAAACGACAAGGCTACGGGGAGAACGCTACTTGACGTAGGGAGAATCCTCCTTCTGGAACATGTACATTCCTCTTGACATAAACGACAGCTTCTCAAAGTCATAGGACGGGAATGGAGACTTGAGACAGGTGATCAACGAAGGGAGAAGAAGGAGAAACTACGGTGTTAGGGGAGACTCCCAGCCGGCATACCAGAACGTGGAAAGCCTTCATTCGAACTGTGGTGCGTTTATTGTGATGATACGCCGCACTCAACGGGAGTGATATGGCCCCTAATACCACGGGGAAGACAGGGACGATCAAGCTCTTTTCATATTATTCGGTCCTGGGGCTTTCAAACTCCGCTCTTCGCACTAATTCTCTCTCGTTCCTCGCGCGCAGAATGTATTTTTGTCCCAACTGCGGATGCCTTCTTCTGATGGAGAGTGGAGTAGGGGTTGTGGATTGACTCGAGGGTAGAGTCCTTTGCGCTTCTTTTGCAGCATTTGTCCCTACGTGGCCGACGTGAACGAAAATGTGCGGTTTGTTTGAGGGTCTGAGTCTGTAGGTGACCGCTCGCCTCGATTTGAAGCGCAAGGAGGTCGAGGACGTCCTAGGCGGTGCGCAGCAGTGGGAGAACGCGCCGAAGACGGCCGGTTTGTTGCGATGTCCTTTTCTTAGTCGTAGCGCGCTGCCCGTACTGCGAGCACAACGTGGCGTACTTCCAGCAGATCCAGATTCGTTCCGCTGATGAGCCTATGACCACGTTCTACCGTTGTGCGAACTGCGAAAAGATTTGGAGCGACAACAATTAGTTTCGTTTAGCTGTACTCTTCTGTGCCGTGTTTCTTCAACAAAGCCGGTTAGTGCACATGGTGGTTTCACGCTTGCGGCTTTTGCTCACAGAACGCAAAGAAGTCGCGCATTCTCTGCAGGTATTCGTCCTCGTGGTTTGCGATGATGTCCAAGTGACCCGCTCCTTCCACCCACCACGGATCGAATTTGGACTTCGAGATAGTGTACAGTTTGCTTCCCCACTTGAACGGAACCGTCTCGTCGCGCGTGCCGTGGATGTGAAACACAGGGCACTAGGCATGAGCGGAAGGTGTGTGGAATACCGTTACGGACTTCAGCATCTCCGCGTTGTTGTACGGATCGTCATTACGAATCAGACAACCGCAGGGGAAGGAGGCAGCGGAATAGAGGGCTGCATGGAGAATAACGCCCGCCAAGGGAACCTCCGGATTCAAGCCGCTCTTCTGGGCTTTGGAGTACTCTTCAAACAACTGATGCGCAACTGCGCAGGTCGGAACGCTTCCAACTAGTCGATCACTCAGCCGTGCACGGAGGTACTGGATTCGCCTGCCAGATAAATCTCGCTTCCCTTGTACTGGGAACGCGCGTAGTCGTACACGGCGCGCAAGTCGCGAGGAAGGTTCGTTGCGTGAGGATATCCGTCACTGCATCCATAGCCTTCATAGTCGTAGTATATGTAGTCGGTGTCCAGAGCATCTCCCAATTGCTCCATGACCATGGCGCAGTAACCGATGTCAGTGGCATTTGCATGGCTGTAGATAATGACACGTCTATTCGGGAGTCGGAGTGCACTTTCGTTACTTGTGACTCTTCGAAAGGGAGTGAATCAAACACACTTTGAAGCCCTTCACGACGTCCACATAGTGCACAGTCATAGGCCTCGAAAGCGCATTCTCCGTTTGGACTAAAGAGAAGGAGGCGACGAGTTGTCCGTTCATTTCATCTACCTCGTCTACACGTAATGAAAAGGAAAGAAGGCGACAGAGAGGAGGACAAGGCGGAAACAGGGAAACGTCATCCACAACCTCCCGCAGGTTGCAGTTGTGGTAACAAATCAGCTCGCACATTCCCAGTACTTGTCCCATGTTCGGCTCCAAATCAGTGATGAAGTGTTCAGTTCTGAATCAGTGATGGTGAACAGTTCCAAATCAGTGATGGTGAACAGTTCCAAATCAGTGATGGTGAATAGTTCAGCTCCAAATCAGTGATGGTGAACAGTCCAACTCCAAATCAATGACAGCGAACAAACAGAGCCACTTCAACAGCTTCAACATCTCCTCGACCATGTGGTCAATGCCCTCGCGCACGACGTGAATGGGGCTGTTGTGCATGTAGGCGGGAGTCGTCACGATCTGGTTCTCCCTATCGATGCACACCTCCGTCGGTTTGCACTCCACGTGGTTCGCGCCAAGCACCTTCGCCACACCACACGCGTCCGCGTAGGGGTTCTCATCACACACCTTTTCCTGTCCCAGCGTAATGCGCACGCCGGGAAGGGTACGAACGAGAAGAATCGGCGCAATGCAGCAAGCGGCAATCGGCTTCTTGGCGGAGTGGAACGCGTTGATGAGCTGCGCCACGCTGGGAATCACCTCCATCTTCGGGCCCGCAGAGGCAAAGCTGGAGAGGTTCTTCGCAGCACCAAAACCGCCAGGGAACACCACGGCCTATCCTTTAGCGAGAAGACTTACTCCCACATCGTACTGCTTCAGATCGAGCTTTTCGAGATCGAGGACGTTGGATCGCGCGATTCTAGGGCTCACACTCCGCGTCTTGTCAAAACCTCGCACTCTCCACCAGCACGTTGCGCTTCTCGTCAACGGGCTCTCCCTACACACATGAGAATGCTCGCTGCAAGGATTACCGAGAGATGGTTGACAACGTGCATTTGCTGGATATTGGGGGCGAAACACTGGTACTGCGCTCCACGTCGACTGAGACTCTCCATAACGAACACGGCCTCGTGGATCTCGCTTCCGTCGTAAACACCGCAGCCAGACAATCTAGGATGAAACAAACCGGAATCTGCAACACCACGGCAATTGTCTTCTTCGAGGCACTGCTGAAACACCGAGAAAGACGAGCGGGAATCATTATCTGCCTCAGACTAGCTCGTCCGTACTCCATCTGTTGACTCATTCCGCAATGGCACTTCCTGGTAACGGATCTGGAGCGTTCTCTTTCTCTCTGGGACTGAAGGGTCAGGAGAAGAAGGGAAAGCTGGTCGGTTCGCTCGATTTCCTTTCATTCGCAGAGTATGAATGTCTTCGGTCAGCAGGACGACGATACGAAGGAGAAGAAGATATTCCTGACGGAAGTCGTGGATAACGAGGTATCGCGCGCTGGGAGGAGTTGAAACGTAGATAAAGGAAGACGAGTCGAAGAAGAAGGAGTTAGTGATTCCTCTGAAGCAACCCTCTTGGATTGCCAAGGCGAAGGAGCGCATTGCGAGGGAGAAGGAGGAGAAGAAGGGTCGCTCTGTCCGGCTTCATGTGACGAATAGAGGAAAGGGTCGTGGATGACAAAGACGAGGCGCGCATTTCCATTCTCAAGGAGATGTACGGCACGAACGATACAAACGAATCGGATCCCAATCTTGTCATTCCCTTACACAAACCGGACGATTCGCAATCGGGCGGTGATAAGAAGGAAACGCTCATCATTCGCAACCGTCTCCCTGGATACGACTCAATGGTGATGCTTATCCGCATGCATTACGTGCAGAGCAAAGACGAGTACTTCCATCAGATGATCGACGCGCTTCCCGAGGAGTGCGACGTCCACAGCGACTCCTACAGACAGGTCAAGATCGAGGACTTCGGCAAGGCGGTGCTGCGCGGCATGGGCTGGGACGGCAAGAACAACGTGGACCCGTCCGTTTACGTGCGTCGTTTGAAGGCGTCGTGACCCGTAGGAGATCAAGCCGCGTCCTGAACGACTCGGGCTCGGCGCGATTCCTCTCGTGGTGGACAAGAAGGCGCACAAGAGCGCTGTGAAGACGAGCGCGGCGGAGCGCAGCGCGCGGCGGGCGTACAGCGGTGTGAAGAACGAGTGGGGCGAGGCGCACTCGCTGCGCATCGGCGTTCAGGTGGGCATCATGAACGGACCGTGCAAGGGCCGGCAAGGAGCGGTTGTGGAGACGCCGAGTGACGTGTCGTCGGTGCTGAGGGTTCTGCTGGATGGCGAGGGCGAAGTGATGGAGTTTCAGAAGTCGGACGTGGTGATGCTGAACGACCTGACGCGCGTTCAGTCCTTTATCGACACGTATGGAGTGGCGTCGAAGCCGGTGAGCAGTGTGAAGAGGGAAAGGAGTCGTGATCGTGTTGTGAGTCGCAGTCGTCGTGATGAGAGGCGTGATCGAGATGAGAGACACGATCGAGATGAGAGTGGCAGTCGTCGAGATGAGAGACAAGATCGAGATAACAGTCGCAGCCATCGACACGAGAGGCGCGATCGAGATAACAGTCGCGATCGCCACAACGACAGCCACCATCACCACAGTCGCCACCACCACCACCATTAACACCATTTCTTTCGTTTAGTTGGAGTATTACTCAGTAACCTGTTTTTTGGTAGCCATGCATTTCTTTTTGGTGCAGCCAATGAGATACAGGCAATCATTTCCACGTCATCTCTTTCAAATTATTGATTACTCCATTATGAGCGAGCAGAACCTGGATAAGCATCAACCCCTGATGGATGCGAGTCAAACTACCGTGGATTCGAGTACGTAGCTTGAATGGCGTGTGACCATCGCAGGTTATGAGCAAGAGGTCGCGGATCCTCATAAGGATCCGAAGCGGGTCAAGAAGACCGAGGCGCCCAAGAAGAAGCACACCGTTAAGAGGTCCAGAAGCGGAAAGGGTTTAAGCGGGAAGAAGAAGAGCGTTTGCACTTCGAAGGTTGTTTGCATTCTTCTTATCGTGACTGCCTGCCTCATTGGACTGGGCATTGGGGCGTTCTTCTTGTACAAGAGGCTTTCGAGACACACCTGCAACATTTTCGGTGTTTCATACCCAAGGAGTCGTGTTTCTGTGGCTGTTTTACCCGTAGCGCAGGAGGAAGTCGATCATTTGGCCACTTGCGAGAAACTCACTACTGTGATCGTGTCGGGTGATTCCTTCAAGAGTCTTGTCTTCACAGAGAACGCCTTTAACACGGTGACCTCTCTGGCGATTCAGAGTGCTGCTTTTCCTCCTCACTGATTTCCAGACGCTCCCAATCTCTCAGAGATTGTTTTCAAGGACAACGTGTTCCAGAAGCTGACTTCTATCGATTTCAAGGCGCTGGATCTGCTCTCGTCTTTCACCGTTGGCAAGAACTCCCTCCTCATTCTCCCCGATTTCATTCTGACCAGTGTGCCCTCGCTCGCGTGCTCACCTCTAGATTTCCCTGCCCTGAAGACTATCGCGATTGGCATGGGTTCTCTCAACGCAGCTACGTTCGAGGTGGCCGAGTCCCCCGTCGAGACGATCCGCATCGACGAGCATGCCTTCTCCAGGTCCTCCTCCTTCGTCCTCTTGGGTACGCCTCCTCTCCCCTCTTCACGCTAGACCTGCCCTCCCTTCAGTCCGTCGTGCTCAACGGCAACAACTTCGGCGCCGTCAAGACGGCGCTCGTGAGCAACCTGCCCGCGCTCACGACCTTCACCACCGAGAACGACTGCTTCGCGAAGGCCTCTCTGTACTTCTCCAACGACGCCAAGCTGACCACCATCACGCTGGGCGTCAAGTCGGCGACGGACGGCAGTCTGGCGCTCGAGTCCCGTAGCGCAGTGGCGAGGCTGTGAGGTGTAGTTCCCGCGCTGGAGACCGTCTCGCTGGGCGGATCGAACTTCCTCCACCAGACGACGCTGTCTCTGACGCGTAGGCGCGTGGAGACGTGTGAACCGTAGATCTCCCGAAGCTGACGGCCTTCCCCTTCAACAGCACCTCCTTCACCGACGTGGAGTCGCTCACGCTCACGGGTGTGGTTTGGCGTCGGGTGTGATCGCTAGACGTCCACCTTCCCTCGCTGCTCTTCCCCGAGAACGCACTCCCCAAGGCCACGCGCCTCTCCCTGAATAGTGTGAGCACGCAGTCGCTCACCCTCGACGCCGGCGCGCTGACGCTTCTTCAATCCCTCGAAGTCAACAGTAGGAACGGGACGTGGCGTGGACCGTAGACTGCTCGCAGCTCGAGCGCATCGAGGCGCACCAGAACGCCATGAACGCCGTGAAGCGCCTGGAGCTGAAGTCGATGCCACAGCTGAAGGACGTGAGTTTCACTGGCTGCGCGGCGGTGGGGCTGGAGGAGATCGAGGTGAAGGAGGACCCGCTGCTGGCTTCCTTCTTCATCGACCGCTGCGCCGAGTCCATCAAGATCATCGATCTGGACAGTGGCAGTGGACGCGGCGTGTGATGGGTAGACCTCCCCGCACTGAAGTGGTTCGTGGTCAACGACGACAAGGAGGACGTCACGCAGTTTGTGGTCAAGCACGTCACCAATCTGCGCAGCGTGTCCGTGAAGCACGTCAACAAGCTGTACGACGACGTGATCGTGTCCAGTTGTCCCCTCCGCCTCGTCTAACCCGTAGACAATACTGCGCTCCAGACCCTGGTTCTGGGCGACACGCAGGACGAGTCGTTTTCCGAGTCGCAGCGCCTGAACCTGGTCCAGGTGCCCGCGCTGCAGACGCTGGTGTTTGGCCAGAAGGCGTTCGACTCTGCGCGTAAACTGATCATCCCCACCACTACCCTGTCGACGCTGGAGTTCGGTGAATCCAGCTGGATGAAGATGGAGACGATGGACCTGGAGGGTTGGTGTAGTTCGTGGCGATGAGACGTAGTGTTCACATCGCTCCGCAAGCTCACGATCGGTGCCAACGCGCTGTCCTCGCTGACTGCGCTGTCGCTGAGTCCTTGCTCGTTTTCTCCCTCACCGTGTAGACTCCTCAGCGCTCTCGTCCTTCAATATCGTGTCGGACTCCATGAACAAGGTCACGACGCTGTCTCTCTCCTCGGCGTCCTCGCTCGTCTCCATCCACATCGGTGATAACTGCTTCAAGAGTGCCAAGACCTTCACGGTCAGCGGCGCCGCCGCGCTGGAGGTGTTCGAGGTGGGCGACCACTGCTTCGACATGATCAAAGAACTCGATCTCTCCTGTAGGGTTACTCTCGCCCTCTTACGCCGTAGCCGCCACCATGCTGGAGGACTTCCACATCGGCAACGACACCTTCGTGGACACACGCACGCTCACCATGTCGAGTCATCTCGCTTTCTCCCTCTCACACGTAGCTGATGAGATCCGCGAGTTCATCGTCGATAACGACGCCTTCAAGAGTGCCACGATGCCCTCGCTGCGGGACTCCATCAAATTGCAGCTCTTCTCACTAGGCAAGAACAACTTCCAGCCCTCCAAGACGGGTATCGACTTCGACGGTAGGCGCGCGAGGATGACGTGACGCGTAGACTTCCGCAACCTCCGTTCCGTGTCTATCGGCTCCCTGTCCCTGAAGGAGGCCGACTCCTTCGTGATCAAGAGTCGTCCTGATTTGGGGGCATAAGGCATAGACTGCCCCATTCTGACCTCGCTGTGGCTGGGCGGCCAGAACTTCGACACTCGTTGCAAGTTCGAGGTGTCTAGTGGACGTGCGCGCGTGGCTTCACGCCTAGACCTGCCCAAGCTGGAGACTCTGAAGTTCATGGGCCGTCGCGGCTACTCCTCCTTCCACTACGTCGAAACCTTCGAGCTGAAGGGCGGCGAGCTGAAGGAGCTGATTATCGACGACGGCGTGTTCCCGCTCCTGTACCACTTCCGCCTGTACGGTGCGTGACTCGTCCTCCGTGTGATGCGTAGACGTGGAAAAGCTGGAGAAGCTCTCGTTCGGAGATGGCGCTGCGGAGTTTGCCTCCGAGTTTGTGCTGGAGGGTTTGCGTGCGGGCGAGGCCTGATGCACAGATGTACCGTCGCTCACCTACCTGTCCTTCGGTCAGCGTGCATTCTCCAATTTCCGGTACTTCACCACCGCCAACTTCACCAGCCTCCGCACGCTGATTCTGAAGGACGGGGCCATGTGCTACGGCTACGAGTTCGCTATCGAGAACACGCCCTACCTCTCCAGACTTGAGATCGGCTCGGGCTGCTTCTCCTACGGAACCAAATTCTCGCTCGGAAGTGGCATTCCACAGACCGTTCTGATCTCTAGACCTCCCCGACTTGTCCACCCTGATCGTTGGCGGCGACAGCATCTACATCAAGGAAGGCACCTTCACCTCCGTAGAGTCCGTGAACCTCTCGGGTCGTGCTCACGCACTCTTCTAATACCTAGGCTACAGCAAGCTGAACACGCTCAAGTTCGGTAACATGGCGTTCCCCGGCGCTGTGAGCTTGACGCTGAACAGTACGGGCTGTGGCGCGAGTCATGATCAGACCTCCCCGTGTTGGACCTGTCGTTCGGCAAGAAGTCCTTCACTAACTGCACCACAGTCTCCTTCAGCAGGCTCTCGGCACCTCCGTCACGCGTAGATATCCCCTACTTGCACACGCTCTCCTTCGGCGCGGAGAGTTTCTCGCGCATGGACACTTTTGCCGTCACTGGCTTCTCCGGACTGACCTCGATCCTGTTCGACGACCGCGCGTTTAGCTCGCTGACCGACCTGTCGCTGACCGACCTGCCCAAGCTGGAGATAATCACGGCGCACAACTACTCATGCTACCACGTGAAGACGCTGGAGTTGTCGAGTGGAGACAGAAGGGCGGCGTGACGCGTAGAGTTGGAATTACTGCGATTCATCGATGTGGGCGACATGGCGTTCTATGATACGGAACTATACCTGCACGGTAGCCGCACCTGAACGCGATGACGCTTAGATTTGCCTAACTTCTCGTCCTTCGATAGCATCCGCACGACTTCGTTCAACTTCTTGGGCGGACTGCACCTGGAGAGTTGTCTTTCATGACCATGGATCACTGAACAGACCTGCCGAAACTGAAGGCAATGACTCTGCGCGACAACCAGTTCCATAACCCTCTCAGCGTGACACTACAGCGTTTGCGTTGTGCGGCGGCGTGAGGCGTAGAGCTGGAGGCGCTGGAGACGATCGACCTGGGCTATGACACGCTAGTGCCGACGAACTCGCTGACCTTCAATAACCTGCCCAGCCTGAGGTCCATCGTGAGTCACTACGGAAAGAAGGCGAGTGAAGTGAACGTTGCCCACGCCAACTACGGCAAGTTCGTCTTCGACAACCTGCCCGCGCTGGAGCTAATTCAGCTGAACGGCTCGTCACTGCTGAGCGGGGAGGAATACGTCTTCCAGAACCTGCCCAAGCTGCAGACGCTCGAGCTGGTAGGCACGGGAGACAGCACGTTCTCGCGCCTGACGTTGTCGAGTGGGCGACCGGAGAGGGAGTGATGGATAGACTTGGAGGAGCTGAGACGCGTGAAGCTGGCGGGCTCAGCGTCCTCGCTATATACATTCACGTACTCGGGTGGGTGTTGGTGGCGCTGTTAATGGTGTAGACATACCGAAGCTCAGCGAGATTGAGTTCGGCGATCACGTGGGTCAGAAGATGCCAGGACTCACAATCGAGAGTACACTCCCTCGTCTCTACTCACGCTTAGACCTGCCGAATCTGGAACTTCTGACGATTGACGACAGCGCTCTGCCTCGCTGCGCCAACTTGACGCTGCGGAGTAGCTACCAGCCGAGTGAGTGACGTGTAGACGTGCCCAAACTCAGCGTACTGAACATGAATCGCCCGATGAGTGCGGAAGGATGGTTTGTGTTGGACAGTGGGCAAGAGCGAGCGAGCTGACGTGTAGACACGCCCCTGCTGTCGAACATGACTGCATTGTTCAAGGCGAACCGCGTGGCGACGCATCTGGTGATAGAGAGTGTGTGTAGGGGAGGAGGGTGAGAGCTAGACCAGCCCTGGACTACGCTCACCGTCGGTGACAACCTCTTTACGTACGTGTCGGAGATCGAGTTGAATGGTACGTGCCGGGGGGCGTGTTGAGTCTCAGACTTTGCTTTGCTTACCTCGCTGTCTCTCGGTCAGTCCACCTTCGAGCGTGACATCAAGCTGTCCATCACGAGTCGTCTGTCCGTGTGTCGCATCACAAATAGATATGAACGTTCTCTCGTCCTTCTCGATGGGTAATAGGACGCTGACGCGATTAACTGATCTGACGGTGAAGAGTCGGTGCGGTGTTATTTGTGTGAGAAGTAGACCTGCCCCAGCTGAATACAATCCAGAAGACGGGAACGTCGATGCAGGCTGTTGCTCGTTTCAATTACGCTGGCATTTCAACGACCCTCTACAACCAGTTCTGCTTGGGATCAAGTGTACAGTGTACGGAGGTTGCCTATTCTGTTTGTTGTTGATGGGATTTGAGTGGTGGAGAGGGGCTTCTGAAAGTAAGTAATATGAAAGTTGGAACACTACACATCAACATGAAAACAACTCTGAACAGAAAACGCCTGAGCAAAACAAACACCTCAATCCTGAACGGGAATCGCAACGTACTCCTTCCCCGCCATCCACTTTCCCTTCACACCGTCAAATCGCTCAACTGCAGCGAGCGCAACGTTTGTATCTACAATCGAGAGGCACACAATCTCCTACGAGGCTGGATATACACGACACTGCCGATTTCCTCTCCGTTCTGCATAATCTGCATCGAATCCGTCAACGGGATGTCAATGCTCCTCAACACGTGGCTGGCTTGAAGCGACGCGCATGCATCCTTTACTGACAACGAAGTGGGTAACGAAGAATGCGGCGAATCGACTAAAAGAAGAGGAACCACACGATTTGGCTGCTTGTGCTACGAATCAAGTCCATATCAGCCCGCTCACCGTGTTCACATAACGCGTATAGTTCTCTTGACCCACATAGCACCCTTTCGTTCTGCTCACGCCGTTCAAGAGATCGAGATTGACAGCTCCGCCGTGGAGATTCTTCAGCCCGTCGTCACTGAAACTAATGCAACGCAAGAGAGACGTACGCAGACCAGACTCCGTTAAGCAACTCGAAGGACTTGTAGAGGGAAGTGTAGCGAGGATCCATATCCTTCTTCCTATCTCTCAACGAAGCAACTGGCAGACTACGGGAGGAGCATACGATACACCTTGAAGTGCGTGAAACGCGGATCAACCACAGCCTCCTCCGACGGCTCGTTACCATCGGTAGAAACCATGGCACATACGGTGCTTTCCTTCTGCCACTCCAGCTTCACATCGAAACGAAGAATGGACATTTGGAGCAACTTCATCACATCTATTCTTCATTGATAACAGCAAATCGAACTGGGAGTGTACGCAGAGGGAACGTCGAGAAGGACGGAATTGTCGTTGGAGATGGAAACGAGGGAGTCGGAGAATAGCTTTCCCTAATCTTCATGTGTCTAAACACAGAATTACCTGGGGATTGAGGAAGGCGGAGAAGAAGGTCGCGGTTTTGTTCTTGAGGAAGTCGTTGGAGGCAATTCCTTGGAGGAGCTGTCGCGTATCCTTTCCACTACAGAATAGGCAGCAAACGAAGACATCTCACGTCAAGTGGATGATGGACCGGTATGTCAGCGGAATCACCTTGTTGCTCACCTGCTCAACACTACGGTGAAGGCAAGCGAAGAAAGAGGAACATGGACATGGAGTGTGGACAATTCTATGATCACACCCCTCCATTGTCCTTGTGATGGGAGAGTGAATGAAAGAGAAATAGCGAGTATCCAACAAACAACAGTCATTAGTCTTCCTTCTTGTCCTAACCCATGAACCAAGACCATTCAGCCAAACCTGCGGAACCATCTTACACAAAAACTGCTCATAGATGCTCTTCGATAACTAGGCGTCAAACTGCATTCCAGTGACCACATTTACATTCGGCAAGTAGCACATCACCAAGAACACACAGCGGATTACGCTAAAGAAGGGAATGACCCTACCGAGAGTACTGCACTCCACGATCGCCGTGGAAGCGAACAGGATCCAGTACGTCATCCACATGATGTGCTCCTCCGATTTCGTCGTCTTGATGCAGTTGAGGGAAGCGTACGCAGGGTATACAAACGCCACGGCGTTCCTTAACATGAAGACTACACGATACAATGGTACGTAATCACGCGGAGGCCCAGAGCAAGGATCAAGCAAATGACAACGTAGAACGCCAGAATCATCGCAATGTAGCACTTCCGAAGTCCCGTCTTTTCGGATATCTTGTCCATATAGGCTAGTCTCTCACTGCCTTCTCTCCACACGCCTACGGACGTTCTTCAGCAACTCGTCGAGCTGGTTCATGCACTCTCCTATTTTCTCTTTGTAACCGTCCATCTTGGTTCGTGAAGAAACAATTGTTGACATGATCACACTCACAAGTACTGCTCTTTCGTGGCCATCCGAATGTACTGATACAAGCCAGGTGCTCCTAGTCGTCAGAGTACGGATCCGGCCCCACCTTCGATGTGAAGAACGCGCACATTGCAGAACGAAGCTCCCTCAAGGAGCTGAATACCCGACGCTGCTAGCTTCGGGATGTCTACGGTGAAGGTAGGAGAGAACAACTACTTTCCGCAGTCACTTGAGTGCAGAAAAGGAAGTTGGCGTCATTCGGAAAAGACAGCGCGGAGTCGCGGAAAAGGCTGGTGAGAGAAGGCAGGTCTATCTCTCAGGAGAGTCAAGACATGTCCACTTCTCATGACTAGCTCACACACGGGCTTGGTCTTCATCGTGTACAAGTCTTCGATGAACGGGTTACCGGAGAGGGCGAAGGACCCGAGGACAATCGTCTTGAGTTCCGGAAGGTCTAGCGTCAATGCAGAGCAAGAGGAGTACCTTCAAAACAGGTTTGAGACGCATAGCGAAACGAAAAGGCGCCAACGACCACAGTGGTCAGCTTGGGCAGCTCCTTCAGGTGGAGAGACGCAGCGTGCTTGAAGTTGTACGACTTCTTCTTGGGGTCTCCGACGGTGAGCGTCTCCAGAGAAGGCAGATCTAGCCGTGAACCCACTTCCATCGCACGCACTCCTGAGACTCAGTTGCTGGTAGCGGATGAACGAGGAGTCGCCGATGGACAGACACTTCAACTGCGGGTTGTTGTGGAAGACACACTCCGGGTTGCTGCTGTCCAGAGCGTCCTCTGTCGGACTGCGCGAGAAGCACGCGCTGCCGATTCCAACGACCTTGAGATACTGGAGGTTGCTGCAGTGGAACGAGGAGACGAAGTGGCAGGAGTTGGAGCCGATGCGGACCTCTTGGAGACACCTGTACTCGTCCAGCGACAGCGTGTCGAACTCGGGCTGGTTGCACGTGTTGTCGTCCACTACAAAGGTCTTGATCTGGAGCAGCTGGTTCGTGGAAGGCGCTGCAGTGATCTTCATCGCCTCCTTCTGCAGGGCCTCCCTGGCTGGCATGAACCACCCATAGTCGTTGCACTCCATGCCCTGCAGCTTCTCGCCCTTCTTCCACTCTCCGTCCCAGATCGCCACGCCGTTCTTCGGGTTCACCTCCACCCCGTGCCCATTTCGGGGATAGTGGAGGAAGAAGTCGTCCATGTACTCCCCCAGGTAGATGATCTGGCGCGGTCCGATCACCGCCTCCGACACACACGAGTACTCGATCATCTTCCCGTCCCTGAACTCCTTCTCGACGCGCACGCACTCCCCATTCTCGTACTGCCCACAGCACTTCAGTTCACCACTCGCCGGGTGGTACTCACAGCCCCACCCGTTGCGCTTGTAGCTCGTGGGATGATAGCCGCCACGATAGACGACGCGAGAGGCCGCGGGATTGAGCTGGACCATGACCGTCCCGCTCTTGGTGTTCTCGAGGAGCGTGGTCGCATCCCCCCAGATGCCCTCATACTTCGCCACGCCGCGCTCGTAGAAGAAGAAGTGCCCCAACCGCTTGTTGTCCACCGAAGACCATTGCAGACGGAGGAGTCCGTCTTCGTACAGGCAGAAACGGACGTAGGGGACGGACTGCCTCTCTGTCGCCGTGAGGGAGAACCGCGCGTTGGGCTCCTTGAATTGATGGACCATTGTGACGGAGGACTTGGTATCCCGTATTCTCCGACTGGAGGCGATGCGGAAGGTGCTCAGGGTGATGTCGAACCCGAGAAAGGCATTCAGTATCTCATAGTGAACGCATCGCGGGGGAGGGGTCATATCTATGGCGTTTTCACTCTGCTGAATGGAGTGAAAGGATCCATCGCTGACGATACTCATTTCTTACTGACATCCCGTTTCAATGAAAAACAAAATGAACGCCCCCGAAAAAGCCCTGAATTTGAACAAACAGGACCCAACTATTTCCGCAGCACAACAAACCCAAGGCTCTTCGCGTCCTCGTGCTCCTCAACGGTATGGTACATTTCTTTCAGTTTGGCAACATCACGCTGATTGCTCGCCAAACGCGTTCCAAGAACGAGGATCCTCGTATCCGGGGAAACGAACTTCAGCAGATGTCAGTAAAGGACGCAAGGGCAGCGAAGCAAGGATATTCTCTTTCCCAATTCCGCTTTACACGGACCGTTCAGAATGACAATCTCGTAGTGTCTGCTCTTATACGATTCTGTCTTCCACACTTTGCCGTGATAGGGAGACCCTTCCAAAGGAATCTTCATGTAATCACGCAGCTGACCACACATGGACTTCCGCGCCGACTGCGCGTCCGAACTACGATCAAGCAATCAAAATACAGGTACGCGAAGAAGAAATAGGTCTCGTTCAGCGCATTCGTCTTGATGCGCTGCGGCATGCTTCAACTCATCCCTCCTCCAATCTCCTACCCCACACTATAGTCATGGAACACGGCCACACCACTCCTGCAGTCACGGAACGCACCTTCACCTAATCGTCCCTCTCCGTAGTAGAGACAGCCTATTCTCAACTCCCGCCACTCTTCACTACTCTTTCCGACCAGGTACTTCTTGTACCTTTCATAATCAGCATCGTCCACCACATCGCTCGCATCATTCCGCCAAAGCATCAATTCCCCGCGGTTATCGCGCACTATCCCTCACCCCCATCTCCACCTCCTACACACCTTCCACGCGCTGTTCGACACGCTGGTGGCGATCGACCGCCTCTTGAACTGACTCAGCCACGCGCCGCCCACCACCATAGGACTTTCGTTCCACTTCACGTTGTACAGACTCTTTCCCTTGTTGCTCTGCTCCCCTGCACGCGTGCCTCGACTGTCCGTCATGTGCACCAGACACACTACCCCATCACCCCCCAAATTCGACCTCACCGCTCTCCGTGATGTCCACAATCACCCCCTTCTCCTTCTCCACATAGCTCACCAAATACCCGTCGATCGCCGTCCGACCCACCACCACGCCCTTCATGTGCTCAGGGCGGTACGTGCCACGAGGGAAGATGAACAGGTCCTATTCGGTGAATTTCAAAAAGAGTACCGACAATGGCGTTACTCATATACGGCACGTCGGAGGAACAGATTGCGTCCAGCTGGGCAAGGTAGGCGTCGTCGGAGAGGAGCGTCGTTACGTTCTTCCAGGGGTAGTTGGTTCTGCGACCCACAATCAGGAGCGGCGGGTCATGAAGACGCAATTGGATATGATGCAGAACGTCCATGAGGGATGGGGAGACGAGAATGTCTCCGTTCACATAGCCGTAGAAGGAGCACGAAATGGGCAAGGATTCCAGGGTCTTGATGAAGGAACGCACATACGGCATGTGGTAGCGATTCGTCTCAAACGCGCTGGAACAAAGCAATGTCCCGTTGCTGGCTTCGCAGATCTGCTGGTAGTAGGGCTCGTCCGTGAAGATCACGGGCTGAACCTCCTCGCCCAGACGCTTCAGTCCTTCGATCATGTGTTTCTGCACTCGCATCGCGAGACTGTCCTAAGAGTGAATCGAAACACGTCGTACGCACGTTCTTTGTGTGAAACGTCGTTCCCAAGCAAAGCGTTTTCCGTACTGCATCCTTTCGGTTGGTAGTCACGCTGCCCGATGCAGGAGAGGGCGTCGCGATGGGATCCACCGCGACAAGCGTCGTCCAGCTGTGAATCAGATGGCAAACGATTTTCACGTACTCTTCTGCTGCCGTTATGACGCACAATAATCGGTGAAAGCAGAGTTTCATCTACATCTCAACAGAAGCCTCGATGACGACAAGGACGCTCAAGGAGAGAACGAGCAGGAAAGTAGCAATCCCTTCTAGCGACGAACGGGCCATCGAGAGAGCGAGCAATCCATATCTGAGCAGGCGTCCAACAAACAGCAAAAATCTCCACAATATAAGCTATTCATGGTCCTTAGAACTTCATATCATGAGGACGGTCACCCTTGCGGAGAGTGAACTTCTCGTG
>ERZ1106923.171-NODE-171-length-28581-cov-16.769964_pt1 | contig 28581 bp, 37 predicted proteins | sample MGYA00403657_ERZ1106923 | MGnify/ENA primary metagenome ERZ1106923 (study PRJEB35170, sample SAMEA104062425) | human gut metagenome | biome: human gut; feature: human-associated habitat; material: faeces | place: Denmark | collected 2012-06-19 ...
TGGTGGAGACGGACGAGGAGGCGTTCGCGAACCTCCCCCACCTTCCTGATCATGAATTGAAGCAATAGAGTAACGTAATCATCCATTTATTGTTGGTGTGTTTGTTATGAGTAGCGAGAGGGTTGTGATGGATAACGAGATGACTGATGAAAACTGAACAACTACAATCCAGAGAAGAATGAAAAACAAACACAAGTATAAATGATCTTTGGGACAGATGTCCACAACCACCGTCTGCATGTTGTGGATGTCGTGTAAATGATGCTCCACCTCCTCCTTCACGCTCAGCACCTCCTCCAAGCTCAACTGCTTCTCCACCTCGAGCTGCACCACCGAGTGCAGATGCGGTCCCGCCTTCCTCGCCAGCACGTTCTTCACCGCCACACGGTCCGCGTACTGGGAATCGATCGCCTTCCCGCAGACGTCACGAATCCTGTCCAGCGTCTTCGCGTCCACGGAGAGCTAGCGGTGAATCCGTCGATTCGCGCCTACGTCGACCATTTCGCCGAGCGACTTCCAGCCCACTTCGCAACCAGTCTTCAGCACGACGGCACCTACCGCGATGCCGGCAACGGGATCCATCCACGGCAATCCGATGAACTACGCCATTACCTTCATCGCGAGCACCAACTCTTCCGGAGAGACCGACCAGCGCCACGATGGCAGAGAGCGCGTCCACGCGGTGGTGCCACGCATTCGCCTTCAGCACGCTGCTGTCCGTCTTCACGGCGATCTTCATGGTCTGGCGGTACAGCCACTCCTTCATACCGACGGAGAGCACCAGAATGCCCACGCCCATGCTGTCGAGGAGCGTATTATTCGCCGTAAGCAGCTCCATTCCGTGCGAGTGCGTGGAGGCGACTTGCGCCGCCGCCTGCACGGCTTCTGGATGCGGGAAGTACAGAGACGACAGCAGCTCATACGCGTTTCGTGAAGGAAGCGATCCCTCCCATGCGAAAGGATATGTGCGAGAATACGGCACAGGACGTGAAAATGAGGATGCCGGAGACGAAGAGACTCGACACCTACGTTCTCAGGGGAGAAAACCGCCTACGGTTTCCAGCTTCCCGTATCCGTAGATCCACTTCTTGTTGGGCGGACGGCGACTGTAGTTCACGGTGCCGAGCGTCACAAAGTCGGTGATCATGTCGGAGAGGGAGTGCGCCGCCTATCCATGAGAGAACGGGAGTATGGATACGTCGGCAATCACAGACGAGGAATTCATGAGGACGCCCAGCACTGCCTTCGTGCCTGTCAGCACCACGTTCATCCCAAGTCCCCAGTACGTCACCTTCTTCATCTCCTTTGTTTGCATGATGGGATCGTCCAGTTCTGCACCGTGATCTCCGTGAAACCGCCTCGTCACCTGCTCGTAAGTGTAGAACGGATATCGATGACGCAACAGTGCTTTGACGATAACGGATTTACGTAGTAGTTTCTCCTCTGGAGAAAACAAGCCGAATCAGCAGTACGCGTACTGCCCCCTCGTACGATGCAACACAGCACGACGGATGCGCGAGGAACACTTTTGTTACCGTTTTGAAGGATTCGGATCATGATTAATGAAACACAGAAATGATAGCTCGAAAACGCCCCGATTTCTGGAGCGATTTGTTGCAGGAGAGATCGCATCCGTCGCGTGATGATTCAGCCATTCAACCACGCTCTGATTCATGTGGAGCATCGTAAGCTGAGCGTAGCGTCTTGCCGTTTGCCTTAGTCCCAGGTGGATTATGTCGCGCTATCGTGCCTCCAGAGGAGCGTCAGTCACCATACGAAAGCGTTTACGACGTGTCTCTTCGGCTCCCCTTCTGATGTGTCGTCCTTTCTCGACGGATTGTGCAGTGACCGTTGCCAGTAGTTCGTCACGCCCTTTTGTTATCGTGTAGTCACTCGCACAGTGTATCGGAGGACAGCATCGATCTGTACCCATTTCCGTTTTTCACGAATCAGAAGGACTTGCTGGTTTTTGATACGACGCATGTTGACGCTTCGAACTTGTATTCTCTTGTGTGCTCTTCGTTCGCCCATTATGACGTAGGATTTGACGAAACGGTTTTGTTCCGCCTTCTGCAACTGCGTTGTGCTGTTTGTCCCGTTTTCCAGAGACCAAGCGTCGTATGAGGCGTGCTTCCACACCTACCTTCATTCTCTTGGTTTCATTCTACCGTGGAATTGATGCGTAGTATCGATTCACGAGAAATCACTGCTGATTTTGCACACCAACGTGCCTCCCGGCGAATGCGACTGGACGTTTGAAAAGACGACAAACCGCTTCCTCGCCACGTGGCCATCCAGTATTTTGCACGCGTTTCGTGCTGTGATCGCCGTGGACATTCCCATACACAGAAGAGAGAGTCCTCAGGACGCCTCTCCTTCTCCCGTGCCGCCAAAGACGGGCTATCTGAACATCCAACACAAGTGCTCGTTCCCCTCCTCGACCGCCGACACGAGGAACGTCTTCGTGGAGCAGGCTTGTCTGGCACTGCGCTCTCTCATCGCCTCTGCCCCCAGCTCCCTCCCATCGACGCGGACACTCCTCGCCCACCTCCCCTACGCCATCCCTCTGCTGAACACATCGCCCCACCTGACTCCGTCCACGCTGGAGAAGACGCTCTTTGCGTCGCTGTCGCTGCCCTCGCAGTCGGTTCGGTCGTTCGTGACCACGCTGTGGGAGGCGATCACGCCGCTCCCCTCCATCTCCTTCTCGCACAGCCGCTTCCAGGACGACTACTACTTGCGCTTCTACAACCGGCTGAAGCTGTGCGAGTCGCTCTTCATTCGCTTCGTCGTCGCCACCTATCGCCACAGCGGATTTGAGGTACTCGCGGGAGGCGACCAGCGCATGCTCCTGCACAACATCCACAAGGTGATGCGCCGCGAGCTCGAGGCGTACTTGCCGTGCTGCGCGTGTCTCGCCATTCGCACGGATCGGGAAGAGGGAGGCGTCATGAGCGTGTACAACCGGAGCGCGTATCGCAACGAGAGGCAGACACAGCCGTTGTGGTGCGGAGTCGTTGTGATGTCTAGTTACCAACTGCCCTGTATTCTGGCGCAGAAGCAGCACGACGGTCATCAGTCCGTGTTCGTCGCTGATTACAGGTGGGCGCAGAGAAGGGCTGTTGAGCGTAGAAAGTGGCTTCTTCACCATCACGACCACTACACGTGGCGAGGGGACTACAAGAAGCCGGGGATCCAGGTGCTGGACGAGGAGGAGTTCCGCCAACGCGTGCTGGAGGAAGTAGCGATTCCGGACGCGGAGTTCGCGCTTCGCCTCGATTCGCTCGTGCGCGAGGGCTCCACGGTGCGGCAAACGCTGCTGCGTTGCGAGGAGGAGGACGTGGAGCGAATTCACGAGGAGGACGCCTACGCTGTGTTCGTGCCCTACTGCTGCTGCTGCTGGAGACGGATGGACGCTGCGGTGGTGCGGAAGGAGGGTTTGCAAATGACGGAGGAGGACGCGATGCACTTCAGCGCGATGGACACGGAGTGGTTTGCGGAGTCGGTGTACCTCGTTCGGTGCAGTCGCTGCCGCGCCAACGCCGCTCCTTCTTCATTCCACTTTGCCTCCACGTTTACTCCGTTTGCGATCGACGGCGTTCCTTCGCTCTATCTTCCCTCTCTGCAGAACGACCAGATCTGTCCGCTGTGCACGTGCCTGCTTCATTACTTCCAGGAGCCTAAAGAGACGAAGACGGTGGAGAGGCCGCAATGGCACTTGAGGATACCTCCTTCGGAGAGAGCGCGAGTGAGGACGAAGCTGGTGAGCACCATTCGGTTCATGGACGAAAAGGTGGGTGCTGTGCGTTTGGGTGACGGTATAGTTGGAGGAAATCAAGAAAAGGAGGTAGTGTAGTTGATCGTGTTCCGTTTCAGTTTGTTACAGTAAATAAGGGACATAGGGGCCAGGTGTCCCGATTGTGTGAAGCGCTATTAAATGGTTGTAATCGCTTCTTCTACGGAGATCGCTTTGCATTTAGCTTTTGAACTCGCTCGCGTGAATAACTCGCGGCACCTTTTCAATCCCTTTCTTTCCTTTGTGTACCTCCACGAGAAGGAGTTTATATCGGATTATGAGGGCGCGAGTCATCTCAGAAGACACTCAACAGGTCATCTGGAGAAGAAGCTGGTGACATTTCTGATCCAGATGTCCGCTTTTCATTGCACGCATTTTAACTGTCACGTTGCTTCTAATATTATGGTGCTCCTTGGCTACGAATCTTACCAGCTGAGAAGGCATCGTTTCAGGCAGAAAGTCGAGAATTATCTCCGTCAACAGCGCCGCGAAGGCGGCTCTGTTCCTCCGTCAACCCGAACTGGCATCACGCTGAAGACGCAGTTATCGGATCCTCTGAAGGGCTCTTCTCCCAACTCGTCAGACAGTGACGCTTATGACGGAGTGAAATACGCCGAGGTGGATTCTCTGACTCCGAGAAAGGGTATCCAGTATGGAAAGAAGTCCAATCGCTTCGACTCCGGTTATCTGTTTGCTACTGCTGATAAGGATACGGACTATGTGGATGAGGGCGTAGCAGTCCCGCAACTCGTCTTGTAGTACTTGTAGTACTTGAGTTGCATGCTCACCCTTCGCTTTGCATTCGTTTTATTTCAGGTGTTATTTGTCCACGTTTAACAGAGTCTGTTTTACCCTTTTCTTGTTTCTTCGACAAACCACGCTATACTACAGCGATAAAAGAATCTAAAACACCCCTGACCACATTGGCTCTCGACTCCACCTTCAGGTCTACTCCTAACGAGCGCAGCCCTGTCCTACCCTCTGCGTACAGCAGCCGCAGCTGGCTCGCGATCACGGGAACAAGCGTGCTACGAATGAAGCCCTCCGCCAGCACGAACTCCATGTGTCTCGGGAGAACGTACGTCTTTCCGTCGAGCAGTGCGGATAGGCAGACCAGGTGCGTGAGATAGGAGAGAGAGTTCTTCGGAGAGAACATGGCGACGGAGCTGTGCTGTCTCGTCGCCACGATGATGTCCGTGATGCGCTGCTTCATTTCCAGACTGATGAAGATGCGGGACGCGTTGAGCTTGATCTCCTTCAGCTCATCCACGCTGAAGCGATAGTACATGTTTCTACGCGTTATGACGCACTTTCGCACACACCGCTTCAGCTCCTCTTCGATCTTCTCGCACGAGAGACCGTTGTGGAGATCTTCGGTCAGCTTGGCTTGGTTCTCGACCAGTCCGAGGAGATTCCAGATCGACAGCTTGCTCCTGTCCGAAATGTTGAGGGGAATGCTGATGTGGAAGGCGTTGAGGTAGATGGGATCCATCGCGAGAGGGTAGGTGAGCGCGATCTTCCTCTCGGCAGACCTAGACGGAATGCAGTGCGGATATGAATACGGATAGGGAAAAACGGTGTACTGAACGGCCACCACGCAGCAGAACATGCGGTCGTGGGGAACCAGGAGAACGGTCTAGGCTGAATGCAGAGACGGTGGGATACGTCAAAGAAGTAATGCTGAACACTGGGCGGTGCGATATCCAGGTGGTACGCGACGAGGATGGAGCACTTCCCGTGACTGATTTGACTACACTCGAACGGGGAACAGAAAGATACTCCACGATGGTCTTGATCTCTTCGACGGTGGTAGACTGCGTGAAGCAGATGGACTTGATGAGCGCTCCCTTGATCACCGCGTTCACGGCTCTTTCGAGCACCTTCGTCGTCTGACGCGAGTACTCGAGATTCAGACAGTCCGCTGGCGATTTTTCCAGTTGGAAGTTCATTTCCAGCAGCAGGTGCTTCTCGAACACGAGGCACTGAACCAGACACCACTGGAAGTAGCATCGCTCGTACAGGTTCCCATTCTCGAAGTAGTCCTGAATGTCGCCCTGGAACAGATCCTCTTCCATTCTGTGTGCGGGAAATCCGACTGTCCTCATCGATGAAACTCCCGTCCCTTTCCTTCCCATGTTTGCTTCGATGCTGCACCGTTTCTGCAGTCGGGCGTTTGCGTTGCAGAGACGTGGCGTTTCTCTCTCCCAAGGACATCGTTTGCCGGTCCGAGGCGTGGATTGCTTCCGTTTCATCTGATTTCCATAGTTATCTGTTGTGTCAGCGGCGCCAACTCACTTCGACACAAAAGTATCGACTCCCATTTACTACGTGAATGGCGAGCCCCATATTGGTCACATGTGCTATTTCTTTCTTCCTCTCACCTGCAGATACAGCTCATCGTTTGCTGACGCGATTTCGCGGTGGGAGTCGGTGAAGGGCAAAACGGCGTTTCTGACGACGGGGACGGACGAGCACGGACAGAAGGTGCAGAGAGAGGCGGAGCGGCGGAAGATGGAGGTGAAGCAGTACTGCGATTCCATCGCCTCTTCCTTTCGTGACGAGCTGTCCCACTACTCCCTGTCGATCGGCCGGTTTATTCGCACCACCGATGACGATCACGTTTCTGTGCCACTGCGTTTTCCGAGTGATGCGTAGCGCGTGAAGGCGGCGTGGGAACAGCTCATGAAGAACGGCGATCTCTACGAAGCGGACTACAGCGGCTACTACTGCCGATCGGACGAAGCCTTCCTGACGAGCAAACAGGTGTACGAAAAGGACGGGAAACTGCTCTGCAGAGAGAACGACAACCCGGTGGAGATCGTGAAGGAGAAGAACTGGATGTTTCGGTAATGACGGGAAGTGCGCGTGACGCGTAGTCTCCAGAAGTACAAGCCAGATTTGCTGAAGTTCCTGCAGACTCATCCTGAGTGGGTGAATTCCTGAAAAGGGATGTGATGTGCAGATTACCCCGAGCTTGTTCCAGCGTGACGCCGTTCGCATGATCGAAGAGAGCGAGCAGGACCTGAGCGTGAGTCGTCCCCTGTCGCGCGTCCCGTGGTCCATCCCGGTGGACGACAAGACGGGCGTGTACGTGTGGATCGACGCGCTGACTAACTACCTGACGACGAGCGAGGGACGGTCGTTCGACCGCGTGATCCACGTGTTCGGAAAGGACATCCTGAAGTTCCACAGCTACTACTACCCCTGTTTGCTGATGGCGCTGGGTGCGTTCTGCCGAAGCACGTGACGAGTAGACCTGCCGCTGCCTTCGACCCTGATTTGCCACAACCACTGGACGGTGAGGGGCGCGAAGATCAGCAAGAGCAAGGGCAACTACGTGCCGTTGAAGCAGCTGCGCCAGTTCGTGCCCGGGGAGATGATTCGCGGGTTTTTGCTCACGGAAGACACGCTGCATCGCGACGGCGACTTCTCGACCGAGGTCCTTCTCCGCAGGACGAGCGAGATGGCCGACGTGTACGGGAACCTGCTCATGCGGTCGCTGGGGAAGGCGATCGCCAGTCCCGTGCTCAGCCGAGCGGACGCGCTGGAGCCGATGTGTGTGTGTGGCGCCACGAAGCAGCGACTGGAGGAGCTGGTGAGCGAGGTGGCGAAGAGGTTGGAGTGAGTGGAGAGGGTGAGACGCAGATATGACCGTTTCGCGTTCTGCGAGGGCTACGAGCTCGTCATGAACGAGCTGAAGGCGGTAGTCTCCGTTGTTTCTCCGTGACGTGAAGATGAACCTGCTCTTCAACGACCAGCATCCCTGGACCTTGGCGAAGGAGGAGAAGAGCGTTCCTGCGTTGTGCTCGATTCTGTAACGGGTGCTGGCGAGCGTGAGGCGTAGAACGGAGGTTTGGGAGTCGCTTCGCGTGTGCTCGATTCTGCTGCAGCCGCTTCTTCCCTCCCGTAGTCTCTGCGATTCGAGTTTACTGTAGACGCGGCGAAGGCGCTGCACCTCCTCTCTCCCGCGTATGACGAGAACGCGATCACTCCCCTGTCTGCGATTGCGTCCAAGCCGCTGGACCTTCACTCCATGCGCTGCTGCTCTGAGCGGCTCTTCAAGAAGCTGTCCAAGACGGAAGAGGCGCGTCTTTTGAAGCTGTAACGTGGTTGTCCTTTTCTCTGTTTCTTCAACTTTCACTGCGTGTGTGGAGCGCATTTCTCGCGCAATAGCGTTCTGTGCCGTTCGATAGCGGGAGAAGAGAAGAGGCGAAAAAGGGTGGGGGTAATTGGGCTGTATAGGAGTGAAATAGAGACCTCCCCATTCCCGGATTCTCGTTGTTTTGTGTTCCCCAAGGAGGTGTATCTCCACACCGCGCCCAGACCGTGCAATAGAGAGAACGCAAATGGGGGAGGCGTGAAATGGGCTAAGAAACGGGGCATCATGCCTTGCACATTGAAAGCGGGAATTTTCATGTTTTCGCGGACCCGCGTGGAATCAACCGCATTGTCGAATCACTCAATTATCTGAGCTATTCGAGACATGAAAACGAGTCTAATTGCTCTTGCGTTATTATGGGCTATTGGTACGCTCAGAACCGTCGGGAGTGACGATTAGGAACATCCATTGTCTGTTCGTCTAACCAGTATACGATCGAAATTCACCGCATCTACACGAGTAATGCGGAGAAAGAGACGCTCGAGATTTGGATGGACGACTCCATTACTGGACAGAAGGTGTTCACTGGCGTCGGCGCCGGTAGAGCGTATCAGGAAGTGATCTCCGAGTTCTGCTGGGACCAGAGAAACTACATTTTCAAGCTTTCCTCTACGTGGATTGTGTTTCCCATGTCTCACGAATTAGCGACACCAACGGATGGGCCGAGGGCTCCTACTTCTACGTCCTGTCGAACGGAGTGGAGCACATGCGCGCGACGCTGACGGGAGCGACTGCCAAGGAATTGACCTTGTCCCGTGCGGATTTCTCCCCGGCTGTGACGTATAGTGGTCTACCTCGTCCCCAGCGTCACTGCCTGGAGATACACGGCCACTGATCCCGGCAACAAGGGTTGGACCCAGTCTCTCCCCTACTGGACCGCCTACACGACGGGCCAGTTCCCCACTGCCAGTTCGACTCGCTACTACGCCAACACTGTCACCGTGACCGAATCGTTCAAGAGCAAGGCTGTTTGGGAAGCTTTCGTTTACAGCGCTGGAGGCTTCATCCTCTACATCAACGGCGAGGAGGTGGACCGCGTGAACCTTCCTTCGTACCCGATCGCCGCCGCTCTCACTCCTAGAGCCAACGTGGGTCACAACACGCTCTGCGAGGCCGAGCCCCCCGCTCCCTCCTGGCACCGCGTGACTCTGCCCGGATACAAGTACAAGTCCACCTCCTACCTCCTCGTGGCGGTGGAGATGCACCCCTGCACGACCTCTCCCGTGGCCGACGAGTTCAAGGCGATCGTGCTGCCCTCCGCTCTGGGTGCGTGTGCGTTGAGGACGTAACGTGTAGACGGCGTGAACCGCCTGGTGAACGTGAACGTGAAGAGCGAGGTGGACGGCGCGGCCGTGGGCGAGCCCTCGAACATCGTGGACGGTCTGTCCTCCACGTACCTCAGCGCGACGGTGCCCGCGGACAAGGAGCTGGTGATCACCTTCGACCTGAACTCCAACCGCGACTGGTTCAACCGCTACTCGATCCAGTCCGCCGCCACCAACCCCGCGGCGGACCCCTCGGAGTGGCAGTTGCTGGGTAGCTTCGACGGCGAGCAGTGGTACCAGCTGGACTACCGCACCAACGAGGTGTTCAGCGATCGGAAGCAGACGCGCGAGTTCGCGCTGAAGGGCCAGCTGTACTCGTTCGCGCACCTCCGCTTGATTCTGAGTAGGCGCGCGAGGCGAGGGTGAGGTGTAGAGGACCGCTTGGACGACGAGTCCACCACCATGCAGATCGGCGACGTGCAGGTGTACGCCGTGGACGATGACTCGGCAAAGACCCTCACTTACGGCTCGCAGTACCTTACCTACTTCGCGGACTTCGGTGGCATGATCGATATGTCCCCCATGTACGCGGGCTACAACGACTTCTCGATCACGCCCGCTCTGCCCGAGGGCCTCTCCTTCAACACGATGAACGGTCAGATCCTGGGCGCGCTGGCGCTGAACATGGTGAACGAGACGGTGTACACGGTGAACGCCACCAACGTGATGACGCAGGCCAGAGAGCAGGTCTCCTTCACGATGTCGATCCGCAGTAGGTTGGCGGTGTGGCGGTGTGAGTGTAGCGTGCGACCTGAGCACGAAGGCGATGGTGGAGCTGCGCAAGTACAACGTGCCCGGCAGCAGCAAGGACTACGTGTCTGTTGACCTGGACAGCATGTTCATCAACAGCGTATCCGGCGAGGACGCGGAAAGCGTCACTACGATCCGCCTCTGCTTGGAGCGCCGCCAGTACAAGCTGTCGCTGCGCTCGCTGTCCGGCGAGGGCTGGAACGAGGGCGCGTACCTGGAGGTGTACGTGTTCTACGACACGAAGAACTCGATTCTGGTGGGCCGCTCGACGCTGCGCGGTATGAAGGTGAAGGAGATGACCTTCTTGCCCAGCACGGAGCTGCCCAACTACTCGCTGCCATGGGCGGTGTTCACGGGCACGGGCGAGCCGCCTGCGGACTGGAAGACGAACATGAATACGGCGGAGGGCTGGACGACGTTCCAGATGGAGAACGGACACGGTCCGGCGGTGGACCGCCCCGTGTGGTTCCTGAAGCAGCAGGTGACGACGAACAATGCGGCGTCGTCACACTCGTACGAGATGGGCGTGTACTGCCGCGCGGGCGTGGTGGTGTACATCAACGGCAAGGAGGTGTACCGCGCGTACGTGCCCGAGGGCGAGGTGTCGAGCAGCACGACGATCACGGGCGGTAAGGCGACGCCGTACTGGCACCGCATCATCGGTCTGCAGAAGAACTTCATCACCGGCGTGAACACCATCGCGCTGGCGGTGGTGAACACGCCCGCGAACCGCAACGTCACCATCGACGCCAACGTGCGCCTGTACTTCAGCCTCTCCTCACTGGACATGCCACTGAGCGTGAGTCTGACGGCGGAGACGACGGACGACTCCATCAGCTACCCCGTGTCCAACCTGTTCGACGGCGACTACCGCACGCGCGCGATGATGCCGCGCGCCAGCAACACCACGATCACGGGACCGCAGTACTGGGGCTTCCACTTCGACGACGAGTCGGCGGTCGCCGTCAGTCGCTACTGCTTCGTGAGCAACGACGCTGCGGGCCGCTACGACCCCATCAGCTGGGACCTGTACGCGTCCACGACGGGCAAGGGCGACACGCTGACGCAGTGGACGTTCTTCGGCTCGTGGGACACGATCAAGTGGAACGCGCGCAACGAGCGCATGTGCTTCACGATCCCGCAGATGGAGTACCCCTACCGCTACTACCGCTTCGTGATGAAGAGCAACGCCAACCAGGTGCCCGACAACTTCTTCTCGCTCGCCGAGATAGAGCTGTATACGGTGAACGTGGAGTCCTTCGCGGACTCGGACCTGTCGTATAACCCCAGCAGCGTGATCGTGTATCACAGCATCGCGATGTCGTCGATGCAGCCGTCGCTGTCGGGCTTCTCGCAGTGCTCCATCACACCCGAGCTGCCCTACGGTCTCAGCATCGACGCCTACACCGGCGTGATCAGTGGCACGCCCGTGGGCGCCATGGAGATGACCTCCTACTCGGTGACCTGCAAGAACCAGCGCGGCTCCTCGCGCACAGCCACCATCGCCATCACCGTCCAGTCCTGCGTCCTGCCCAAGCGTCTGTTCTCTGTGTCCGTGCCCGACGTGGGCGAGCTGGGCGAGCACATCTTGCTGACTCTGTCGGTGGGCGCCAACCAGATCGCGCAGTACCAGGGCTTGCGTAACTACGCGACGCACACCGTCACCGCCTGCGTGGATCCGTCCTCCGCGACGCTGACCTTCAACGGCGTGAACGACTACAACCTCGGTTCCAAGTACGCCATCGTGCGTCTGGCGGACAACCGCGAGCTGTTCCGCACGGGCGCGCAGAAGGAGCGTATCACCTTCTACCCGTTCTACGCGGTGGACGAGTCCAGCACGTGGAGATATAGCTACGGCGCGATGCCGCAGGAGGGCTGGCAGACGAACAACGGCACGGAGGCCTGGTCGGCGACGGAGGCGGGCAAGTTCCCCGCGACGGAGTCGGTCGCGCAGTACTACAGTACGACCTTCGCGCTGTCCAACTTCAACGAGTTCGTGGCGTTCGACCTGCAGGTGCGCATCCAGGCGGGAATGCGCATGTGGCTGAACGGTCAGCTGATTTCGTTCCTGAACCTGCCGTTTACCGGCATGACGAACGAGACGCTGGCGTCGACACAGTACGCGATCCCGCAGATGCGCAAGAGCTCAAGCCTGAACACGAACCTCCAGGCGAACAACGTGCTGGCGGTGGAGATTCACCGCGGCAGCAACATCCCCTCCTCCAACACCTTCCTGCTGAAGTTCCTCCCCGTGCCGCAGAGCCAGTCGCGCGTCATCGAGGGCTCCGCCTCGTCCAACGTGGCGGGTCTCGCGGAGAGCGACGTCAGTCTGGCGTTCGACGGCAACGCGAACACGTTCTTCCAGCACGACGGCGTGTGCGAGGGCACCACGCTGGAGTGGGATTACGACGGCGCGAGCACCCACGCTGTGAACAAGTACGTGATCACTGCCGGCAGCTCCTGCAGTCACCTCGCGCCTTCCTCGTGGAAGTTCGAGGGCTCGCACGACGGCGTAAGCTGGACGCTGCTCGACGTGCAGTCATCGGTGCAGTGGAACGTCACGGCGGAGGCGAAGGCCTTCCTGTTCTACCAGGAGAACGCGTACTCCATGTACCGTCTGACCGTGACGCGCTGCCAGAGCAGGGACATGATTGTGAGCGACTGTCCAGTGTCTGGCTTGAAGATTGCCGACATCTCCCTCCAGGTGGGTAGCATCGCCGCGGAGCAGATCTGCCACCCCGCTGGCGGCTTCCCCAGCGCCATATCGGGCACCTACGCGTACGCGGCGTGCGATATGAACTACTCGGGCTACAAGCGCCGCCTGTGCAGCAACGGCGTGTTCCAGAACATCGAGCTCTTCTGCACCGTGTCGGCGCCGTCGTCGTTCAGCTACCCGCGGGATAGCTACGAGCTCATCGCCGAGGCGCCTATCTCGCCCGCGATCACGCCCGCCATCGTGTGCAACGACTGCGCGTTCACCATCAGTCCTGAGCTGCCCTCGGGCATGGTGCTGGACTCCGCGCGAGGCGTGCTGTCGGGCACTCCGCTGAACATCACGAGCAACACGCACTACACGATCGTCGCCTCCAACGTGGCGGGCTCGGCGTCGCTGGTGCTGGACATCTTGACGACGAACGAGACGGTGCACTGCTTCATGGACCTGCTGAACGGCTGGGAGACGACGCTCGCTAACACCACGGCGATCAAGGCGTGCCCCAACGCGGACTACGAGGGCAATGTGACGCGCTACTGCAACTACGGCTCGCCCGCGTACTGGAGCGGCGAGGTGAACAACTGCGTGTTGCTGATTCCCAACATCACGCTGACGAACACCACCTTCTCCTTCGTGAAGAACGAGCAGATCGCGCCCATCGTGCCGATCATCACCGGCTCGGGCATAACCTCGCGCACCATCTCGCCCACGCTTCCGGCCGGTCTGTACTTCAACCCCGCCACCGCCACGATCAGCGGCAAGCCGACGCAGAGGATCGCGCAGACGATGTTCACCATCACGGTGCGCAACAACAACGGCGCGGCGACCGCCACTCTGCAGATCACGGTGACGGCGTTCACGTGCGCGGCGTCGGACGGCTGGGCGGAGACGGACTCGGGCGACACGGCGTACAAGGTGTGCGAGACGAACAAGGAGGGCAACTGGTACCGCGTGTGCTCGTCGGCGAACCCGCCCGTGTGGGAGAACCCCGTGAACCAGTGCAGCTACATCAAGCCGGTGGTGACGTACTCGTCCTCGTCGTACGCGCTGCAGCGCGGCCAGCAGGTGAGTCTGGTGCCGACGACGCAGTTCTACATCACCTCATGGTCGATCACGGGTCAGCTGCCCACGGGTCTGACCTTCTCCAACAGCAACGGTGCCATCACGGGCTCGCCGACCACCATCACGGCGCTGACGACGGTGACGATCAACGCGGCGAACCCCGACAAGACGACGCAGGTGACGCTGGCGTTCTCGGTGAACGTGTACAAGTGCAACGCGGAAGGCGTGTGGCCGGAGACGGAGGTGGGCAACACCTTCACGCTGGCGTGCGACAACACGGCGCTGATGGAGGGCGACCGCAAGCGCACGTGCAACTACGCGAGCGGCGCCGTGTCGTGGGGCGAGGTGGTGGATACCTGCAAGTACAAGGCGCCCATCCTCGTGTACCCCACGACCACCATCTCGGTGCGCAAGGGCGAGGCGCTCGTGACGGTGACGCCGCAGACGGGCAACCAGATCGACTCCATCACCATCGCGCCTTCCCTCCCCGCGGGACTGGCGTTCCACTCGGGCTCGGGCGCCATCAGCGGCATGCCGACGGGCGACGCGAGCAACCAGGCGTACACGGTGACGGCGTCGAACCGCGACGAGCAGACGCAGGTGGTGCTGCAGATTATCGTGAGCGTGGCGGCGTGCACGCCGGACGGTTCGTGGAAGGAGACGGAGCGCGGCGAGACTGCGTACATCTGGTGCGCGAACGGTGCGGGCGTGCAGAGTCGTGTGTGCGGCACCGTGACGGACACGAACCCGCAGTGGAAGGGCATTGACAACTCGGGCTGCGTGAGCAGTCCGGAGAAACAGAAGCCGGCGGAGGGTCAGGCGTTCGTGCGCTTCACGCTGCAACTGGCTGGTGTGACCTCGTCGTCCTTCGACGCCTACGCCTACGCAGCGCTGCGCCGCGTGCTGGTGTCGGGTCTGAGCGCGCAGAGCGTGACGGCGAACGACATCCTGCTGGAGAGCCACTCGGCAGGCACCTTCTCGGTGCTGGCGGAGGGCACGAGTCTCCGCGTGCGCGTGATCACGGGCGTTGACAACGGCAACAACCTGAAGGACTCGATCGTGAACCTGGGCAAGACGACGCTGACGTCGCTGGTGCGCAACTCGGGCGTGGCGGCGCTGGGCTCGGCGACGGCGACGGTGGTGGAGTCGTCGTTCGAGATCACGAAGTACTCGTTGTTCAACTCGCTGGCGAGCGTGCTGATCGTGATCGTGATCATTCTGGGTGTGGTCCTGCTGCTGATCGGCGTGTTCCTCTTCCTGGCGCGCAGAAAGAGCGGCGGCAAGAAGAATAGCCACAGCCGCATGGAGAACAAGAACAGACTGGGTCACAGAACGAAGCAGGCGAACGTGAAGGGCTCGAAGCACCACTACGAGGAGGAGGAAGAGGAGGAGAGACCGAGAAAGAAGTCCAAGAAGTCTCACTACGAGGACGAGGAGGAGAGACCCAAGAAGAAGTCCAAGAAGTCCCACTACGAGGAGGAAGAGGAGGAGAGACCGAAGAAGAAATCCAAGGCTTCGAGATATGAGGAGGAGGAAGAGGAGGAGAGACCCAAGAAGAAGTCCAAGAAGTCGAAGAGATACGATGATAGCGAGTAAGTATTTTTCCTCCATACTTCAGGTCATTAACTGCTGCGATTTGCCGTGTTTGTTGCGTTCAAATCCATCTTCCCATCGAATGGACATCTTCGGATTCCCGTACTCCGACGACGACGAGGAGGAATACACGCCTCCCAAGGACGAGGGGGAGGGCGAGAAGGAGAATGACAACTACGTCGCCTCGGACTCTCTCTCTGACGGACTAGATTCTGGAGCTGGAGCCGGAGATTATCCCACTGCCGGAGAACATATTCAACGTTGTGAATCTTGAACACAGTAGCGCTCTCTCTCCTTCGCCCCACTCATAGGCCCGATTGCGGAGAGAACCAGAGCGCGAGGGAATCAGAACGCGGATCTCGAGCCTGAGATCCCGTTCGACACACTGCTCTCAAACAAGGGCAAGATGGACCAGGCTCTGCGAGAAAAGGAGGAGTGTGGGTTATTTTCTCGTGTGATCGTAGGTATCGCAAGTTCGTCGAGGGCGTCTTTTTCAACGACCAGGACGTGGCGACGAATACGACGGATGGAGAGGACAACGACGACGAGGACTACGTGCCTCCGAAGAATGACACCAAGAGAGTGCGTTTCTCCTTCCCTCTTCATTGTAGCTGTCTCCTGCCCCTCCGTTTCATGAACCCATAAGCGAGCAGCCCGTCCGCCCCCTGGCGGAGATGACGCGTCCGCTGAAGCCGCGAACCCGGTCGATGACGATCGTTCCCAACATCGATCCGCAGCCCATCCAGCTGGCTCCCGTAGTTTCAGTCCATCCGTGTGAGCGTAGATGCAGATTCCGCAGCTGCAGTCGCAGTACATGTGTTTCACGCAGCTCGTGATCCAGCTGTACTTGCTGTGCTCACGGCAGGAGTAGCGAAGCCATGCGGGGATGATCCTCAGACAAACGAAACCCCTTCTGAAACGCCTCCGCGACATGGTGACGCGTCTGAAGAACGCGGCCAACGTCGAGTCCTCACTCCCCGCGGGACTCTCCTCCTCGTCGGCGGACCTCGTGAAGTCGCTGCAAACCCTCCACCTCTTCCAATCGTCGTTCCCGCGGGGACAGTCGTCGCGTCCCTCCCTCTTCGTCAACTACGACGCGATTCTGACCACGCTGAACACGATTGACACGATGTACAGCTCCACCGCCATTCCGCCGCTTCTGCTGCAGAAAACTACCTCCAAGGCGAAGGTCGTGATGTGAGCGCGTTGTGTGTGATTCACCCACAGCAACCTGCTGGACGACCCCGTGTACGCCAGCGTGATGAGCACCTTCGGCAGCAGCTTCGACTCGGCGCTGAATCCCGTGCTGCACGGAACCAACAGTGGCGGTGGATACGGTTCCACGGGACGTCTTCAGTTCACGCCACACGAGGACCGACTGCTGGCGCTGGGGCTGTACGGGCGAGGCGTGTGGGTGAGGTGTAGCGTGCTGCTGGGCGACGACTACGGCATGATCGCGAGGGAGCTGTTGGTGACGAAGAGCGAGAAGCAGCTGCGCAACCGGTCGAAGAACCAGCGAAACAACCACCGGCAGAACATCATCCGGCAGTACTACGCGATGCTCACGGAGTTCGTGAAGTGGGACCCGTCGGTGTACTACCAGATTTGCACGACGATGGTGACGCACGCGGTCACGTGGCAGACGCTGCAGCGCCTGTACTTCTACTTCTACAACGACGTGACGCTGAAGTACTACTGGCTGCACAGCTACTTCCACATTGTGAAGAAGATGCGCGAGACGCGCGCGACGCAGACCGTGCCCTTCTTCCTGACCATGCCCCACATGGAGACGATCGAGGTGCCAGTGATGCACACGCCGCGAGCGGAGGGAACGCGTGGGAGAGCGGGCGGTGGATGAGGCGTAGGGCGGCTGCAGCGGATACGAGCCAATGCGGATCCGTCCAACCAGGTGTACGAGAAGGACGTGATTCTGGGAGATGACGTGAGCGGGTACGACGAAGGGAGGCAGCATCGGGGGACCGATGGTTTTGGAGACAAGAGAGCGCGTGTGGAGCAGATTGAGAGAGAGGAGTTGTCCGACGAGGAGGTGTAGTGCGATCTGCTGAATCGAGAGTGTGTTCTGTGAATGGAGAGTATTCGATTGAATGGGGATGGAATATGCTTCCCCGAATTGAAAAGAGGTGTAACATACCCTGTTTGTTGCGAGGCACAACAACACATTTTTCATCTCCAAGGCGCACTGCGTTTGGCTCGTTTCCCTAGCGTGTAACCTCGATGCTGCGACTGAGCGGAAGGAGATTCTCCACCCTTTCTGCGGCCTACGCGAATGCGGTGAGCAAACAGCTGATCAAGGAGGACGCGTGCCAGCTGAATGTCGTTCGCTACCTCGACCGTTTTCAGCGCGTCATGGAGTCCTATCATCGCGGACCGATTCCAAATGTGAGAAGGCGCTCCTCCTTCCTCATTCCTAGTACGAAATTATAAAGATGGTGGACGGAAGACCGTTGTCGTGTGGTGTGTATGACAAGGAAGAAGAGGCGAAGCAAGATTTGTGGTTCTTTGGGAAAAACGACAAGGAATCGACCGACTACTACATAAAACCCTATCTGGAGCCGACGACGCTGTCGAGTTCCGTCCAGAAGAGAAAGGTGATCACTTCGAGCATCAACCACTTCCCTCGTCTCCCGACGGAAGTGAGTCGGTATCGCACGTACAGTCAGTTTAACAATACGTGGAAGCAGCCGAAAGCGGCGCCTCTTCCAGCCGATCAGCCCAAAACGGAGGAGGAGGCGGAGCAGAACAACCACCTCACCTACAAGCGTTTGCTGGAGTTGACCAAGGACTCCCCGTTGCCGGATCGAAGAGGCGTCATGAGTCCCATTCCTCGTGTTCCTCGAGGCATCTACCTGTACGGAGACGTGGGAACGGGGAAGAGCTACTTGATGGACCTCTTCTACTCGACCTGCGCTGTGAACGGAGGGAAATGTCGAGTTCACTTCCACGAGTTCATGCAGGACTTCCACCGCCAGATTCACGACTACAAGGAGAAGCAGATTGCGCACGGAGGGAGGGAGAGCCATCTGCACCTCACAAGCGAGAAGGACGCCATTGTGCAGGTGGCGAAGCGAATCGCGCTTTCAAACATCCTCATTTGTTTTGACGAGTTCCATGTAGTGCTGTTGTGTAGTCGTGATCACTAGGTGACGGACATCGCCGATGCGTTGATCCTCTCCCACATCTTCGAAACCTTTTTCAAGGCGGGCAGCGTCGTGTTCACCACGAGCAACCACGCACCCGAGAATCTGTACCAGAACGGTCTGAATCGCTTCTTCTTCCTCCCCTTCATTTCGCTCATCAAATCGCACTCTCGCGTGATTGACATCGCGTCGGCCGTGGATTACCGTCGTTCGCTCGCCCATCGCGTAGAAGATGTCGTATTGACGCCGAACGGTCCCGCGGCGGACGCCGTGTTGTGTCCTTGTTTTCCTTCCACTTCACGGTTAGACGGCATGTTCCCACAGCTGAGTCCCGCGTCGTGCACGCCGTACGACCTCGCCCTGTCCGCCACGCGACACATCACGATTCCCGCGGTGGCGGATGGCGTGTGTCGCATGCCGTTTTCGCTGATCTGTGAGGACGTGAGGTCGAGAGCGGGGGGTCACAACTAGGACCGAGGAACGGACGACTACGAGCAGCTGGCGAAGGACTTCCACACGGTGATTATCACGGACGTAGAGTCGAAAAGTGGGGGGTGAGGGGTAGATACCGCAGTTCGACGTGAACCAGCCCAACATCCTGAGTCGCTTTGTGAAGATGATCGACCAGTTCTACGACCACCGCACACGGGTGATCATCACGGCGGAGACCGATGTGGACCATCTCTTCGACAAGGTGTTCGAGAAGGAGAAGAGCATTCAGAAGGAGCTGGCGACGGTGAGGCGAGAGGAGGAGGCGTGATGCGTAGAAGGAGACGGACCTGATGCAGCAGGGCAGACTGGCGGCCATCTCCTCGCTGGTGTTCTCGTGCAAGCGGACGCAGTCGAGACTGATCGAGATGACGGGGAAGGACTACTTGGACAAGCATGCGCTGGAGCATGATGGTTGGGGTGTTTGTGGAACACAGGGTTGTGGCGTGTAACAAAGAGAACACAGGTTTGTGACGTTTGTGGAACACAGAGTTGTGGCGTGCAACAAAGAGACAACGCACACTGAACTAACACAACAATAATACAGTCGAAGGGAATGTGGTTCTACGCTAAAGAGGGGGAGCGAATGCTACCATGATGAACGGCGTGTCACGGTTCAACTCACGACCCATGTAAAACAAGCGAACGCTCGAAATGGAGATCTTTCCCTGCACTTCGGGGAACTACGGGTGAGGGCGAGAGCGCGAATGCACATTCATAATCGTGTTGAGCATCATATCGCGAATCTGCCGCTCCGTCACCGTCTTCAAATCGTCCTTGAAGTGGTACGTGTGGAAGTAGAGATGCTTCTCCGGGCTGTGGTCCTTCGGAACGTCGTCCGCCTCCTTCTCGTCGCCCTTGTCGAAGACGTAAATCACCTCCCGCTCCTCGTCCAGGAAGGACTACAATCAGACACCACGAGCAGAGCAAACGGCGCCGACGCGAAAGCGGAACTTGTTGTTCTCTTCCTTCGTTTCTGGAGGTGACGATGCGCTCAAACACGTACCCGTTTCCGCCGTTCCCTCAGTCCCTTCCGTAATCAGATTGCGGGGTTTGGAGTAGCAGTACTTTTCAATCTTGTACACGGTCCCGTTCCGGTCGCGCACCAGCGACAGGTCTCCGGAGACAACGGTGATTCCGTGCTCCTGGAGAAGATTATTGGCTCTCTCCAGCTTTTCTAGAATCGAACAGCGGAAAGACGCGTACCTTCGAGGAAAAGATCGCAGCAGGTGTGAAGAGCGCTCCACACGTCCGGATCTCCCTGAGCGTTGTTCTTCCAGAAGTCCTAGGAGTCAGCAGTCGCACGCACGATTACTTCCCGGATTCTCTTCCATTCGGCCTCGTCGATTGGCGTAACTTGGCCGTTCACCGTGTAATCCCACGGACTGATTCTCCCAAGCTGACTTTCGCTCTTGCTGACCGTGCAACCCATCTCGTGAATGACTTCCGAAACAAAGATGCGGTGAGGGCCCACGAATTCGGAAGTGTACCTCTTCAAGTACCACGAACAAAGAATTCTCAACAACTCGCAACCGAATGTCGATTTTACCTGGATACGCTGCCGACGATGGCTACAAGGCTCCTGCCGAGTGGGATACTCATGAACAGACCTGGATGGGTTTCCCTCAGGTGGGCGCGTTTTCCGCCGGTGACGCGTAGAGACCCGACATCTGGAGAGAGAACGCCGCTCCTGCGCAGAAGGTTTACGCGGACGTCGCCAACGCCATTGCTCGCTTCGAGCCCGTGACGGTGTGCGCTCCCAAGGAGCTGTATACCACGGCTCGCAGCCTGCTGGACAAGAACGTGCGTGTTGTGGAGATGTCCATGGATGACTCCTGGTTCCGCGACACGGCGGCTATCTTCGTGAAGGACGCCGAGGGTCACGTCCGCGGAACCCACTGGACGTTCAACTCTTGGGGCGGTCTGAATGGCGGTTGCTACGACAACTGGGACAACGATCTGCTCGTCGCCGGTAAGATCTGCGATATCGAGCGTTGCCAGCGCTACAAGTACCGCATGATTCTGGAGGGCGGTTCCATTTCCTTCGATGGTGAGGGCACTTTGATCACGACCGAGGAATGCCTGCTGAACCCGAACCGCAACCCCGACATGACGAAGGAGCAGATCGAGGCTGAGCTGAAGCGCGGTCTGGGCGTGGAGAAGGTGATCTGGCTGCCCAAGGGTCTGTACGGCGACGTGGACACCAACGGTCACGTGGACAACTTCTGCGTGTTCGCGCGCGTGGGCGAGGTGCTGCTGTCGTGGACGGACGACGTGAACGACCCGCAGTACCCGATCAGCCACGAGGCGTACTCCATTCTGGAGAAGGCGACGGACGCGAAGGGTCGCCACCTGAAGATTCACAAGCTCATGATTCCTTCGGACATGTTCCGCACGGCTGTAGGCGCGGCGAGTGGGCGTGAGACGTAGGAGGAGTTCAACGGGCTGGTGCAGGAGGAGGGCACGATCGAGCGCGAGTCGAACCAGCGTCTGCCCGCTTCGTACGTGAACTTCTACTTCGCGAACGGCGCGATCATTTCTCCCTGCTTCGGCGTGAAGGAGGACGCGATGGCGAAGGCTGTGTTCCAGGAGGTGTTCCCCGAGCGCGAGGTCGTGATGGTTCCCACCAGAGAGGTTATTTTAGGCGGAGGCAATATCCACTGCATTACGCAGCAGCAGCCTAAGGGTATTAAGGCTTAAGGAGTTCGATGTGTGTGTTGGAGATGCGTTGTGAGGGAGTGAAGAGTGATTGAAGAGGGTGTTGTGTGTGGAAGTGCGTTTTGAATGAGTGAAAGGGAAGTGTTCTCTGAAATGGAAATGCATTACGAGGAGAGACGGAAACGCGTAATGAAACAACACAAAAACAAACACACTATTCTTGGAAAGGGGAAACGGAAAAATGAAACACAGCAGAACGATCTGCCTCGTCATAGATTACACGGATTGGAGAGTTGATAGCGGAAACCACTGGAATTTGTCCGGCTGCAGTGCGATAGCCCGCATACGACCGTTTCAGAGAGACCGGCCCCAAGATCTCTTCAAGCCCTTGCAAATCACGGATTGTCCTCTCTTCATATAGAGGAAGTGTCTACTCCGTGATCCAACGCAGGAACTGCAACCCCCGCCTTCCGCTTCTCGTTCTCTTCCTCTACCTGACGATTGTACTCTCTTTTGATCTCCGTCAGCTTCTCGTCGTATTTCTACTCCATCACGTTGACTTCCCACACCCACTTTCCTGGTTTCGTCATCCAACTGATTCCACTTCAGCTCCAGCAACTCTCGTTTCGCCCCATGACCGCCTTTCATTTGCTGGCAAAAGAGATCAAACGCTACACGTTACAGATGAAAACGAAAAGCACCATCGTCAGCGGGTTCGCTCAGGCGGATGAGATCCTTTGCCTTGCCCAACCGACCGAATACCCTCACATACTGATCTCTGCTGAGCGTCGTCTTGACTGTAACCCTCTTCTTGGCTCCACTGCCCGGAGTGTACTTTGTGGGATTGAAACTACGAATTGAGCAGAACACAAGCCGCTACGATGGAATATTATCGAAAAACAAAGAGGCGATTTGTAGCCGTGTCATCTTCGTGTCGGGCCCCATTGCGCTCTTATGCTTCTCTTCGCTGCACGCCTCTCCGTCCTCGACCTCGCTTCTACACTTTAGAATTGCAATACTCCTCTCACTTGGAAGAATCAAGAGTACCTGAGAGAATACCATTTCTTTTGTGCTTCTTTGGACTATCGGTGATGAAGTAGACACATAATCACCTAAACAGCGCCTTCCGCGCATCTCCAACGATTACGGTTGTCATGTCCGTGTGGACCCTCTTCTTCACCGGAGCATAGAGCAGTTTCCTACGTGTGACCATAGAGCACAGCGGAAACGTGGGCGACCCATTTGGCGGCGGAGACTCGTTGCAATCGCTCATTGTCGGCAAGAATGAGAAATGAACAGAGAGTTCTCTTGGAAGAAACACAAGAGAAGGGGATAATCGGTTTTTGATCAGTGTCGTCTTATTCAAAGGGAGTGCGGGGCGTTTTCAATTCTTGCGCATCTTCGTTTCTGAACGTCTGAAGACGAACCACTCCATAGATCACGGACACCACCTACAGGGGATCGAGTCGATGCTCAGATTACATTAAGCACGAACCAGAGCGCTCCGGACATCGAATAGGACCACGCGGCATGAAATGATGAAGTGCGATTCACCTACGATGGAATCGCAGTGTATGCACTACAAGAGCGAGACTCAGCGACACGCAACACATGATGACCCATCTACGCTCAAGGAGAAGGATCAACCCCACATGGATCCCAGCTTCTTGCTATGCAAATACACCGCCTCGATGCCGATGATATGTGGGAGCAAAAGGAGACTTGGGTTGATTCCTCGCGGCTCCACGCAAAGGGAGGTGACGAGCAGCAGGAATAGGAGAACGCGTGAAACTTGCGCGGAATGGAACATTATTTGGAGGAAGGGATGCGACACGACAATCACGTCGAACAAACACGTTACAAATCCTCAATCGTACTGTCCTCGTAGTCAGATCCCAGCTCGTCGAAGGGGATGATGGTGATCGGCTGATAGTCAATCTCCTTGTAGGACCCCTTTTTCATGGCGTCCTTCACATATTCCTTCAGAAGATTGTGGAAGAAGGGAATCGGGTTCAGTCTTCGCCTAGAACTGAGTGCAGGAGAGAAGCATCACAGTTCAAGCTCTTCCTTTTGATCCTTTATCTTCTTTCTTTCTTCCTCGATGTTCGCCATGATGTCCTTCACGTTTTGCTACGGATTAGGCTGGCTGCGCAATGCCACTTCATGGACAGCCAATTCCGCCTCTAGCGTGGGAAGCGGATCTGCACATCATACGAAGAAGAAGGTTCCTACTCGTCTCCATCTGCTTCTTCAAATCCGCGATCATCTTCTGTTCCGCGTCCAGTTCCTTCTTGTATTGCGACATGAAGCTCTCGTGGACAATCAGAACAGCAACGTTGTTCGTATTCGGATCGTCCCTAGGATGAAGGAAGACGATGGCGATTACGACACGATCTCTTGGATACGCGACTGCAGCACGTGGACGAGCACCTTGCGGTATTCCTCCTCCGAATCGAAGCTATCTACCCGTGAATCCTTCCTGACGCGCAAACCCAGGACAACAGGACCCTTCAACAGACCGTCTATGTCTCACTCTCTTCAAGCAACGCTACCCAGCTGGTACAGCACCTTCATGTAGGGGATGAACGCGCAGTAGTGGTTGCTCTTCCCATCACGCCCCGTTCACACACCTACCTCTTTGGATCCATCCAGCATGTTTGCCACGATGGGGTGCTGCATGTCGTAGCTGTTGTTGATCTCCATGAGCGAGGTCTCGTTCGCGATGGACTCTCCTCTGATATCGCTCGTCACACCCTCGAAGAAGTCCTTGTAGCCTGCAACGCGCGGTCCGACAACAGTGCTGTCGTTGATATTCAGCAGCGTGTGCAGAATCGCCATCATTCCGCAGGAATCCGATTTCACCTAGGCCTCACATGTACGCATGAAGACAACCTAAATGTCACAACAAGGCACACAGCCAAACCTGAGGAACAAAGGTCAAGCCCGGAATCGCCGAAGGGTCCATTTGGAAGAGTTCCAAGCAACGTTCCTTGTGCTTCTGTGTATATGGGAATAGGAGAATGGCTCCATAGATCTTCTTGAACTGGGCAAGGAAGGATTCGTCGACCACTTCGAGGCACGAAACCTACACTGAATGTCACAATGAGCACGATACCTGAATATTCTTTGCTCCCAGCTTCTCCATGATGTCCGTGAAAACGGCTAATCTTCACGAATATAGTGCAACCAAACCCTCGTCGGACTCCAACTGAATGTAGTGATCCATTCTTTCCTCGTGGAAACGCGAATTATCGCGACGGCTCTGTCAATTGGTTTTGCAAATGCCATTCCGTTTCCGATTTTGGATTCCGCTCCATTCCCCATTCTCCAACATCCTTTTATCATGGAAGGGGACTTTGAAGCATTGGGTATATCAATGAATGCACTTTTCACTTCATAGTCAATGCGCTCTCCGGCTTTGGCGTTTCCTCAGCGTCGGCCAAGACATTCGCGTCCTTTCAGCAAGTCATTGACACATCATCGATTTCACGCAATAGGTGGCGGAGCAGGGATCGAAGGGAGCCGAGGACGACGCGAACGTGGATATGTCGAACTTGGACGCGTCCTCTTTCGATATGTCTGCGCTGATCGACGCGTGCAAGGAGCTGTCGAGTAATCAAGATATGGAGAAGAAGGTGAAGCAGACGAACTTGTTTATGAAGCACATTTTGAATGCATATGACGAGATTGTGGAAGAGGGACCCAACGGGAAGGAACAGATTTCGGAGTGCTTTTTGAAGAAGCTGAAGAAGTCCAAGAAGCGCGAGCCGTCGTTCAAGCAGAACCGGCGCCAGCTGCAGAGCAAGGACAAGCATGACAACTACAACGACAAGATGAACCAGAAGATGCTGAAGAAGAAGCGCAACACGCGGTCGAAGGGGCGGATGAGCATTTATTGAGTTTCCTTTAGTGATCTCTTTCTTGAGCAAACACGGCGGTAATAGTATATCAAAATTACTTTATTCCTTCTTCTCCTCCGTTACCGGCTCCTTGTTCCAGCAGGCGAAGAACTTCTTCTGTGTCTTGCGGCAATCCTCCAAACGGGTGTTGTGGACATCCAAGCATCGCGTGAAGGCGCTGAACTCCACGGGGCACTTCTCCTTCACGGCCGTGAAACTGTTGGTGACAACAACAATTGAAGGACTTACGTATCCATCACGCAATCCTGCACACTGTGCGCCTGCGACAGGCACTCCTTGGGATGCTCACACTGCGTCTTGCACTCCATGAAGGCGATGTTCTGCTTGGAGCACTTCTCCTCGATCACGGGTGCGAAAGCGAATAGATCGGCAGCAGTGGGGATGTTTCGGAGATCAACCTTTTCTTCACTCATGCTTGGTACAACTAAAGTGGAGATGAATACTACCGGCGAATAACCGCGGTTCCTGTTCTCTCCCAAGAAACAAAGGATAGATTTCTCATTACACGTTAAGACACACGTCACGAGTCGTTGTGCACCCACCCAACCTCGTATCCGTTCTCCATGTACGGTTCTACGAAGCCACGAAAGATCCCTTGCGTCAGGTCCCATCTGCACCCGAATCCGGATTCGATTCGGATCTCCAACACGACCACGTCGTGCGGCAGCAAGTGGATGTTCATCCAGGAAGCATGCTCCAAAAGGCGGAGCAGAGTCGATAGAGCGACTTCATTCTGGACGGTCTCCTGCCCCTTGAGTCTATTCGTCAGCGCTGGATTCGAATCCCACTCTCCCCACGTGCTTTTGCAGCGGATGCAGTGCTTGCATAGCGCTCTTGCACCCACAGTGAGTTTAGACTTTGGATTGTTTAGTTGCTGAAAGCAGGCGAGGAGATAGGAGCGAGGGGGATAGAGAAGGTCCACAGAGCCCACCGTATGACGGAACCCGAGTAGGTGCTGAAGATGGTGAGGCGTCAGGACTTGGAAGCAGGAAGTCATCACCTCTCGATCATGGCCAATCGAAGAAGGCGATAGTTCCAAGAGGTGAAGAGGGAGTGCAATGTCCTCGAGAGCGCTACACGCCACTTGTTTGTCCCCGTAACCGGGAAGAGAGGAGGAATAGGTTGGGTAGTGTTGCCACTTCTTCCAGTAGAACAGTCGTAGACCGATCTCGATATGAGGTGGCGCGCGGAAGTAGGAGCAATGCGAGAAGAAGTCTTCGTTCATCTCGTTTGCATTGTGAATCCATTGCACTTCACTTGCTGACTATGCGTTACGAGTGAATGGCAGAAGAGACGAGGGAATCCATGAACGCATCAAACGAGGTTCTATAGATTGAAACGAAAATCAGAGCAGGATACACGTTGTTTTCAGAATAATACTCCCTCCAAAACTGCCAGTAGTCACGATCATCTGTAGAAGGCGCTTGCTCCCGCAGTTTCTGCACAATCACTGTGAGTACAGCGTAGCACATGTACTCACACATGAGTGGAGCGTTGAATTGGGATGGGTGATAACAACACTGATCCGGTGGAAGCAGATTAATGCATGGCACGAAAAACACGCGAAATCGCACAGAACCCATCCCTCAAAGAATGACGTCTTCTCCGTGGATTCCCCTCGCTTTCTTGGGATTTTTACTCATAACATGCATGTACCAAATGATAACGTCCAAGTCCGTCGTGCCCGCGGAATCGGACGTGGTGTATTATATGAACAACTCGCTTCCGGAGCAGTACTACGACAAGCTACAGCAGCAAAGTAAGCATGTATCTCCCTTGTTCTTATCGTGTAGAGCAATTTAAGTATGTACACGGGCTGGGTGCGATTACGTCGTAGCTTATTATTGAAAGAGGCAAACAAGGACGAAACCCCGTTTTATGAAGTCAGCGGACTCGATGACATGAAGTTACGTTATCTCCGACTCGTGGGCCGTCCTTTTCATTTTAGAAAGTCCAAGCTCCCGACCTATCCAGATATCCCCTACGGGATGCCAGTAACCGTCGTTCGGGAGCCCTCCTTCAAGGACATGCCAAACGTCACCTTTTTAACGCTGATGCTCAGCCGTTCGTGTGACTTCAAGATCCGAAGCATCGTCCGCAACCAGACGCGAGGGAAACAGCACAATCACGATTACCACATTGTGTTCGTGCTGGCGACCGCGGCCACACCCTGCAACGACAGGATTGCAGAGGAAAACGCGAAGTACAAGGACATTCTGCAGTTCAACCACATGGACAACTACAACAACATCACGCTCTCCGTTCTGTTTTCCTTTCATTACGTGAGCAAGCTCAACCTCCCCGTGAAGTACATCTTCAAGACGGACTCCGACTGTGTGGTGAACTACCCGCTGCTGAAGAGCTACATCGCCTCCTTGCCCACCGAAACCCAGAACAAGCTGTACATGGGTCGCTGCGACACCAACAGCGCCTACAACTACTTCTTGGCGACGCGCAAGAACTTCATCCCTCGCTCCGTGATTCTGAACGAGCTGTACATCCCGTACTACGTCACCGGCGGCGGCTATGTGATTTCCTACTCCATTCTGCCTCGCCTGTTGCTTGGCGTTCGCCACCTGCCGTTCATCGGACACAACGAGGACGTGAACGTCGGGCGCGGCATGAAGATGATGGGCATTCCGTGCGTGAACGTCAAGGACAAGTGGATCGCTCGCTACGGGTGCGGCAGCAAAGAAGTGTGTTCGGAATACGTCGTTCTCCACCCGTCCGCCTACGACGAGGAGATCATCGACTTTTATTCTTATGTACAATGGGGTGTTTGTGGCAAAGACGAGGTAAGCAATCGAGTTCTTTCGCGCGAATGAGCAGAGTCGTTCCTTTCACGGAAACTACTCAGAATCGAAATCCTCCTCCTTCGCAAACCTCTGCTCCTCCTCGATACTCATGGATAAAACAAAGACGCGATAAACTAAACTACTCAGAACCAGAATCCTCTTC
>ERZ1106923.172-NODE-172-length-28483-cov-17.396510_pt1 | contig 28483 bp, 36 predicted proteins | sample MGYA00403657_ERZ1106923 | MGnify/ENA primary metagenome ERZ1106923 (study PRJEB35170, sample SAMEA104062425) | human gut metagenome | biome: human gut; feature: human-associated habitat; material: faeces | place: Denmark | collected 2012-06-19 ...
ACACCAGGATGAAGGAAAGAAAGAACACCTAAAGCGTCGTGAGACACTGCTCGGGCGAGGCACGCACACGCTTACCACTCATTGAATCGATCACAAAAAGAAAAAGTGAGGATGTGAGGGTTCTTGACAGGATGCAGTGGTCGAAATAGAATTCGCGCATGTGATTGGCTGACTGCTTATCCTGACCACTGCACTCCCCCTGTCCTGAAGAACGGGGAGAACGAGTGCATTCCTCCTGGAGAGAAGGCGGCCAAGACTGCAGCACTCCGAGGAATAGTAGGGATGTGAGAAGACCCAACCACCTGTGTCTCTCCTCCCTCTGCTTCCGTTTCTCTCCTCAGACTCCATCCACCTCCTCCCGATAATTCATTCAAACAACCCCCTCAACAAATGAAGGAAATGAACATTCGGGCCATTTGCAACAGGATCGTCCCGATTCGTTTTCACGTTGGGAATCGCATTCTATCTGAAATGGAACAGTTTACAGCAATCGTAGTGACCGCTGCGGGAGCGAAGCAGGTAGCTCTTTCGAACGCCGTCCCTTAAACCAAGGCAGCAGCATATCAGACTGAATTGGAACACCGACAGAAAAGCGGTCTGATTCCCAAGGAGACCTTCGTCCTGGCCGTTCCTGACCCGTCCTCTGCTCGCGTCGGGAGGTTTGCGCTGTTGCGTCGCGTAATGCGTAGTGGTGGCGCAACGTTCAATGCCATTGTTGCAGCGTGTGAACACCTGAGTGCTCGTGCCGGATTCGCTTCTGTTTCTCCCGATATTCTTGCCAACTCCAAAATCGTGATTATCCACTCTGGGGGTGATAGTCGCCGCTCTCCGCTGCAGAGTCTGTGCGGAAAGGTGCGCGTGGCGGGCGTCGCTGATGCGTAGGCGTGGTCGGCAGTGAATTCGACGCTCTGCGAGGAAGTGATGACTCCCTTCGATTTTCTGCTTCGAAACCTGGCGAAGGCGTTCGAAGATTCTCCCCCAGGTTTAATTGTGTGCTCCTCCGACGTGCTGCTCGACTTCGGCGAGTACTCGAAGGCGGACTGGACCAAGCCGGGCGTGACGGGTCTCGGTATCCCTATGGATATTGACTACGGAACGCGCCACGGAGTTTTTATTCACGACGCGGACGGTCATGTGATCGAGTTCTGCCAGAAGGCGTCGATCGAGCAGCTGCGTGCGAAGGGCGCGGTGCACACCGAGGTCATCGACGGAATCGAGGTGGAGAAGGTGGACCTTGACTCCGGCGTCGTGTTTTTCGATGCCCAGACGACGCAGATCCTCACGAACATCCATCTCTACCCGCCGCTCGACGCCTGCACGTACATGGGCGTGGACAGCGGCGCGACCCCGCTGCGCATCGAGCTCTACTCGGACATCATGGAGGCGCTCGGCGACTCGCCGCTCACGTACGAGGAGTACATGAACCTGCCCACCTCCGCGAAGCAGTGGGTCGCGGCGAGGCGGCGTGAGGCGTAGAGTGCAGGCGGTAAAGGACGCGCGCGACATCTTCTGGAAGCACCTCCGCAAGATCCAGTTCAACGTGGCGGTGCCCAAGGGCTCCGACTTCGTGCACGTGGGCACGACGGTGGGCGCGAGGGGCGGCGGTGACGCGTAGAAGGAGAACATCATGTTCCTGACCGAGCCGTCCAAGTGGTACTCCAGACTCCAGCTGGCGCCGCACGTGCAGAGGTGGCGTTGCTGTTCCGGGCTCACGCGTAGTTTTATCAAGAACGAGGAGGCGGTGCAGAACGCGGTGGTGATGAACTCGCTGATCACGGGCGAGGGCAGCTGCGGCGACCACTCGGTGATCGAGCACTCGCGTCTCATGGGCAACTGGAAGGTGGGCTCCATGTCCTTCGTCTCGCAGATCCGCAGCTACGAGGACCTCGTGGTGAAGGACGGCATCGCCGTGCAGGAGATCGCCGTGAACCAGATCAACACGGCGTCGCCGGACGAGGGCATCACGGCGGGCCAGCTGAACGACTCGCACCAGTCCGTGCTGATCTGCTACGGCGTGGAGGACCCCATCAAGGCGCAGTACGGCACCAGCGGCGCCATGGTCTGCGGCCAGTCGTGGGACCGCTTCTTCGAGGTGGCGGGCGTGTCGACGAAGAAGGTGTGGCCCACCGAGGACGACCACTCGCTGTGGAGCGCGAAGCTGTTCCCCGTGCTGAGCAAGGACGACGACTGGGACATCGCGCTGTGGATCCAGGACCTGGAGCACGCCTCCACGGAGAACATCCGCCGCTGGCGCGCGTGCGAGCGCATCTCGCTGAGCGACATCCTGACCTACTGCAACCCGTCGACCTCCTTCGAGTGGCGCAAGAAGCTCAACATGGAGGTGGGCATCGCCAAGATGGAGGAGATCCTGCGCAACGGCGAGGACAAGTGCGTGCTGGAGATCATCAAGAAGATCGTCTCCTACGGCGACATGAACGACCTGGCGCTCGAGGTGAGGCCCGCGCTGCACCGTCACCCCTAGAGACTCGACTCGCTCGCCGCCTCGCTGCCCATCAACCTCGTGCCGCGCGTCTTCTCCACCATCGCCGACTTCCTCGCGGAGATGGCGCAGAACAAGGGCGGACTGCGCTCCGGCCCCGCCCACAACCCCGACTGGGACACGCCCATGGAGTCGCTGCGATCGGGCCGCGTCGCCGAGGCGGTGCAGATGATGGCGGCGCTGCGCGTCAAGTGGATGAACTCGCCCGAGCGCATGGTGCGCGCCGCGCGTCACTACGAGGCCGCCGCGCGCGTGCTCGTGAGCGAGGTGATCTACAAGTGCGCCCGCTTCTTCCGCCGCACGGCCGCGCCGCCCGTGGGCACGTGGGTGCACGCCTCCTGCCCCATCCGCGCCGACCTCGCCGGCGGCTGGACCGACACGCCCCCAATCACCTACGAGTTGCAGAAGGGCGGCGTGTGCGTGAACGTGGCGATCAACCTGGAGGGTCGGGTTTGCGCGCGTCGCTCATGCGTAGGTCAGATGCCGGTCGTCGCCTCGGCGCGCCGCCTGAAGGACCCCGTGCTGGTGCTGCAGCCCCCCGAGGACTCCGCGTCCTCGCCCATCGTGTGGAAGACGCTGGCTGACATCGCAGACTACCACCAGCCGCTGGCGCCGGGCGCGCTGTTCAAGTGCGCGGTGATCGCGCTGGGCCTCATCAACCCCAACTCCAGCCAGGAGCTCGACCAGCAGCTCAACTTCAACGTGGGCGGCGGCATCGAGGTGCGCACCAAGTCCACCTTGCCGCAGGGCAGCGGTCTCGGCACCAGCTCGGTGCTGTCGGGAGCCCTGCTCGCCGTAGGAGCTCGCGCGGGGACTCACGCGTAGGCGATCTGCACGGCGGTGGGCTACGAGTACGACGCGGACTCCATCGTGCACTCCGTCCTCATCCTGGAGCAGCTGCTCACCACGGGAGGCGGCTGGCAGGACCAGGTGGGCGGGCTGCTGCCCGGCTTCAAGTTCTCGGTGAGCCCGAACGCCTTCCCGGTGGCGGTGCACACGGAGACGCTGGCGGTGTCGGACGCGTTCGTGGAGGCGATCAACCACCGCCTGGTGTGCATCTACACGGGCCGCCAGCGCCTGGCGCGCTCGCTGCTGCAGGACGTGATTCGCCACTGGTACGCGCGCGAGCCGTCCATCCTGCAGGCGGTCACGGACCTCCGCGACAACTCCTACTGCTGCCGCGACGCCATCCTCCGCGGCGACCTGGCTGCCGTGGGCGAGTGCCTCAACAACTACTGGAAGAGCAAGAAGACCATGGCGCCGCAGTCCGAGCCCAAGTTCGTGGTGGAGATGCGCGAGCGTCTGGGCGACCTGATTCTCGGCAGCTCGCTGGCGGGCGCTGGCGGCGGCGGCTTCTTCATCTGCCTGACGAAGGACGCGGACCAGCTCGAGACCATCAAGCAGCGTCTGGCGACGATGCCCGGCGTGGACGACATGCAGTACATGCGCGCCCAGATTAACATGAACGGTTTGCAGGTGACTATCGGTGATAAGTGTATTGGAAATCCGTTAGTGAAGAGTGAGTGGGGTGTTTGTTTGATGGTCGTTCTGTTTGATCGTTCGATTTGATGTGATCATCGTTCTGTTTGATCGTTCGATTTGATGTGATCATCGTTCTTGTTGTACTGGTCATCACTTGATAACGGTGGTTGGAGGAGAGAGTCATCACTGAATAATCACTCGCTTGAGGAATGATAATGGGAAGCACGCCCCAAATCCCGCCGATTTCCGGCAACACAAACGCGTTCTCCGCTATCCGCCTTCTCTTACGAATGAAGCCCTATGCAGATCTGTCGCCCGACGGCGTCGAAGGATTTCTAGCGGGTGTAGGGAGCGACGCGAGCCGTCTTAGGTGTAGTCGTCTTGGGCTATCGTCATCTCCATCCTGTTAATTGTATCGGTCGTCCTGTTTCTTTGGTTCCGGGGCGGCTCAAACGGAAATGGATTATACGCGTCGTGGGGCGAATTCGCTCGTGCAAACTCGATTTCAGATAATAGTGGCAGCACAAAGCGTGGACAGCAGTCGCGGCGAAACCAAAAGGACGCAAAGCCCGACTCGGATGTGGGCTCCATTTGAAAACCGCATGAGTCCTAGAGATTGCTGTTCAACGACCTGCTTCACGAGAACACCCAGTCCGCTCCCCCAGCGCCTTCTCCCGAGAAGGAGGAGAATGGAGGCGTGGAGGACTCCTCGTCCTCAGACGGAGAGAGCGAAAAGACGGTCGTCGATTATGAGTCGTATCGCCGCGTGTGCGAAGACTATCGGAAAACGACGGCGGCGCTCAAGGAACGCGAGAACGAGGTCGCAAACTTGATAAAGGAGCTCGAGGCCAAGTCGCTCACCATCAAACTGCTGAAGGACCAGCTGCTCTCGTACGGCTCGACGGGAGAGAGCGAGAGCGGGTCCTCGCTGGACCTCCGCAAGGTCGTGGAGCAGCAGAAGGAGGTCATCAACTCCCTGCTGAACACGGACGGCAAGAAGAGTGATGTGGAGAAGGTGGCTGTGGTTTCGCGCCTCTGATGCGTAGCTGCTCAAGATGTATGAAGGAAAGGTGCAGGAACTGGCGAATGCGCAACAGACAATCACAAAGCTGCAGATGGACGAGGACCAGCTCGAGCTCCTGCGGAAGAAGGCAGAACTGGTCGATGTACACAAAGCGAGCGTTCGTGACACGTAGCGGCTAATGGTCGAGAATGAGGCATTGCGCGCGCGGATCCGAATGGAGGCGCAGTTCCCGCCCTACTCCGTTCCCCCATGCGCGCCGTCTCATGTCTAGTTCTCCCCCGCCACCCCGAATTACGCCTATCCCCTCCTGCCCCCCGGATTCGGGTACTCGCAGAACACGAGCGTGGCGGACGGCACGTCCATCGGCGTGACGAACGAGGACGACACTGAGCTGGGCTCCAGCCCCGTGTCCTCGCAGCCGCCGGCGGGCAGCGCGTCGGAGAAGCCGCGGCGCTCGATGAAGCTGAAGAACAAGGTGTACTTCCAGCTGCTGGAGGTGACGAACGATTTGCAGAAGCTGCTGAGCGAGCGGGGAGCGCAGACCACGAAGCTGAACTCGGCGGCGGTGGCGAAGCTGGCTCGCTTCGTGAACGAAACGCCAAGCGATCCGGCGGCGATGGCGGCGCTGCAGAAGCAGTTTGCGACCGTCTTCCCGTCGATTCACCTGTGCTCGCAGGAGGAGTTCGCCTCCTACGTGTCCAGAATGCGTCTGGCTCTGAACAAATAGTTGCTTTAGTGGTTGCGGTCTTTGTAACAAACACACGCACCAGAGAGGACGATTGGCAACCCGGGTGTTCGTTTCACAGGACGGATTCGCGTCCCCCTTCACAGAATCGAAAGAATGACACATCGCTCGCTGCCCCTCCAACTCCACCGCGTCCGATGAATCCGTGACGTAGGCTGGACTCGCGTGCGTGGCAGTGTACTCGTAGGGAAATCCCCACTCGGGGAGGGGGTAGTTGAAGTCTTGGAGGGGTTGATAATTAAAGTCTTGGAGGGGTTGGTAGGTGTAGTCTTGAACGGACTGGTAGGTGTAGTCTTGAATCGGCTGATAATTAAAGTCTTGAATCGGTTGATAATAAACGTCCTGAACAGACTGACAACCACAATCCTGAACAGACTGACACCCATCCGGATTCCAACGCGAAGGGTCATAGACGTGATACGAACGGGTAGGGTACATGAAATAGGGCGCCAATTCACTACCTACGGATGAGCGCCAAACAACAGCGCTACAGCAAGTGGGGCAATGAGAAAAGTGGATATGACGATATAGACTCGAATAATACTGCAGGAAAACTCTCTCGTCCACATACAGAGAGAAGTGAATGGCCGAAAGAAACACTTCTTCCATCCGATTCATTTCTTCCAGCGTCACAAGGCCCGTTTCAGCAAAGAATGCGTTGCTGCAGAACGTGTCGTCGGAAAACTTCGACGCCACCATGATGGCGGTCAGCAGCAGCTTGTGCATGTTCTGCGACACCACGCAAAACGACGTAGCTTCAATAAAGCGATCCACGAAGACAATCGCTTCAACTAAACAAGAGTCACTACATCGGGTGCTGTAGTAGATCCTACGCCGTGAGACGCACGCCCCTCCACTACCTCTCTACATAGTCACAGAGACGAATTCTTGGAACGGCGGAGCAGCAGAAGACAGTCGCAGGAACAAACAGCGCCTGCTTGTCTCCGGTTCTCGCCATCTGCTCAATCAGACAGGAGATTGCTCGGACCAATTCCTTTCCACTAATGGATTCCATTGCGCTAAGGCGACTTCCGATCGTATTCAATTCAAATAGCAACAGAAAGGTTCACACTTAACAGGTCTGGACGGTCGATCAGGGACTACAACACTAATCTGCAAACGCCGCAAGTACGGTGAGAACGATCTCAAAAACGATTGCTCTACGGGAACAGAGAGAGCGCTTCGAGTTTCGGCTGGCTTTAAGCGGTTTGTCTGTCTTCTCCTTCACGACTGACGGACAGTGATCCATGATGCTCGCTGACCACTGCGCACAAGTCCCTTCTTCGCTCATCGCCCCATCTATCACGTCTTCATCCCCCATGTTTGAAGAAATCGAGGTTGCGACGGTTCTCCGAGTCGTGCCTTCCCTGGTGCCGGCGTTCGAGGAACATGTCGGCCTCTCCCCCTCCTTTTCACCCGCTAGATCAAGAAAGGGGACCAGACGCACATCACGATCCTTCCCACACGGAACGAAAACCAGCCGCGCCTGTGCAAACTCCAACTTGGCTCCTCCGAGTACCAGGGACTGCTGCTCGACCTGCCGAGACACGTGGAGACGTTCAAGACACTTGATTCACAACAATACTACAAGACCAATGATGTCGCCCAAATGATAAGTAGCGGCGGACGAGCGAAAATGAGGCGTAGTCATTTTCGACAAACCCGAGGAACTCGACACATTCAAGGATAGTGCGTACTTCCCCGATGGGTTGACGCCTCCCATGAAGGTTGGCTCTTATTGTGTGCCTGATGACTAGGGAGCGTACGAGAGCTTGAAGCAGTCCGAAAAGTCCTACTTTGACCTGCCTGCCAGGGATGTGGCGGCGATCGAATCGATCATATACAACAACAGGACAAACGAGTTCTGCTACGACGAGGTCATCGAGGAGGAGCCCCACATGAACAGCTTCGGCCCCGTGACCCAATTCACCATCAACAAAGAGAAGAAGAAGGAAGCTTCCGTGTATTCGCCTTGTTGAACAAACAGTCGACTAAATCCACAGGTACGCACGCCCCTTCCGCTCGGATCCGCTGACAATGAACCCACTCCCACGCACTTACGCTGAACCCACTACATGTACTTCTTCGGCTTGAACTCCGACTTCGGCGACTCGTCAATCTCGCTGTCCAGAGAGCCCAGCTGCGCGAGAATGTCCACGATCTTCTGCTTCTCCTCTCTCGAGTAGTCGCCGTTGCGGTTCACGGCAAACGTGACCATCTTCGCGTACTTCTCCAGATTCGGATAGTTGGGAATTGACGGCGCCTCCACGTCCTCGGGCATCTTCGTGTGCTGCAACACCGCCTAATGCTCACTGCCGCGCTCCACCCCCACTTCGTTGAGAAGCATGTCGTCCTTCTCGTATTTGTACACCTCGCTGGCGTTGCGCGACAGCAGATCCCACTCCAGGGACGAGAAGATCTGATCATGACTGTAGCTCCCGAGCATGCCCTCCGGCATCTCCTTCGCCGGCATGAAGCTGAACCACGTGTTTCGCTTCACCTTCTTCTCCTCCTCCTTCACGTCCTCGCGCTCCATAGAAAGCATCTTCTGCTCCGCCTCCGTCAGAACGGCGTTGGGGTCCACCTCCAGTATGCGGTCAAAGTACTTCTTCATGTCCTTCTGATCCACGAACGTCGTGGCCTCCGCGCTCCGAATGGGGCCCTCGTGCAGTCCCTCGTCCACGTTGTCCTGGTCGAAGCGGTAGTTCATCTCGTCGCTCAGACGGAAGTACTCGTCTTCAAAGTTCATGTGACTCACGTTATCGGCGGAAACCTCCTGCTCCTCTCCCAGCAACTCCTCCCCGGCAGCACGACGGAAAATGTTATCCGACTCCCTCACCGCGTCCGCCATGGACACCGCGTAGTCCGATTTGTCCTCCATAAGACTAAACGCGTCCAGGCCCGATTTCTTGACGCTTCTTCGCTGATTCGGCAGCTTCGTCGGTTTCTCTTCCTCTATCCATGAGTAGGCACACCAACTCCGACGCAGCGACTCGGTCGCGCTCATCTCGACGGGCTCCGGTGAAGTAACGGGAGTGTCGGAAGTCTCCAACGACGCAAAGTGAGAGCGCGAGCGGTAGTTGCGCCAAACCGTAGTGGCGTGTGGAACTCCCTCAAAGGAAAGAGCCTGCGCCGCAGAAGGGAGCGAACTCCTCAGGACACGTACCGACTTTGCGAGCATCGTTCTATTCAAAGAGAATGGGTCGTTCGGGGATGAAACCGAAAACCGCCTGATTTGTGGAATTGCATTGGAAATCTATCTTGAACGACGAAATCGATTCTCCGGATCGGACCATGATCGAAAAGGACAGTGACGTGCTTCAGGCATATCTACGTTTCAAGGAGCGGGATTACGGCGCCTGTCTCCAGGAAATGAGTTCGGATGCGGTATCCTCCCGTCCGTCCCCTCACCCGTAGTTTGACAAAGACAGTTTGGCCGTGCAACACAATCAGCACATCGTCTCGTTTCTACGGGACGACAGCAAGGAGTACGAGAAGCTATATACACAACTGGACTCTCTTCTGAAGTGCATTCAGGATGTGGGCTCTCTCCTCTCAAGTGACGTTTCTAGAGTCCAAGTGACAGGAACAAATCGATATCGCTCTCCAAATCAATCCTCATGTATAATATGGTGAGAGGGCGCAGCATGGGTTTGAATCGTAGGCCGTTCTTCTTTCACTGCAACAAAAGGCCGAGGAGGCGATCCAGCTGGTGAACGCGATCCTGGACGAGAATAGAAAAGTGGAATCGTCCGTCCAGCTGCGCTGCCACCTGCTGCTCGTCGAACTGTACTTTTCGCTCTACCGAATACGGGGCGAAACAAAGGAAGTAGTGCGTGCGCCCTATCGGTTTATCGTAGTGGCTCCACCAGAAGTGCTTCCCCGCCTTCACGCAGATCGAGCTGCTGCTGAAGTCGCGCAAATCGTCAGAGGACTGATGCGTAGAGAGCCCTTTCCCGATTTTGTGAAGAGCCGCATCCAGTTTCGCTACCACATCTACCGCACGCTGTACTTCCTCGAGCAGGGCAGCATGAAGGGCGTAAAGAAGGAGGTGAAGAGCAGCAGCGACTATTTCCTCCAATTCTCTTCCGAAACGACTCCTTCCTATCTGGAAAGCGTGCGAAGCACTCTGAAGTCCCAAACCTCGCCATACGCGCTGGCTCTGGACGGCTTCGAGCCGGTCGGCACCATTGACGGCTATCTTCCCTCCCTCCTCAAAACGCGCCTGGAGTTCCGCCGCGGCAACTGGATCAAGATCCTCTCGGTGCTGAACCAGGTGTACGAGGAGGAGGCGGGCGCGGAGGGCGTGCTCCCCGCGAAGGACAGCTTCTACTACAGCATGCTGAGCAGCGTGTACTGCAGCAGCGGCATGCTCAGCATCGCCAAGCACTACCTCGTCGAAGCTCTCCATGTACGGAATCGCGCCGGTTTTTGACGTGTAGCGCGGAGAGGAGGAGGGCTTGGACGCGGCTGCCACGGGGTCGCTGCTGAAGAACCTGAGTCTGCTGTGCGTTCTGCTGAAGGAGTTCGCGGAGGCGCGGCAGTACCTGACACAGTGCCTGCAGCTCCTCCCGCTCAACCCCACCGTCTGGTTCCGCTACGCCGAGGTGTGTCGACTGGAGGCTGCGTCGGCCCTCCGGACCACGGCGGGCTACTCTCTGCGCGACAAGATGGCCGTCGCAAGGGAGGAGGCGCCGGCGCCGAGCGCGTCGTACCTGCAGCGGTCGCGGTGGGCGATGGTGCGGCGACTCACGCGTAGAGAGGCGCTGCTGGGCTACCAGACGGCGGTGCGGCTGTACGCGGAGCGCGGCGAGGTGACGACGCTCCTGGTGGCGTGCCGCCTGCAGACCGCGCGTCTCCATCTGGGTAGCGCTGCGGGCGTGGTGTGTTGTGTAGAGGCGCGGCGCTACGAGGACTGCCTGGCGGAGTGCGCGGCGGTCCAGACGGCTGTCGCGAGCGCGGAGACGCTGGGCGAGGAGGAGGTGCCGCTGAGCAAGGAGGACGCGCTGGCGATGGCGGCGCTCTACGCGTCGGAGTGCTACTATGCGACACAGCGTCTCGCCGTAGGGGTGGTGCGTTGGAGTAATTGGGGTAGTTGGCTGTCGACGCCATTTCGCCGGTTACACATCCCGAGTTGTATCCTCCCGTCGTGGCGGCGGTGGCGACGGATCCGAGCACATTGTCGCAACACAGCGAGGAGGTGGATCAAGTGATAAAGGAGGGCAATGCGCATCATCTGGAGGAACTGATATACAACCTGACACTCGTGGGGTTTGGCTGTGTTTGCTAACGTGCAGCTATATACACACCAGCGGGAGTGGGAGAAGGCGCAGCAGCTGTACGCTCTTCTCTCGCGCTTCCAAGCGTCGGTGAAGAACGCCAAGTTGAAGGTGTACCTGCTGCAGCAGATGGGAAAGCAGAAGGAGGCGATGGAGTTTAGGGAGGAGTATATGCTGAAGTGTTGATGGGGTGTTTGTTTGGGATGTGTTGTGCGTTCATTTCAGAGTTCATTTCTAACCGATAGTCAGGTCACGCTTTCCGAATAACAACACACACAATGGAGAACGCCACCCTTCCAAATCAGAACTAAAAAGAACTAATGAGAACTAATTAGAACGACCCCACTCTTTCATTACCCTTCAGGAGGAACTGAACCCCTTCCTCCCTTTCAACCAGTGCAATGCACCCGTACGTTTTGTTGGGGAAACAAAACCACGCAGTGCAGTTAGTGGCATACCCCTACTTCCGCGACAAGAATAAGAGATCCATCATCCAGTGCACTTGTGTAAGTGGAGAACTGAACGGACTGTGTGGGTGGAGAATTAGAGAATGCTGTCGTTTCGTCTCCTCTTCTTACGCCTCCTAGAAACTAAACGATAAGACACTCTCGTTGCGAAGCAATTCGAGCGACCATCCCTTCTTTTTCTCCATTCTGCTGGAAGTGGGGTTTCCGACACTTCCTTTACGCATAGAAGAATTCAATTCGGACCATCGACAAAAAGATCAAGAGGAAGTTGGGATTAGGCGTCTTCATCTCTGTACTTCTCCACACCGCCCTTAAGCGTAGAACCAATCTCCCATGCGGAGTCAACCCGACCACCTCGACGTGTATGAACTCTACTTCGACACACAGGAACAGCGGGATACTTGGTACTCCTATCTACTGCGCTGCGTGCTCACGGAACACATCCCATGTACGTGCTCGCCTCCCTGTGTGACGAACAGCTTGCACGTATTCCCCAGAGAATCCCGTCTTTTCCGAATATTTCATCCAGCTCCCCGGATTTGATGGTTTGCGCCTCTCCTTCCCCTCACGCGCAGAAGTTTCTGACACACATCATTTGTCCCTATTATGGAGGAAGTTGTGTCTTTGCTCCATCTCGCTCCCCGAAGACTCGTTCTCGCCACCCTCCCCGATCGCGCTCCGGCAACTCGACACAATGCAAGAAATCATCGCGCTTTGTAAGGACGGCGGGTAATCGTGGTTCTTCGCCTTCATCCTAGCACTGTATTCCTAAAGAAGAAAGCCGTCGACGACTGCTTGCGTTTCATCTCCTTCACACTGTTTCGACCGCTTCCCGAGGACCCCGTCGTTTACGACAATGATTCGGACGAAGTCGTTCCCTTCCAAGATCCGTTCTTCGACATGCTTCAGAAGTGCTACGAGCTCCTGAACGCGCTCGTTTCCTCCTCTCTGCTGCACGAGCTGATCACCCCCTCGTTTCTTCACCAGCTTGTTCATTTATTCTTTTCGAACGATAAGCGCGAGCGCGCGCAACTCAGAATCACGATCCACCACATGTACGCGCGATTTCCCTCGAGACGCGCTCTCTTCCGCAAAGAGTTTCAATCCGTGATTCACGACATCGCGGCGAGTCAGAGCGACTTGGCCGGCGTTGAGGACGTCCTGGAATTCTACGCCATTATTCTTAAGGGAGTAGTAGTTCCGATCCACGACGATCACCTCCTGTTCATGCGCCAGTGTCTTTTCCAGCTGTTGAAGAAGCCCCGTCTTGAGAGCTGCTTCTCCGGAATCGACAATTGCTTCCGTCTCTTGGTGATTAAGGATCCGTCGTTGTGCGTTGACGTATGAGTTCTCGATCCGCATCAGAAATAGATCACGAGGGCGCTCCTGCGCTTTTGGCCTCGAGGAAACATGAACAAGGAAATCGTGTTTCTGTTCCTTCTTAAAACGGTTGTGGCGAATGCGACGCCGTTTTCGCTGCAGCCCGTGCACGCGCAGATCCTTCAGAAGTTGTGCTCCTGCTGTCAGAGTTGCCATTTCCTCGTAGCATTTCGGCTTCTTCTTCAGTGTAGATTGCAGAGCGGTCTCTGGAGCTGTGGGATGACGATCAGTTTGTGAGGAACATGAAGGCGGACACGGACCTCAACGGCTTCAAACGGATCCTCATAGAGAACCAGACATCGTACTGGTGTGCCGAAATCCACAAGCGTTTCGCGCATGTTCTCGAGATCTGCAATGCTTAGCTGCGTATTAGTTGTTGTCAATAGTGATATGAGGTATCACTGTGTTGTTGCTCCGCTTTGTTTGTCATCATCCTCGAACTCCCGTTGCTCGGCCCAGTGGAGGCATCTCCTCATGGTCACACAATTCCTTCGCGATACAAACCCTACGTCCTTGACAGTTAAGAACGCGCGAATAACCGCGGTTTTGGATCATTCGGTGGATTCGGAGCAAATAGAACCCATGCTGTCGTGGACTTTCGTTTTTCTTGTCCTGCTCTCGCTGACGAAGGCGGGGGAGGACGATCATCATGTTGCTTCAGGGGATGGGAGAGTGACGCTGTAGTACAATCCCGGAGATACCTTCTACGTTTGGACGAACCGAGTGCTTCCCGTCCATCGCGCCTGACGCGTAGATAGGCCCTTATCACAATCCACATGAAACGTATGACTACTTCAAACTCCCGTTTTGCAAGCCGCAGATTCCCAACAGCATTGCGACAAAGGTTTGGCTGGTTTGCGCTTTCTGACGCGAAGGAGGGAGGCGTCTCGGAGAGGATCGGCGGGTATAAACTGCAGAACTCCGGCATCATGCTTGCGTTCCGTCAGGACGTTCAGCGCACTGTGCTGTGTACGAGGTAATTCTTGCGCGTTCCGTTTCACGTAGCGTTCTGTCGATCGAGAGCATATACACGATGCAAATGGCCATCTCGAATCACTACTGGTATCAGGTATGGGCGTGTTCCGTTGTGGACTCTAGATGGAAGTGGACGGACTTCCCATTTGGGCGAAGGTCGGCGACCTCGACATTTCCGAAGAGCGGTTCCGCGAAATGGAGAGCAAGGGAGTGCGTGCCGTTCCTCCCCTTTATTCTAGAGTCACCACGACGTGCTTCCCGAAAACAGCCTCATCTACACACACCGCCACTTCTCCTTCGGGTACAACGGCGATCGCATTGTCCAGGTGAACATGACCGCCTCGGACCCGCAGCGCATCGAAGAGGACAAGTGCATTCCCCTTCTCCCGGTCACGTTTAGACCCATCATCTACTCGTACTCGGCGTCGTGGACGCCCTCGTCGATTCCGTTCAATCAGCGCTTTCGCCGCTACTTCGAGTACAACGACTACGAGGCGCACATCCACTGGTTCAGCATGTTCAACTCGTTCATGATGGTCGTGTTCCTCGCGGGTCTCGTCGCATTGATCATGATGCGCACGCTCCGCCTCGACTACATCCGCTACTCGCGCGGAATGGCGGAGATCGGCGGCACGGACGGCGGCGACGACTCGGGCTGGAAGCGCGTGCATGCGGACGTGTTCCGCTCGTGCCCGCACTACGCGTTCTATTGCATCCTCATGGTGGGAATCGGTGCGAGGCGTTGAACATAGGGCAACGGCGCGCACATCGCCTTCTCGCTGGTGGTGTCCCTCATCGTCATCCTGCTGGTCACCCAGTACATGGGCCGTACCCCCTCGGCTTGGTCTCCACCGTAGATGACCGCATCATCACTATCGTTGGCATCGTCTACAGTCTGGGCTTCCTCGTCAACGGCTTCGTGTCGGGCGGCAAGTACCGCCAGGCCTTCTTCCCGCGCACGTCGCCCGCGTGGCAGCGCGTGATGTACCTGTCGTCCTGTCTGATGCCCCGTGGGCCCTCGCCGCCTGCGTCACTCGTAGTCGCCGCGCTGATCGCCTACTGCGCCATCTCCGCCGTGAACGTGACGCACCACTCCATCGACACCTTCCCGTGGGCGGCGCTGCTGCTGTTCCTGCTGCTGTTCGTGCTCGTGTGTCTCCCGCTGCAGCTGGTCGGCACGCTGCTGGGCCGCTCCTTCGACGGCAACCCGCACAACCCGTGCCGCACAGCCGCCATCCCGTCGCCCATCCCGGTGGCGCCGTGGTACTACCAGCCGTTCTGGATCACGGTGATCAGCGGCATGCTGCCGTTCGGCGCGATCTTCATCGAGGTGTTCTTCCTCTTCGCTTCCATCTGGAGCTACAAGTACTACTTCGTCTACGGGTTCCTGCTCGCCATTCTCACCATCCTGATCATCATCCAGGTGTGCGTGTCCATCGTGGGCTCCTACCTGCTCCTCAACGCCGAGAACTACAACTGGAGATGGTCGTCGTTCTGCAGCGGCATGTCCATCGGCATCTATCTCTTCGTCTACTCCATCTACTTCTACGTCTGCAAGACGCACATGAACGGGTGGATTCAGGGCGTTTCGTTTTTCCTGGAGGCGGTAGCGACGGCGTCCTCGACTCACGTGTAGGTGCTGCTGGTGCTCATCGTTGCGTTGTTCTGCGGGTTCATCTCCTCGTTTGCCTCGGAAGTGTTCATCAGGCGCATCTTCAAGAACATCAAGGTCGATTAGCGGAGTCAACTGTTCACTATAATATAGAACGCTCGCTTGTTGAACAAACAGGATACAAGTCATAGTCGTCGATGCCAAGACGCTTCTCAATGGATTCGACTCGCTTTTCTATAGTCTGCAATAGTACACCCGTGCTCTCCAGGTTCTGCTGTGTTTCCGTCAAGCAGCGCACCGCCTTCGTCAATTCGTCAATGTGCGCCTTCTTCGACAATTTGTTCATATCTACCCATTACCCTCGACCGAATGCGCCACCCTCCGTCAGCGATGCCAGCTCCGCCAGAAGACTCTTTTGCCGTTGCATCACTCCGTCCACGCGTGACTGGTAATCGTCCACGTACGGCTTCATGCTCGATTCCACGCACTCCACAGTCTGTTCGCTCATTGTTTCGCGTGTTTTGGCGATTCTCGACAAAAGGGGAGTTCCGCAAAAACGCCCGATTTCGGCCCCATTCAAAAACAAACGAACGAAATGGAAGAGATCAACGGCGTTGCCGACAGGATCTTCGGCAATAGCGTGAGCCAGATGCGGAATGGAGGGAGCATCCCGGCCGATGTCCAGGAAACAGCTCCAAACGTTCCCACGAACGCGGAATCTCTTCACCAGAACTTCCCATCGTTAGAACCGTTTTGGAGCGCAGTGAATCGCCTTGGGAATACGGCGCCCGTCCTGCCTGAGGCAGGTCAGGCTCCAACGGGCACAGCGGAATCGGAGCAGTGGAGGGAGAGTGCCCGTGAATTTGATGTATCATCGTATCACAAGAAATCGAGTGTGGACGGAAATGACAAGGACGGGGCCCAGTCCGTTGGAGTGGACGGTATTCTTTCGGATTGTCGATTCATGTGCAGAGAAATCGGTTTCCTCGGCAAAGTCGAGTTCCACGTACATAGTGATGGGTACGGAAGTGGGTTTGCATTCACGGATAGACGACGATTTTTTAAACAAGGAAGAGGCCGCGTGGAATGAGCACTACCCGATGGCGGCGTTTGAGTTCGATCCGACGCCCAAGGAGGACTGGGCCAAGCAGGTGCTGTACGACCACAAGCCCTTCGACAACACTATTCATTCGGGGAGCAGGGTCATCAGTCCTCGCGCCTACTTTGCTATTCGCAACCCTACGGAAGGCGACATGAGGAAAATGCTGCAGAACCTGTCCTTCGAGAAGCAATTCCTTGGGGAGATGAACAGTCTGACCAACACGCAGATCAAAGTGAACCGCAGACCCAGCGAGGGATTTGCCGCGCCCGCGGTGCCGATGGCGGAGGTGCTGACGGCGAAGCAGACGATTGACAAGTTCGGTGTAACGCCCGTGGATCAGACGAAGGTGGACGACGCGCAGCTGAAGAAGAACGCGGACATCGAGGACTATTTGGGTTCTCAGGCTCGTCTCTCCACTCTTTCGGCAGGCAACAGCGTGTCGAACGCGAACGAGCAGACGATTCGCCCCGTGTTCGACGTGAGTCTGGACTCGAACCAGCCCTCCGTGGCGAACACGCAGATCGATCTGACGAATATCCAGGCGAACGTCCCCTCTCTCCAGCCCGCGCGTGGTGGTGTGAGTGGTGGTGGTCGTGTGGAATCGTCGGTGCCCGATGCCTCCATCTCGCAGCCCGAGCCTTCTCTCTTCCTGCAGCCCTCGCTGTTCGAGGTTCCCTCGCTGCACTACTCGGAGAAGGCGTCCGTGGGCGCGGCGCAGGGGGAGAAGTCCGAGACGAACTCTCTGCACTCTCATGCGGCGACGAGGACGGACGCGTCGCTGTATTCTCCTCAGCTGGGCTCACCCAGCCGTCCCGTGCTGGATGCTGCGGCGCGTAAACAATCCCCCGTTCATTCAAATCCTAATCAATTCAATTTCAACACACGCGAACAACCCCCCGCCCATTCAACGCTTGAACAACCCACTTTCAACGCCACGCACGAACAACACCCCTTCACCACCACGCTTGAACAACCCATCCTCGAGCACTCCATCGACACACTGCCTTCCCTCCGCAAGCCACAGACAGACACGCAGTCCACCGGCGTGGTGTTTAAGGGCTCCGACGAGGATCTCCTGGCGACATTACTCTTCGGCTCCAAGGAGGCGGGGGACCGATTCCTTCACGAGCCGCTGGAGGAGTCGCAGCACACGGACAGCAATCCCTTCTTCCCGCTCGCAGCGAGCCACTCGCCCGTCTCTGCGCCGTCGCCGCTGTACTCGGGCTCGCTCTCCCGCGCGTCCACCAAGACGGAGGGCTACAGCGACCACGACGTAACCGCCACGGGCCTGCGTCACCCATAGGAGCCTCGGTCGTCGTTCCGGATGCAGAAGGCGGGTAGGTGTGGGAGTGTGGAGTGAGGTACAGAGCGCCAGTGCGTCATCGGGTCCTCGCCGGTCCTCGCGTTCGGGTGCGTGAAGCTGCAGTCCGCGATGAAGAAGCAGTACGACATCCGCAACTGCACGTCCGCGCTGCTCACGCTCGACTGCTCCGTCACCGCGCTGGACAACACGCCCTCCGCCGTGTTCGCGCTGCAGTCGTCGGACCAGCTGGTGCTGCAGCCCGGCGAGATCACCAGCCTCATCGTCTCCTACACGCCGCACTCCGTCCAGGAGGACGTCGCGCTGCTAAAGCTCCAGCCGACCGATCCCGCACTGACGCACCACGCCGTGTGCCTGGTGGGCTACGGCGGGCAGTCGCAGCCGGAGATCAAGCGGAAGGAGAAGGTGATGATCAGCAACTCGGGCAACCGCACTGCCTGCTTCTTCGTCGTGGACGGCACGCGGAAGGACTTCGCGCTGGTGCGGAGTTCCAACGTGCTGCCGCCGTACTTCATGCTGCCGCCCATGATGGAGTTCGGCGTGGACGCGCGCGACCTCTACAACGAGCTGCTTCAACGCAAGGTCGAAATCGGGACTATTTCTGACATGCAGATTCCGCCCGTGCTGCACATCGTGGCGATCGACAACGTGCTGCGCCGTCGCTTCCTCCTGGGCGTGAACCAGAACGCGCTGATGGAGTCGAAGGACCCGTTCGAGCTGCTGCTGTATGCCGTGGTGAAGGAGTCCAACGACGCGCTGGCGACGACGCGGAGCCTGCTGAAGACGATGTCGCAGTTCGACGGCAGCAACGTGGACATCATGAAGGACATCGACGACGGAGAGCGCGTCAGCGACCTCGACACGCTCCTCGGCTACAGCGGCGGCAAGACGCACTACGCGGACCTGGACATGATGGTCGTGAACTGTCTGCGGCAGTCCATTCTGGTGGAGACGCTGGGACAGGCGCCTCCCGTGCTGCCCAGCGAAACGCCGCTGCGCGAGGACGCGTCGTATCGGAGTCCGCAGGAGTTCGCGACCTCGCAGCCGTTCGCGTCGGAGCCGCGCGAGGTGCCGCTGCAGCCGCGCGTGCACGACCACCAGTACCAGTGTCCGCTGACGGACCCCTACGACCGCCTCGTATTCGACCAGATGAACGTGGAGCCGACGACCGCTCAGCCCGCCGACGACCGCTTCAACATCTCGCCGTCCATGCTGTACCTGACGTCCGACATGGTGTCGCCCTCCGAGTGCCGCGTGTGCAACTTCTCGGCGCGGCGCGTCAACTTCCAGGTGGTCAGTCCCCCGCAGGAGCTGGACGTGAAGCCGCTCTCGGGCGTGATCGAACCCTACTCGACGTGCGTCGTCACGGTGGAGTAGCTGTGCGTGTGCGTCGTCACGAGTAGGTTGTCGCGCTACGGGCGACTGGGCAGCAGCCAGACGGTGTCGCTGTCGCTGTGCGTGGGCAGCGTCACGCGCCGCATCGAGGTGCGCATTCAGAACCTCACTGTCAACGCGCCCGTGGTGGTGGTCGAGAACCAGTCCAACTCCCTCAACGCGCCGTTCGTGATGCCCGACGCGCCGTTCTCGTTCCCGCAGAACCCATCGGAGGCGCCGTACTTGTTCCCGCGGGACAATGTGGAGGCGCCGTACTCGTTCCCGCAGAACCCATCGGAGGCGGCGTACCCGCGGGGAGGCGTGGGACCCTCATTCCCGCGATACAACGCGGATGGGGAGTACCCACAGACGAAGCCGAAGGCGCAGATCCGGGTGGGCGACGCCAGCACGTTCACGTACGTCGGAGAGGCGAGCGCGACGAGCGTGGTGATTCACAACAACTCCGTGTCGATTCCCGCGGGAGTCACGGAGAAGCAGGAGTTCATCGCGTTCGTGTACAACCACTCGCAGAAGAAGGTGGCGGTCAGTCTGAACCAAGTGCTGCCTCCGTTCTCGTGCGACATCCGAAATGCTGTGGTGTCTCCGTAGGCGATGATGAGTGATGGGTGATGCGTAGGAGAAAGAAGGCGAAGATCCGCTTTTACTACATCCCCTCTCCCCCCTATGCTGCCGCGAGTTGCAGCTTGGGCGGTTCTATCTCATTCATTGAGTCTGTTTAAGTTTTCTCTTAGTGCGGTGTTTCTTGGAACGCGCTTGGTTTCCCCGCAGAGGATGGATACACCAACTCCCTCGAACGAGGAGTGTATTGAAAGCCAGATAGAGGAGCAATTACGTCAGTTGGTAGTGTATTCCCGAGTTCTTGTTGGTGATGCGTAGTGTTAGCAACGAGATGGAGAATGACGAGGATATTGCGCGAAAACAGCACATAATCGAGTACATTCACGAGAAGCTGAATGCATGGATCCAGTCTGTGTTTAAGGAGCTTGTATTGGGACGGAACGAAGAATGATGCAAAGGGACTCGAGGAAGACGTGGTGAGGAATGCCAGGGGGCTCGTTTTCCCCTACGGTTCATTCGCATTGGGCGTAAGCTCTGTTGCATCGGATATTGACTTGTAATTCCTTCCTGTCGTGTGCATCGTAGACTCTGCGTTGTTCCCGGCTCCATTTCGGAGGAAGACTACTTCTCCTCCTTCTATTCCTTTCTGTCGGAAGATCCCCGCATCACCAGTATCTACGCAATCCCTCTCGCGTTCCCACCCCTTCTTTCCACTCATGTGTAGCTACGTTCCGCTCATCACGATCGAGATCGACGGAATAAACGTGGACCTTCCTGTTGCCTTCATCGACGCCTTCCCAACACTTCTTCCCGATTCCTTTTCCATATTGGACGACACGATCCTGAAGGACGTTTCCGTGAACGTAGCCATCGTCCATCCGTTCCATTCTAGACAATGCACTCACTGAACGGTCCACGTGTGGCTTCCACTCTCCGAACGTATGTACAAAACCCATATACATTTCGAGTCGCGTTTAGTGTCATTCGACTGTTTGCGAAGGTGTTCATTATGGAGTGAATATGACGCGTAGCAACGCGGCTTCTACAAGACAATCCTCGGCTACCTTGGAGGCATCAACATTGCTATCCTGCTAATTGCGATTCAGCGGCGAATGCCGAATGCCTCCGTCTGCCAGCTTATCCAGTCCTTCTTTGACTACTACTCGGTAAATCTCGGCGAAGAAGCCGTTCAATTGGCGGAGGTGTCTCCTCGTCCCGATCTTCCCTTCAACGAGTCGATGTGGACAAAGGACGCCAAGTCGCAATACGACACACTAGCCATTCTCACGCCTGTCTATCCCTGCACCAATTCTTCACACAACGTCTACCAATCCTCTCTGTCCCACATCAAATCGCAGTTCCAATTCGGTGCCTCCTGCTTTCACCAGATTCTGAAGGGCGACGAAGTATGCGTTCCTTCCCTCGTGCATTGTAGGCGGTGCTGTCCCTGTTCGAGCCCTTTCCGTTCTTCGCCTCCTACGACGTGTACATTCGCATTACGGTGCGAGCGGCGTATCACGAGCAGTTCCTGCAGTGGAAGGGATGGGTGGAGAGCAAGTTCGTGCCGAAGGAGGATGTGATTGTAGATTGCGGCTGTTTGCGTACTTCATCCAGAAGAGCGAATCGAACCAGGCGTGTGTGGATGCGAGGGATGCAAAGGGGGAGAACGGGAATGCGATGGATGCAAATGGGGAGAACGAGAACGCGTGCGACTTCTTCATCGGAGTGTGTGTGAACGAAAGGGCGAAACGAGCCGGCACTCTGAATTTGTCACGAGCGGCAAATAGTTTCATTGACATTCTGCGTGTGTAGGGTGATCCGTGGGCAATTTGACGCATAGACAGCAGGAAGAGGGAATGGAGTGTTCTCTGTCACTCCTGCTTCAAAGTGCGTTTCAAAACATGGATATGCCTTCCATCCCGGAGTCATGGCGGATCATCGAGAAGGATGACGATTTAGCAGAACTGGACTCGTGTCGTGTTTCCTACAACAAGCACGCGTATTTGCGACACTGTTTTAAACTCTCATTCATACACTTCGTTAACCACTTCGCGGACGGCATGCCCACGTTATCGCTCAGCAAACGCGCCTTCTCGATCAGTCCGTCGCACACCGTCTTCATCGACGCAGGAGCGAACGCCTGGATGAACGAGCAGTCCAGCGCAAACGCGTGGAAGCCTTCCTCCGAAAACTACCCATCACGTCACGCCAACACACCTGCCTTTCCCGCGGGAATCTGCTCCCACTGCGGGTTCTTCGCCATCAGCGAGTACACGGACTACACATAATCGCCACGAATTGCGACACACCGTAAACACCGCCTTCTTCATCATGTTGTAGGAGGGCGGCGGCATGATCTTCTCACACTGTTTCAGCACGTACAGCAGCTGCTTTACCGCGGTTACCGTGCTGGTCTGGGGCGCGCTGACCGTTTCCGTGAGCTGGGCGTTTCATGAAGGACACAGAAAGGAGGGAATGTGGGATATGTAAAAAGCGGGGCTGAATTTGGCGACGGTGATGGTGGAGTAACAGATCGTCTGAATCACGCAGATCGTCTGGTTGCGCAGCGCCGTCTTGAACTACGCCTCACTCGCCGCCACGACGCCTACGCGGTCGAAGCACACGGACAGACGCGCGGCGTGGTGCTCCATGCGGCCGAGGAACTGGAAGCTCAGGTACGGGAGGAAGTCGTTGTTCCAGAAGTACAGGTCGGCGAGCGGCACTGCCTGCTAATCCTCACGCTACTCCCACACGCCCACCTTGCGGTTCGACTTGTCGTGCACCCAGCGCTCGTACACACGGCTCTCGTGCGCCACGAACGCCTCGAAGCCCTTCTCCAGCGTGGTCGCCACGAACGGCAGCAGCGCGGAGTTGAGCAGGAGGGGACAGGCATGGGCGAAGGGCGCCAGCTGCGCGTACACGGCGGCCGCGTGCGTGCTCACCTCGCGCTTCTCCAGGCCCAGCGTGGACCGGAAGGAGATGGACGTGGTGGCGGCGTCCGGGGCGGGCAGCGCCTTCACCTGCGTCTACGCGATGAAAAAGGAGGGATGCCCCCACGAGGATGGATTTGAACACCAGCTCCACCACGCGCCCCACCTTCTCGCCCAGCAGGCGCACGATGCACTCGTCGATGGAGCAGCCCACGTCGCTCAGCTACGCGTCAGACCGCGCACCCTCTCCCACGATGGACGCGCCGTGCAGCAGCGGCGTGATGCACGAGGAGAAGCTGCTGAAACCGTCGGCGCTCATCACGACTTCCTGCTCGTCGCCCAGCGCCTGCGCGTCAGCACGCCACGCCACGCCTACCATGAGGAGAATCTTGTGGATGAAACTGTCGATCTCTTTGGTGAGCCAGGAGAGGCAGATGCCGAAAGAGGCGTGATTTCCGTCGCCGGCGAATAAGCTCTGGTAGTTGACCACCGTGTCCTGGAGACACTCGAAGAACAGCTCGGAGAGGCCCTCGATGAGCGACGGGATGTCGCCGCACGGCTTGACGAGGCGGTGGTGGGAGGCGATTTCCTCGCTGGCTCGCTTGAGGTAGAGAACGCCGGCCTCGCGATCATGACCCAATCCGCACAACAGGCGGCAGATGCGACGACGATCCGAGCGCGAACTGTCCACGGAGAAGAGCTCGGAAACGAGCTTTGTGACGAGCATTTCGGACTTTGAGGAGAGCTAGATGTGATGGCGAGAGAGAGCAGCTGCCTTCGTTTGCAGATTCATAAGAAGAGGATTCGATGACACGTCCGCGTCCGTCAGAGCGTTCTGCGCGCGGATGGACAGATCCACGGCTTCGGTGAAACGGCGCTATCCATGAGTCAGATCAGACAACCACACCTGGAAGACGTACAGGTCGATATCGTCGCACACCGTTTTGATCCAAGCCAGACTATCCGGAATCACAAGCGCCTTAGCATCCCGCTCCTGAGAATCCGACTCTTCGATCGTCAGTGAGATGTCCTATTAGTAAGAAAGCGGGAAACCACACCCACCTTCAGATTATCGAGCACCTTGTATGTCCGAGTCAAATTCTTCTTTAACTGCTCCATGGCGTCGTCCATCTTCTGAACTTCGGAGGAGAATCCGATGAATTCTGTGTAGTGATCGAAAACGCTCTCCTTGAGGGATGTTTCCGTATCGTACTATACGGTTATTGCACCCGCGAGAAACGAAATACTCTCATTTGTTCCAATTGATGATTGAAGCCTGGATACTGACCTGTCGTCTCCTTAGAGAAAAAGTTCAAGGCCTCATCCTTCGCATTAAACGCGGGGTTCGCGTAATGATTAATCATCGTAACGTCCGCCATTCTCCAAGATTGTGAGAAGATGAGGTCATGTTCCAATTGTTGGGGTGTGGGGGATCACTCACCCCCACCTCCATTCTATTGAGCATGTGGGGTACATTCCCTGGGACGAAGGAGGAAGAGAAAAGGGGACATCAACGATCTGTGTTGGAAACGAACTCCATTCGTCGTGATTCCGGTTACACTCCACTCTCTTTAACCACCCACCTTATAAAAGGATGATTGGAAGCGTTGCCGAATGGGATGACGATTTACGGAATAAGAAACCAACGCATTCGTTACTAGATGGGAAAAGAAACGATTGGCACGCTTTCTTCAAAGAGGAGAATCATCCCCCTCTTTCAAGCAAAACACGACAGCCACGACACTCTAGTACTGTGGTGAAAAAAGGCAATCCGTCATAAACAATTCACGGAGATGTGGAAGCAACGTCAACGGTTGCTCTCCTTACTGTACACATCATTGAAGAGTTCGGGGAGACGGAATCGAGTCTTTTCGACAGCGAGTGCTTTCGACTCTCGAACTCTGTCCTTTAGCGCACAACGTCACTCTAGGATTCCGCAGCGAACGTAGTCCATTTCGAGTCTGAGATTCTCTTTAGCTTTGGAACCGCCGTGGCGAAAGCAGGCACAGGGGAGCTGGCTCCCGTGGCGGGTGAGATGGTTGACGAGATTACGGACACGAAAAGGCCGGAGTTGTACGCCGTTCCCATAACGCCTCCGAACTTGAGCATTTCGGGAAAGGACATCGGTCTCAAGCCCATGTCGCTCGAGGATTTCAGGAAGAAGATATCCAGTTTCCAGAATTCGGACCGCTGGAAGGAGTTCAACACGGATGAGGGTGTGATCGAGAACGAGCGCGCGGACATTCTCGCCGACAGGATCAACGAGCTGCTGAGCAACCGGAAGCAAAAGTTCATGTAGTTTCTGTTGTCTCGAGTTCACGCTAGTTACAAGGAGCTGCAGCGGTTCATCATGCTTCCCTCCCCCGTCGATCACCAGGCTCTTATCAAGATGCTTCGCACGATCGACAGGGGTCTGGACGAGGTCTCTCCCTCCCTTTTGCCCTGGATCGAGGCCTACTTCAACGGGACCGACTTCCCCGAGGCGGGAGAGGAGCTGCGCGAAGTGCAGTTGCAGTTGAACGCGCTGACGAAGGTCACAGAGAAGTTCTTCCGTGATTGGGAGTCGGCCGCGCTCTTCCCTTTTGATTCGTAGAAATGTGCAGTACGACGGCTTCCAGTGGCGCGTGAACGTCGTCAGGGACTGCATCGAGTCCTACGTGACGGATGAGGAATCGTCGAAGCTGTACGCCTATTTCAACACATTCACGCAGTCTCCGAAGAAGTCGGCGTCTCTCTCCCAGTTCCTGACGCGCTGCGGCGTACATCTCCTCACGATGCTTCATCTCGTAGTCGATCCTCAAATTCAACGAGCACAGCTCCGACCTTCTGGCCCTCATCGAGTGGGTGATCAAAGGCCTGAACGAGTTCCCTCTCATCTCCATATCCGCGATCCAGAGCACGGAGGCGCGCCGTCGCGACGCGGAGCGACACACGCTCATCTGCGCCTACAACAAATACCGCTACCACTCCAAGATGCTGATCCGCGTGCGTCTCTCGCTTTCCCTCTCATCCTCGTAGAGCGACGAGGAGCAGGAGAAGGGCGCGCTGCTCCTGTCCTTCCGGCTGTCGACGCTGCTGAACGACGCGCAGCACAAGCTCTTCGTCTCGAAGCTGAGCGATTACCAGGCCTCCCCCATGGGCCCCAACGATTTGCAGCTCTTCGTCCGCGCCGCCTGCCAGATCTGCGGACAGTCGGCGTACCTGGTCGAGCCGTCGCTGCAGAAATACGTGGCGAAGACGCGCGTGTGTGAGGCGTAGGCGAACCACCTGTCGATCCCGACGCTGGAGCACGTGCGGCGGATGAAGAAGCCGGTGCTGACGGTGAAGGCGGTGACGAAGTACTGCAACCCCGACGTGGGTGGGAGGCAGAGGCGGCGAGTGAGGCGTAGACGTGAAGAAGGCGCTGGAGGAGGACGCGAAGAATGACAAGTCGTTGGAGGAGGACGCGAAGAACGAGAAGCCGCTGAAGAAGCGCCAGCGCGTGCTGACGTTCCAGTCGAACACGGTGATCCCGTCCAAGCACGCCAACTCCAACTCCTTCTACCAGGTCTTCGTGCACAACCTGCCGGCGGGCATCGCCACCGAGGAGCTCGCCAACGCCTTCCGCAACTGCGGGCGCGTGAGCAAGGTGGAGATCCTGGACTACAGCCGTCCGGAGGACACGGACAAGAAGCGCGTGCCTCGGATCCGGCAGCAGGTGAGCGAGTCGCGCATCTACGGGTTCATTCACTTCACGGACATGGAGGCGCGGGAGAAGGCGCTGATCCCCGCGATGCGCGTGTTCGGCGTCAAGATTCGGGACTGCTTGTGTCGCACGGGTACGCGCCGCGGCGGGGGGTGAGGTGTAGAGCCTGCGGAGAATAAGCGAACGCTCTTCGTCGGGAACATCGACAAGGGCGTTACCGGAGAGGAGGTGAGCGAGTCGCTGAACCAGATTCTGAAGCCGCAGCTGCAGATTGAATTGCAGAACGTGTCCCCTCCGGGCATCCTGACGACGTCGGCGGGCTACTGCTTTATCGAATTCGATTCTCACCAGCTCGCCTCCAGCTGCTTCTCTCTCCTTTCCGGAGCCGTTGTGAATGGCAAGGAGCTGAAGGTGGGGTGGGCGCTGGACTCGAACGACATGCGTAGGAGGAAGCAGGACTACAAGTGGGACAAGTATCACTTTTCGTCTGTTGATTGGAACAAACAGGCCATCGTACTAATACATACAACAGTCACTATTGAAAAGCGGATTCTACTATGAAAACGACAACGACAAACCTACAACGACGGGCTCCCATCCTCAGGTTCATATCCAGCTGCACCTTGGGCGCGGTGTCTCCCTTCTTGAAATCGAGCACGCGCTGGAACAGCGGCGAGTGCTTAAACCTACACATGAGCGCCGTTTCCGTCCAAACAAGTACATTTCGGGAAGAACGATAAACTCGATTTGCGCACCACGAATATACAGCATTTTGAATGGGATTTCTTCGGTGCTCCCCTTTGCCTTCATAATCACGGTCTTCATGCTCAAATTCCAGTTGTCCTCCACCTCGTCGATCATCCCGCGAAAAATGGAGCCATCGCGAGTCTGGACAAGAGCGGTACAGCCCTCCGCCTCGTAAAGCAGCAGCGTCGGCATGCCCACAATTCTCTTTCCTGTAACGCTCATTTTGAATCGGGTTTGGTGTGATTCTCCCCAAAACTGGATGGCAAAAATAGCCTCGATTTGGGTTGTTCGTATTTCTGGAGGCGAGACGTGTGTGGATACGATCCTGAAAGCGATGTGAAGCGTTAGGGTGAGAATCGCGAGTGATGGCGGGAATGAGTGCTGTGGAGTGGATAAGAAGGTGCAGATAGAGTGTATGCTCTGTCTACATTCCAGAGAAGGAGTATTGCAACGAATGGAATGATCTGTTCTCTTCGGTGCACACCGCTCCCTCCCCTCCTCTCCCCTCTCTCCACCTCTTCCCCTCTCCTCACCCTCCTTTTCTCTCCCTTCCCCCAAACCCGTGCGCCCAATCAAACACTTCCTTCTAGAACCTTCTCTCCTTCTCACTGAATCCCATTCTTTCTTTCAATTCAACTTCAATCATGAGCAAGACATATACAGGCGAATCAGTTGGTATTGATCTGGGCACGACCTACTCGTGCGTGGGCGTGTGGCAGAACGACAAGGTGGAGATCATCGCGAACGACCAGGGTCAGCGCACGACGCCTTCCTACGTGGCGTTTACGGACACGGAGCGTCTGATCGGTGACGCTGCGAAGAACCAGGTGGCGATGAACCCGACGAACACGGTGTTCGACGCGAAGCGTCTGATCGGGCGCAAGTTCGACGACCCGTCGGTGCAGAGCGACATGAAGCACTGGCCGTTCACGCTGAAGGCGGGTCCGGAGGGCAAGCCGCTGATCGAGGTGACATATAAGGGCGAGAGGAAGACGTTCTCTCCCGAGGAGATTTCGTCGATGGTGCTGACGAAGATGAAGCAGATCGCGGAGGCGTACCTGGGCAAGGAGGTGAAGAACGCGGTGATCACGGTGCCCGCGTACTTCAACGACAGTCAGCGTCAGGCGACGAAGGACGCTGGCGTGATCGCGGGACTGAACGTGATGCGTATCATCAACGAGCCGACGGCGGCCGCCATCGCATATGGTCTGGACCAGAAGGGCGGCGAGAAGAACATTCTGATCTTCGACCTGGGCGGCGGCACGTTCGATGTGTCGCTGC
>ERZ1106923.179-NODE-179-length-27809-cov-18.516394_pt1 | contig 27809 bp, 39 predicted proteins | sample MGYA00403657_ERZ1106923 | MGnify/ENA primary metagenome ERZ1106923 (study PRJEB35170, sample SAMEA104062425) | human gut metagenome | biome: human gut; feature: human-associated habitat; material: faeces | place: Denmark | collected 2012-06-19 ...
GGTAGAGATCGAGGTAGTTCTGATAGACTTCCTCCGAGCAGGATCCTTCGTCAGCGTGAAGGAGAGCAGGAAGGAATACAAATAGCAATAAGGCTTGTAGCATTGACAAATAGCTGCTATACTCTGTTTGCAATGAGTTCAGAAGACAACTCGGTAGTGAAACTCCTTTCATTACCTAGATGGATGCTCCTCATTTCTGTGTGAATGGAGTTGCTTTCGGCAAGAATTGTTGAGCGAATGTCAAGAAACGACTTGCCACATCGTAACAGGAGATCTCCATTCGTCATCCTTCCTCATCCAGCGTTATTCTCCGCTCGTTATCAGCTAGTAAAGCCGTCCAAATTCACACCAATACCCTCAATTCCTTCATTTCTTCCTGTAGTGGATATACAGATGTATTAATTCCATAGACTGCAAATCTCCACCCCAAGAAATCTATTCACCTCGAAAACGCACCCAGCGGGAGAACACACCACTCCCTTCATACGCACCGCTTTTCCCTTCTTTAACTGTGGCTCCAATACAACCCAACCCGTTTTAGCCATGAATCCCATCCAAGACTCATATGCATCTCTTATCTCGTAGGAAGTACCTTCCCTTTAATAAATCTCCTCCACAGATAGAATACCCCGCATTTACGACAAAGAGCATACACTATTCTGAAACACACTCATCTCCCAACAAACACACATTTGAAACACACACCACTACTTCTCCATCTCCATAGGCTTGAACTCCGTTCCACTCACCTCATTCACCACCGCATTCACCTCCTCTCCCTCCGCAATACCGATCTGCGCCTCCGAATCGTTCACTGGATGCGACTCGTCCGTCGCTAGCTGGATGTGACTCATGTACTGCGCCGAGTTCGCCGACGGCTTCCAGATCGACTACGCCTCACACACACCTCATCCACCCACGATAATCACCACAAGACAGACGAAGATGCAGCACTGCCAGAAACCGTACGTCAGTCTAATCGGGACACCTCCGCCCCAAACCCTACACCCACTGGTACTTCCACATCGCGAACAACACCTTGTCCAGGTCCGAGCCCAGAAGGAACAGGTTCAGGGCGAGCACGCAGGCGAAGAGAACGGCGAAGCACGCACAGAGCTGACGGAAGGAGGCCAGCTTCGTCGTCTCGTTCTTCGCCTTCAGCTTCTGCATGGTGTCGAGGGCGGAGGAGACGATGAAGAAGGTGATGGTGGTTTCAATGCTACAGTTCAGACTCGCGCGCGGCGCGTACAGTGTGGGAAGGAAGGAGGAGAAGGAGGTGCGCGCCTCGCGCGTGACGGCGAAGGAGGTCTGCAAGATAGAGTAAACGACGACGAAGAAGACGCTGAAGGACGCGGACATGGGCGTGGACTCCAACACCGTGCCGTTTCTACGGAGAAAGAGAACAGTCAAAAACTACCCTGACGCGATGGCGAGCAGGAGCAGACGCAAGAAGGCCTGTGCCGCGTAGGAGGTGAGTTGAGACGCGAGGTTGAGAGAGGGCGTGTCGACACCCTTGGCATTGACCAGACGGATCGTTACCTCGAAGACGAGTGCGGCGATGAAGAAGGAGAGTGTGGTCAGCTAGGTGTGAGAGGTGATGAGGGGTCCCACGAATATGAGTTTGTGGACGTGGAGAAGCGATTCGGAGTGGGAATAACTGACCAACGCCCAGTACACCAAGACGACGAAATAGAGACAGAGCAGGATGCGGTTGAAGGGCAGCTCGCCGTACAAGGGTGCGGGAAGGTGTCCGTACGTGTTCTTGGTGGTTACAGTTCCAGAGAGGGCGACATTCGTGGTCTCCACGACACAGCTGCCCACCATAATATAATAAAGTCCTTCCTTTTGGACCGTGTGACGCAAGGACAAACGCTCATTCGCGCCTCTAGAGATGACGAGATGTGTCGGGAAATACTGGAAGGAGAGGGTTGTCTTGGAGTACTCGTCATCCATATTCTGCGGGAAGATCAGCGTTTGCTCTTCCTTGCACAACTGCTTCTACACGTCACAAAAGCGAAGGAGAAGGACGGAAATCGCCTCTCTGTCGCAGCACAGCGCTTTGGTGCCGTTCTTGTCATATCCCATCGCGTCGAAAATGTCCTTCGTCATGACAGCGCCCTATTTGGTACCGAGAGGCGGAAGAACAAACGGTGATCACGCTCTTTCCTTCCCATATGGGGTTATTCTTTTTGATGTCCATATGGAGTTCAATGAACGAGGAGGAGCTAAACATCACAGCACCGACCCATTTCATTCCCCTTCTTTGTGGTAAACTCTTTGTCGAACATGTAGTACGACTGATAGATCAGCGTGGCATTACTCAAAACGATCTTATCGAAGTTGGTTATCGTCGCGTTTGCGAGCAAGAAGAGAGCGCCCAGCACCTACGCGCTCACCCCTCCACCCGATGGACCTACGATAAGACCTTTCATTTTCGTTTTTGGCGAAAACGGAGTCGGTCTTACGAACGAAACGCCCACACAAAATGCTGAAGAGTCTGAGAGATCAAGTATACGGTGCTTTCCGCTTGTAGAACCGTCACGCCGTAGGTATGGTGGACGTCCATCCACTGTGTTACCGACTGATCAATCTTCCCGAATTCCAGCGTCTCCGCGACATCAAGCAGCTGAACAATCTTCACTACATTTATCCGGGAGCGACGCACGATCGGTTCGCCCTTTCGTTTATACTTGAATCATCGTTAGGTTTCAGCACTGCATTGGCGTGTATCACCTGGCCGAAGTGTTCATCGAGCGGCTGGAGAGGGTGCAGCCCGAGCTGAACATCACAAAGGAGGAGAAGCTGTGCATTTGTGTCGCGGGTCTTATGCATGACATTGGGCACATCACCCAGGGACACCTGTACCCGCTGTACGTTCGCTACTGCAATTCCAAAGTGCTCGTGGAACACGAGGTTATGAGCATATACATCTTCAAGATGATCATTGAGAAATACAAGCTGTGGGACGAGTTTGCCAAGTACAACTTAGGAAAGGACGTACGGTGAATTGTGGGGGATCATGGCGTAGGAAGTCCAACTCATTTGCGAAATCATTCTCGGAGATAAGAAGAAGGCGCCCAAGGACTGGAAGTGGGTGGGAGCTCCCGGCAGAGAGTTCCTCCTCCAGATCGTTGCCAATGCCAAGTAACGGTCGTCTATCCCTGTGAGTGTAGAACGGGAGTGGATGTGGACCGTTTTGATTACATGCTTCGCGATTGCATGAATGTGGCTCCACTCTTCCTTCTTAATCCCTAGTTGGGACTGAACTGCTCCTACAACTACGACCGCATCATCAAGGGAGCGCGCTGCATAAAGAACAAGGACAACGAGTATGAGGTACTCCATATGGGTTGTTTTCACGCGCAGATTTGTTTCAACGAGAAGGTGAATATCGACGTTTTTGAAATGTTCCAGTGTCGCATGAGTTTGCACCGCCGCGCCTACAATGTACCGATCCCTTGTTGATGTGACGTCTAGCACCGCTCCAACCGAATCATCGATATCATGGTCATTGAAGCGCTGCGCTCTGCTGAACGAAACGGATTTGGAATCAAGACAACGGTAATCTTGGAAGTCCGCGAATCATAGGTAGAAGGGACTGGTTCCTCTTTCCACGGCATGCAGCAATCTCGAAGCGTATATCCGTGCAACGGATTACCTATTCCTCGTGATGGAGAGATGATCGCGATGACGTCTAGGAAGTGAAGAACAGCATTTGCGACGAATACAAGGAGGCGAGATACCTCATTCAACGCATTGAATGCAAGTCGGCATGAGATCATGGGCTGATGTGCAGAGATCTGTACCCGTTCGTGGGCGAAGTGATCATCAACTCCAAGGCGTTTAAGGACGTCGAGGTGCTGATTCCGCTGGGGTCTTCCTACGGTAATGGCCGTGGAGAGTGTTCACGCGTAGATCGCTCACGGATTGAGAAGGCGATTGTGACAGAGTTGGAGGCGGAGGCGACGATCAACCACCTCGCGTTCGATCCGCGTGATCTCGTGATTGACATTGTGAAGCTGTCTCTGGGAATGGGAGTAGAATATCTGCTTATGCTTAAACCGCAGAACTTGAGCCCGTTGTCTGCGCTGAAGTTCTTCACCGAGAGCAATCCGGACCAGGCGATGCCCCTTCCCCCTTCTGAAATCAGCAACACGCTGCCAGAGAAGTACGAGGACTGGATGGTCCGATTCTACTGTCGTGGGAGTGCAAAGGAGTTCGCAACTCTCACCCAGCTGTTTGGTTTTTGGAGAGACAAGCATCTTCAGACGGAAGTGGGTTTGCAGTGAGAGCGTGATGTGTAGAATCCGGAGTCGCCCCCCTTGAAGCGGAGGAAGACGTTTGCATTCCCTCCGAGATTGCAAAGACGGTTTAGCGATGCCAGTTTAGAAACGAACGGCATTCTGTCATCTGTTTGTTTACGTACGTTCAGTGTGAGAGGGCATGGTAATCATGGATCACTGTTTGCCTCTTTCTTGCGTCATACCTCCGCGATCCCACGATGCAAAGCAAGGGCGACTATCTCGACGAGAAAGTGGGTAGCATTCTAACAGATTTGGGGTATACGAAAACGCGCCATCATGACAAATACGTATTTGAAGTAGTGAGCGTGCTCAAGAGTAGAAGAATATCCAGCCCTTTTGGAACGAGGAAATGTATCGTCGGTGTATGGCCGCTATCTTCGATTTTGGCTTGAAGGGTGATTACGACGGGTAGGCGTTATTCTTGTAGAAGCTTCGCCAAAAGTGATATACCCCGCGTTGAAGAATTGTAACATGGATCTGCGACCCGAGAACATAAAGTCGCATTTGCAAGTGCAAAATGGAAGACTTGGGGTGATGACGTAGAAATACAGGAGCAATTCAAAAGCAAACCAGTTGGAATATCTCCACTTCTTTGAGCGCTACTTGAGAAAGGTGACGGTGGTGTTCCAGAATGATCCGTGTAGGAAAAGAAGAATGCGCTTCGTGTGAAGATGAACCAAACAAACCAACAGCCCGTGTCTTCCAATCCAACGACGGAGAACTACCCGGCAAATCCAAATCCAGCGCAAGCGCCTTCGGAGGCTCCCTCTCTGCTGGACGCGGTGCCGAATCCGTCTTTGTCCATATCGCAGCAGACAACGGGTGCATTCCCGCTCTCACCACAGAATGCAAGCGAGAATGGCGCAGTGCCGTCAGCAAATGGCAGTTCCACACAGTATGAGTCACCAAACGCGCTGACCTCTCTCTCGAACGAAGATGATGATGAGAGGCAGCAGAGCTTCCACTTTCAGGGAGACCCGTCGATGGCATACCAAGTGGCCATTCACGACGACATCATCTCGAAGCACTCGATTCGGCAACAGCGGATGGGACTGGACGGAATCGACAACGACAACCGGTTTTTGCCTTCGGTGGATTATGTGCGCGTGTTCGCCGTGCGTGATGTGTAGAAGACGTTCTTCGATTCCGCGTCAATGCTTCAAGCCGAAATGCCCAGCGTGCCCGATGCGGACGACATCGGGAATCCCCTTTTCTTTCTGCAAGATACAGATGCCTTGCGTGTTTGGTGGAACAAACAGAATAGCAGGAAAGGAAAAGAAGGAAAAGAAGGCACAACAGGACAAATCCACGCAATCCCAACTCAAACCACGAAAGGACGGGGAGAGGAGGATAGGGAGATTCAAGCTTCATGAGCACACACTCTGGAGTCTGTTGCGTGCTTTGCGTCCGATCGGCAATCACGACCCGGATCGGACGACTCAGCACCAATTCCCTTCCGCGCAGCACGCGCTCCTCACTCCTCCACGCGGCATTCCTCCGCAGACTGACAAACAGGCTCTGCGGAGGAACGTTCGGATTCACGTTCTCCTTCACGCGGTCCATGTACGCGTCCACGCCGCTCACCGCCACCACCAGAAACGAACCACTCGGTAAGGGAAGCGTGGCATTGAAATAGAGCCGATTTCGGTCATCGGACAGATCGACGCTTGGCAGGGGATTCTGCAGTGGAGAAACGCCCGTCTGAGAGGAGGAATGTAGTGGTGAAACGCCCGTCTGAGAGGAGGAATGTAGTGGAGAAACGCCCGTCTGAGAGGAGGAATGTAGTGGAGAAACGCCCGTCTGAGAGGAGGAATGTAGTGGAGAACGCACAGCAGAGAGGAGAAGTGCGTACTCCTCGTCGCGCAGATCCCCGCGGGCATATGTCTCATCCATAATCGCCTCTATTTCTGGAGTGGCGGGAATCGCCACAATTCTGGTGTCATCGACCTCGAAACAACCGCCCACGAGCCACCGCACGGACAGCGTGTGGTTCGCAGTGGACGAGGCGGTGATAACGGAATAGGGTCGCACCGCCTCCATAAGGGCCAGTGCCTGACGCATCACAATGGGGACGTACTGCCCCTCTTTGGGCACGGGCGTGGCGAACAGGCGCGCGGAGTCGCCGAGCAGCTTCTGCACGGGCGTCTTGATGTCGGTGGTCTCGACGAGGAAGGTGAGGCAGCGATGACTGGTGGGCGTGACGACCACCGACTGGTTGTGATCGCACGCGGCGGGGACGGTGTGCACGGGGTTGTGCTGGTTGAACCAGGAGGCGGCGTAGCCCCACTCCTCCATGCCGCCGTGCACGGGGTACACGACGTCGTTGCTGGAGCCCACTTTGTAGAGATTGCCTGAAGAATCACGGATTCAGTCAAAAAGTACCTGATACTCGATTCATTAGAGACGCGACGTCCTTCATGGCCTCGTAGTCGGGGGCCGAGGCGCGCTTGCCGTGGTTGTAGTAGTCGCCCCACTCGTAGCTGATCGAGCGCATGCCGCCATGGAAGGTGATGGTGGCCACCAGCATGTTGTGCGTGTAGAGCAGCTGCAAAGCGCGACTCGTTTCGGTCTGGAGACAGCGGTAGGGGAGGACGGTTTGATCGAAGGGGAAGTCGCGATTCACGTCGATTCCGTTCTCCGTTCGTCTAAAGCATTACACTTCTGGATAGAAATTGTACTGCTTCTTGAAATAACCCCACGCGTTCGTCATGGGCATGACGAGGATCTCGCGCGAATCCAGAAGAAACGAGTAGTACGGATGAAAACTAGCGATACTGTTCTGTCGCATGCGATCCGCCACATTCCCGTTCTCTACGTCTGAGAAGAGAACGAAGTAAGTACTGTAGGACGCATCGAAATGAGCGCGATTCTGGAGAAGAAAGATGGTCTATCCATGAGAATCCGTTCACTCTCGCACCAGTTCCAACAAGGCGTTGGGAGCCACTCTCTCATCTCCATGGAGTTCTCCGCTGAGAAACAGTTGCGGCAAATCCGTGTGATTCCCGTGAAGACGCTTGTTCTTGAGACGCATCAGCCAGTGATCACAGGATTTGTCTATTCCGTCAAGCAGAGTTATGAAACGCACATCCACATTTCAGTTGACTGGAATACCCAAACTGCTGTTCAATCGTCGACACTTCCACCAACTCGGGATACGTCTGCTCCAGCACTTTCATCGTCTGGACCATCTACGACGTGACGAGTTTGAAGGGAAACGACGTTGTCGAAGTCGCGATAGCGGTAGTCGTATCCCACTGCGCCGCAAAAGAGCAGCAGCAATGCAAGAAAAAACATGAAGCGCGCTGCTTTTCCTAACGACAAACGGAAACTGTCAGAAGCGGGTCAACTGCGATTCAGGAGAGAAAAAGAAGGTCCCACCGAGATTTGAACTCGGATTGCAGGATTCAGAGTCCTGAGTGCTAACCAATTACACCATGGGACCACCTGTTCGCCTGCTTCCAGCACTCTCTATGAGGAAAACAACCGAGAGAAACCTATGCCCACACACAATGGCCGAGGGGGTCGCTGAGGAGTTCAGACGGGCTGCGGACCGAATCAAGAACGCGGACATCCTTCTGGTCATGTCTGGAGCGGGCATGTCCGCCGAATCCGGCTTGAGGACGTATGAAGAGATGAACCGTGAGTCCCTCCATCGTCTCTGATCGCGTAGTGAATTCGCACAAGAAACTGGAGTACCGCGACTACTGTGATCCAGACCTTGTATTCCTTTTCCTCTCCTGTTGAAGTAGTTACGCCACGATCCCGTGGAATTCTGGCGATTCTGGGCGTCCTCCGCGAATGAGTACAAGAAGGCGCAACCGCACGAAGGGTGCGTCTAATGCCTTCCGCTCATAAATAGCTACCGTATCATCAAGAAGTGGAGGGACGCCAAGACTAGTCGGTGTTCCGCCGCGATGCGCGCGTTTTTCGTGTCCTTCTTTAAGGCGGAGGGAGTAACGAAGTACGGGAACGAAGCGGTTCCAGCCCCGTTCTTCGTTTACTCGTCCAACGTGGATGGTCTGTTCGGCAAGGCGGGGATCTCTTCGTCAGAGATCCTGGAAATCCACGGGAACGCAAACGTGATGCAGTGTGCCGATGGAGTGAACTGCAAGGGGAAGGATGCAGCGTCCCATCGCTACTGGTCCGCCTCCCTTCCCGACGCCGTCAACTCTGCAGAAGACTTGCCTCACTGCCCGTGCTGCCATAAGGTGTGCCGACCGAGCGTGCTGATGTTCGACGACGAAGAGTGGATCGGACTGGAGGGAGAGGGAACGTCTGATTTCGAGCTGTACGACGTGTGGGAGGAGGGGGTGGAGGCGTTCATGAAGGAGAACGAGGACGCCTCGATTGTGATTCTGGAGGTGGGTTGCGGGGATAACGTGCCCGTCGTGAAGATGGAGAGCGAAACCGTTCTTGGCGACATCACGAGCGTCATCACGGAGGAGGGAACGAAGGGACTGGACAGAGTGGCGTCGCACGTGTCGCTCATCCGCGTCAACATGAAGAAGTCGAAGTACTTGGACTACCACAAGGAGTGGTCGGAAGGGAAGTCCTTCATCGACAAGGACTCGATCGTCTGTTTAGAGGGGCCTTGCGGTGAGGTGTTGGAACGTTTGGATGGGTTGATGTGGGGTGTTTGTTGTTGAGTGTGTGTTAGTGAAGTGAGTGCATACGACTGGAAGAAGAAGAGAAACAACTGAATAGAATGAAGAAGATGATTGAAAGGAAGCAAGTGAGGAGGCAAAACAGAGCAATAGTAGTCAAGTGGTAAGATAGGTCCCTGCCACGGATCAGGCCCGGGTTCGATTCCCGGCTATTGCATTCTCTTTTCGTCTTTTCAACTCACGCCACACGCAACACTCTCCATCTCTTCTTTTCACGAGTCATTGAAAACACAACGACACCCAACGATGTGGGATATCCCCCAAATTCAAAACCACGCATCAGGACTGGAACAGAACGGAATTCTATCTTAATCGATTATTGCGTGATGGACTACACACCAGCTTCAAGATTCAGGCACGTCTATTGCCCTGGCTTACAGCGTATCTTTGAAAGGAGATGGTGAGGAGTAGCCGAAGAGATATACCAGGGTTTTAGAGTTGCCTCTACGACCGGAGATCAAAACTATATTAAGGGTAACGCAAAGTACTTCGCCTTCCCTGCTGGAGGCGGTGGCGGTCCGATTTGCATCCGCAAACACAACACACCGGGCAGAATGCCCTCCCAGCTTCCTATGCTGACGGGTCACAAGTACGGATAGCTGTTGGGCTTGATTCGCAGGGGCGACTTGTGCGATTTCGACTTTAACCCGTTCAATGACGAGCAGATCGTTAGCTCGTCTGCGGATTTGACGATCATGGTCGTATCCTTGCCGCTGTTCTCACGCGTAGCTGTGGGAGTTCCCCGAGGGCGGACCCGACTGCAACATTTCAGACCCGCTCGTCACACTCACCGGCCACCACAGAAAGGTCACCTTCGTCGAGTTCAATCCCGTCGCGAATCTCATCATCACCTCTGCTTCTGCGTATCTCTCATGAACGCACCTCACGCACTAGCGACGGCACTGCTAAGATTTGGGATCTTGGCACCCAGGAAGAGCTCAACACCTTCAATTGCAAAGCCCTCCCGCAGGACCTGCACTGGAACTACAACGGTTCGCTCATCTGCGTCTCCTCGAAGGACAAAATGGACCGCATCTTCGACGCGCGCCAGGGCACCGTGGTGAGCGAGTGGCAGCCCCACGAAGGCACCAAGTGCTCCAAGATGGCGTGGCTGGGCGACTGCACGCACATCGTCACCACCGGCTTCAACCGCACGTCCCAGCGAGAGTGGAAGCTGTGGGACTTGAAGAACCTCGCCAAGCCCATTGCGCACGACTCGCTGGATATGGTCGTTTCGGTGGCGTTTCGTGAGGCGTAGGCGAGTGGCACGCTGCTGCCCTTCTTCGACGTGGACACGAACATGCTGTACCTGGCGGGCAAGGGCGACGGCAACATCCGCTACTACGAGGTGATGGACTCCACGCTGTACCCGCTGTCGCAGTACTCCTCCACCGTGTCGGCACGTGTATGCATTGGGCGGGCGTTTCACTGGTTAGGGTCTGTGCATGCTGCCGAAGAAGGCATGCGACGTGAACAAGTGCGAGGTGGCGCGCATCATGAAGCTGACCAGCAAGGGCGACGTGGAGCCGCTGCCCTTCATCGTGCCGCGCAAGTTCGAGGGCTACCAGCCGGATGTGTACCCGCCCTCCTACGCGGGCATCCCGGCGCTCTCCAACGAGGAGTGGCGAGAGGGACAGAACAGCAACCCCATTCTGATGGTAGGCGTGTGTGTGGCGTGTGAGGCGTAGTCGCTGGAGCCCGGCGTCACCGAGATCTTCAGACCCGACACCACGGGAGCCGTTTCCTACCAGCCTGCGCAACCCGCTCAGCCTGCTCAGCCCACGCAGCCCACGCAGCCCACGCAGACGGTGGCGTCTCCCATCTCGTCGGCGCCGTCGTCGCCTGTGATGAGGCCGCAGCAGGCGGTGAACGCGAAGATGGTGAACGGAGTGGCTGTGGCTGCACCGGGGTATATTCCGAAGGCGGGCAAGCTGACCGTCGAGGACATCGAGGCGGAACTGGCGCTGCTCATGGAGCGTATGGAGTTTTTGAATAGTGCACTGGAGGAGCTGAAAAAGGAGGAGTGTCGTGTTTGTTACAAACAGATGTAGGAGCTCTCGAACACCTTCTCCGCGGGCTGCTCCGGAATAAGAGCGACGCCAATCCTCGCCTTGTCGTCGTGCATGAAGTTGAAGTTCGCCGCGGCCGTGCTCTATGCGTGAGTGGCAGGGGACGGCGTTCACCGAACTCATGGACTCGACGGAGATACCGAACTTGTGGAAGTACTCCACTATGTCCTCCGGTACCGGTGCTGTCACCTTTCCGGTTCCAATAAGCAGTGTGTCTATTTGTTCACCGAAAGACGAAGGAATCACCTATTTGTGGGTTGTATAGCGTAACGGGTTTCAGCGACTCCACCGTCAGGTCCTCCAATTTGTTCACGTCCCAGAGAAGGGCAATATCGTTGAAGGCGAGAACGCCCCCTTTGTAGTAATCGCCGTTTATCAGAAATCCCTCCTCATCGAGTTCCTCGAAGTACGTACCCTCCGCCTTCTACGCGAATGAGCCCAGAAGTGTCATCCGTCCTACATCGTAAATGGTGTACTGGTCCAGGTCTCCCATGCCTCGGCAGAAGAGCTTAGGAGAGAGTCGACCCACAGACCGCGTTACCGAAGACAGCGCTCGAATCATTACTCTCGAATGAACTGGGGAACAAACAACGAGAGGAGGAAGAGTACAGAAAAATGAAATCCTAAATCAACTAAAGGCGATTGATGATCTCGAAGGCGGCTCCCTTCATCCGTTTTCGCTCGGAAGAAGGCTTGAAAGAGAACAAGGTCGAAGGAGCGTTCTCCTTCCTTTCCTTTGCCCCTCTATCAACCAGTCCCCGAATGGTCTCCTTCAACGCAGCATTCTCCTTTTTCAACTGATTCTAAACAGTGAAGGAGGCGAATAAGCGAAACGAGAGAGTCATCTCGCCCTTCTAAAGCAAAGCGCAACTTCTATTCCTAATCCACTCGACAAAGAGAGTACGGAGCATTCGCGACTGATTGTCTCACTGTGCTGAAGCTCCTTCTGGAAGCGTCTATACATCAAATAAACGAGCAGAAAGCAACTCTCTCACTGTGAGAAGCACAATGGCAAGGCGTCGACTCCGACTTTCCTCCCCAGCACAATCGCCAATCAGGTCTTCGATTCCCTTGTCATGACCCTCCATCCACTGTCGCGCCTTCTCGTAGTCCTTCGTCTCGGTGACTTGCTTCCTCAACTAGTCGTGAGGGTCGGAAAAGAAGGGCAACTGCAGCCATGTCTCTTTCAGAACCACGATGCTCCATCTTCAAATTCTACGCATAACAGAAGAAGAAAAGGACCACCTCATACTTGATGCTCAACCGCTGTCTCTTTCCTTCGCTCTCCTTCAGTTCCTATGCATAATATCATTCTGTTCGTACAAACATTCTGCAACTCCTTCACCTGTTGACGCAGACTGCTCAGTTCCTTTTGCTCGTCCTTCCGCTTCGCTAGCAATACTGCGTTCATGCTCTTTTGTGCCTGAATTCGGTTCTGGAGCGTCTACTCGTGAAGATCAGTCAGCGGAGCCCACCGCGTTATCAAGAAGTGTACTCTCTTGAGTTGAAAGCACTACGAGTTTAAGAAAGGGAAGAAAATGGACCCTTTGGATCGGCTTGGTGCAAATAGAGCCTTCTCACCTCGGATTCGAATATGCGCGATTTGCAAAACGGACACTCCATGTTATCTCCGAGTTGCCGTATGCTCTCCAGGCAATCGGAACAGAGGATATGGCCACATCCCAGAGCGAGCACGTCCTTGTTCACGGTGAGCTCGTCGCAAATGGGACAGATGGACATCGTTTTGAGTGAAAACAAGCCCGTCCAAGTACGGATGAAACGCCCGTTCGGAAACGAGCGACGATCACGTGGATCCACTTCTTTGTTTCGCCATGGATACGGAGTTGAACGTCTCTCCGAAGCAGAAGGCAGAGGCGAAGGAGTGTTTGCTGAGCTTGCTTCGGGAGAATGGCGTGTACGACGAGCTTTACGTAAAACGACTACGTCATTTTCATCCACTAGCAGACGGTTCGCGATAGAGTCGACCAGATCCTCCTATCCGTGGATTGCAAGAATGAGAACAGGGATCCAAACACGCTCTTTCGTAGCTATTGCGCAAGAAAGAAGAGTCCTGTTGTCACGGGACTGGTTGTGGACTATCTTCGCACGCTCGGTCTGCAACAAACGCTTCTGGCTTTTCAGAGGGAGGCGCCTGTACGAATGACATGGCGGCTTGAGTGTGTAGGAAGCCACCTTCTATGATCGAGGCGTTTTGGTCGATATGCTGCATGCGAGCGCGGATCCCAAAGAGCCACTTCTATCCAGTTTGTTTCACATGGCAGATGACGTAGACACGCATAATCACGATGCCCGGATGAAAAGCGTTGTGAAGTCGCGATGAACTCATCTCTAGACCAGTCAGTTCCACACGTCCTTCGACGACCAATACGACCAGCACAACAGCGCCGATCTCCTCAATCAAATCAAATGCCCTTGTTTCTTCGACAAACAGCTCATTCCGCTTTCACTCCCAACTTCTCCAAAGCGGGCTCGTTCGCCATCGCCTCCGTCTTGAAGTCATTGATATACCGTTGGTTCTCGAGGTTGTCCTCGCACAGGTTGCGAATCTACCTCTCACCTCTCACACCTCCACTCACCGTGAACAGCGCCCACTCTCTCTGCAACGGGTGCTTCGGGTGCATCTTGGTGTGGTTCAGAACCAGCTCGATGCCTCCCCTCACGCGCACCAGATTCTGCGCCTCGCGGTTGTTGTACACCATGTTCCCCAGAATCTGGAGAGCCGCGTCGCGTGTGCCGAAGGACCACAAATCGTCCTTCTGCGTGATCATCGGCGTGCCCTGCTTCTCCCCACAGTCCCCCACAATGGGATGCTCCAGCGGCACGGTGATTTGGGGGACCGCAAGAATGGCGAACAGCAGGGTGATCGTCCTGTCCTCCATGAACGCCGCTCTCATGCTCTCGTCGTAGCTGTCTACACTCGATACGCCCTCCCACACCTACTGATGCCTCCAGCGATGAGATTCAGACACACGCCCACACACTCCACTAGAAGCGTCATCGGGAACTCCAGCGCGCCCTTCGCCTTCAGCTTGTCCTCGTCGAACACGATGACTCCGTTCCTGGGAACAAGCACGTCGGCGCGATCGACCGTGTCGAGAAGCCAGCGGAGGAGGAAATGCGCCACGGGCTGGCTCATGACGCTGTCTAGCGCTCAGAGAGAGGGAGAGAGCGTACTGTCGTCGCACACCTCCAGACAGTAGAAGAGGAAGAGCAGCTGCGCGGGCGAGACGATGGGGAACGACGCCGTCTGCAGCGCTGCAAGAATGCCCTCGACCAGCTGGGGCGTCTTGGCTTGCGCGGCGGTCGCCAGCAGCACACGCGTGGTATACGTGATCCACTCCGAGGAGGTGTTCGTGTAGTCGGTGGACATGCTGCGGGCGAAGAGGAGCGTCACGGCCTCTCTGTCCTCCACGAACTGCGAGAGGCGAGCGCTGGCGTCGGGGGAGGAATCCGCGTTGGCAAAGAAGTTGTAGCTAGAGTGGAGGAGGGAGAGAGGGCGTACAGAACAGCGAGGGAGAAGCTGGCGATCTTTGTGTTGTGCGAGTAGTGCTTCAGGAGGAATCTAGGGGAAAGGGAGGGAAGAAGAGCCACTTGTAACAGTCCGGGTAGTACTCCGCCCACAGGCTCTGTTTGGCGTCCGCGTTGTTCGTGAGGACGTTGAACAGCAGTTGGAGAGAGATGTGGACGAACGTCTCAAACCACTCTGACCAATCCATCTCCCCGGCTCCCCAGAGATGTTTGTCTCTGATGAGCGGGATCACCTAGGATGAATGCAGGTATGAACAGCAACAGAATGAGGAATCCCGTGAGTCAGAACAAGCGATTGGTTCTCCCGGCTATCCGAGCACATGTTTCGGAGAATCCGTGTGAGGTTCGTTGCAACGGACAGAATACTCATCGAAACGGTCACGTTCACGGGAGTCTCAGCGTTCTCGGAGAACTGAACGGCTATTCCTGACAGAAAATAAGTTAAAAATACACGTTGAGACGTTGCTAAAGAAGCGGTAACACTGCGTTAACCAAACACACAAATCGTTCAAGAGTCCAATTTGATTGCACTTCTCTCTACATATAAGTCATACAAAACGGAAGAACCGTTCCGTATCGACAGAAGAGAGCTTCAAGACTTGTTTGGTCACAGCGTCCATTTCGTTGCAGTCCACCTGCATCAAACTCTTGCCGAAAAGCGTGTGCATGGTTTCGCTCAACTCTTCCTAGGAGTGATCATCAACCACTCGAGCATCCCACCATTGTCGTGCTTGGAGTGAGAGCAATACGCGTTGAAAGAACGGAGATGGAAGAAGCGGTTCAATGGGAAGGAGTGGGGAAACGCACGAATTGGAAGGGACTGTGAAGGAACAATACGGGGGTTCAGAGATGACACTTTCCTCATTCTTCCTTCCTCTAATAGCTAGAAAAGGAGAGGGTTGCTCTCCTTGCATCCCCAACAAATGGAACCGGACGATCATTATCCCCTTTCTTCTTTGCCCTCAGAGTACTATTCTTCATGGATACCAACTATTCGCGTTACAAGAGAACCATTCTCCCTGAGGTAGAGCTGATAATCCTCTGTGTCGGATAGTGGGACGCCGAAATGGAGCTGCTTTCCAATGTGCAGAGCATCGTAGTCACTCCTCTCTTGTTTGAGCGTAGGTCGACAAGTATGTGAAGGCAGAGGCGTCGTATGTGAAAGCGTTGCACACTATTCAGAAGCTCCGTCTCAGTATGGATGCCTATTCGAAGAATCAGGACCTGATGTCCATCCAAGTGAGTCTCATGAACTTCATAACCAGTCTCGAGTCACAACATGCAGACATCATTAGCAACATTGTGGAAGACGTTCTCCCCGACTTCCAAGACAACCAAACCATTCAGGAGTCCTATCGCGATAGCTACGTTCTTCCTATTCGCTGCATTCACACTAGGATAATGCGCTGTCGGAGAAGGCAAAGGAAGAGGCTTCGATGCTTCAACAGTACAAGGAAGACGTGGTGGCGGCAACTGACAGCGAAGGATTGTTCGGCGACGAGCAGGCGCTGAGTCAGAGAATCGAGAGCACGAAGGCGCACTTCCAAGCCAGCCAAGCGATGTACTCGACCGTGTGTGACAACGTGTGCGTTGTGCTTCTCTCGCTTGGATCACTCTCAGCGCATTCGATACAACAACCTGGCCATCGCCTCCTCCTCCGTCCGCAAGCTGTTCGTGTACGTCTCTTCGGCGACCGCGAATACGCAGGTGCGTGCGAGCGTGCGGGTTCACGAGTAGTTCGACGTTCAGTCCATCGTGCAGAGGATCAACGCGATCCCGTCCTTTCAGTATTACTACGGGATGAGGGAGAGGTTCTTGCCGGCAGGCTGTGTGGAGGGTTCGTTAGTGATGGGTGTGGCTGGTTTGTCGTCGACGGGTGTGGGGGAGTCAGTGACGAAAGCGAGGGAAGGAGTTGCTTGTGTGGAGGACTCCACTCCCACAACCAACTCCACTCCCACAACCAACTCCACTCCCACAACCAACTCCACTCGCATAAGCAACTCCACTCGTGTGAAGGACTCCACTCCCACAAAGGACCCCCTCAAACCCACATTCCACTCCAGCGAGTATGACGTGGGGCTAGAAGAGCGAAGGGACGATTGCGTTACTCACAGTGAAGACAGAGCGGACTCGACCGATTCCCCGACGAATCTCTTCCCACTGCTCTCGCCTCTCTACGCCCTGATGAGTGAGCACAAGGAGGAGATCAACTCCTCCATGATTCGGTCCGTGTCCTCTCTCTTGTTGACGCACGACGAAGCGGAAGCTCGAGAGATGGAGCAGCAACTGAAAGCGTACGCACAGAACGCCATTCGGTAAGGGTTCCGACGGGGCTTTACGATAGCGAAGCGCATGTGGTCCAGATGATGCTGTCGGTTCTCGTCTTCACGAACCCGATGAGGCAGAGCGATGTGAGCAAGCGAGTCTGCGCCAGAATGGCTAAGGGCGTCAAAGAGAACCCGTTCCTATCCGAGGAAGTGAGAAGCATGTTGCTTCAGCGCCTTCGATAACACGACGTGTTTGTGACAAACAAGCGTACAAGCCCAGTCGCTCCTTTTCACACTTGGACATTTCAGGGAGCTTCATAGAATACAAGCGCAGCTTCAGCACCTCGCGTTCACCCAACGGACCCAAAAACTGCTTCGCGCACTGCAAGATCTGAACGAGCGTGATCGAGTCAATCACGATGCTTCCTCCTCCGCTCAGCTCGCTCTGCCCCTTCATATAGGTCGCTTTGTGGATCAGCATCAGGATCCGCATGATGAACACCTATTCGTAACCAGCCCTCCTCACGCCAACACTGCCAGCAAGGATGATCGCGTCCGTCGCCCCCAGCAACGGAGTGACTTCCATGTAGGAGCACACGCAGTTGATGCGGTTCTGGAGGATCAGAATGTCGGTGAGAGCGAGTTGCCGCGGGTTGTCTAGTCATCAAGGCGCACGCCACCACCAACAGATCGAGGAACACTGCACGCGCGGGATGCTGGAATGGGGGCGGTGGGGCTCTTGGAAAGCGAGGTGGATCAGCAGAGGGACGATATACGACATCTGATCTAGTCGTGATGGGAGGCCGGAGGACCCACTGAGGTAACTCGTGTCCTTGCCGTTCTTCCTCATCTCGTCCATAACCACGTCTTGCAGATGACGCGATGGCGGCCACGACAGAAAAAACTCGAAGTGATTGGAAGATCGCTTGTTGGGACTCACGAACAGAGCCGGAGCAGATAATAGATAGTCGAAGACGCGAATGGACTCGTAGTTCATCGTGTGGGAAGCCGTTGAAAGAACAGTTGAAAAGGACGTGGACTCAATGGTGGGCAGACAGTTGTCCGATTTGGTCAGCGGGAACTTGCAGTATTCCGATAGGTGGGTGGCAAGCTCCTGCAGCTTCGTCTGGCTCTGGTAACGCTCAATACTGGCAACGCTACACGACGAAAGGAATCCCAGCACTACACGGTCATAGTTATCAACAAAGATCACAGGTATGCTTGTCCGTCTTGTTTACCACAACTGATTCCGAATGAGGCGTTGCTGGAGAAACCTCTGTCTTTACACTCAAATTGTTCTTTTCCATCCTCTTTAGCCTCCGAATTTTGCATTGCCTCTCGCGTTGCCGCTCTAGTGACGATTCAAGAAGACTCAGAATCACTCGGTTGTGCAACCCCACTATAATGCATGCAAACACACAAGGAATACGATTCTCTTTTCCGATGATCGGTATCAGCAGGGCTTCATAATCGTCCTCCGAAACGTGAAGATGGATTTTCCTCTTCACCAACTTCCAGTACTAATTCTAATCCAGCCGAAATGGGGTCACCTTTTCCCACGCATCCGAATCACGTTTATCCAAGGCAAGACGCAGTTCACAAAGTGTAGAGGACAGAGATATGTCTAAAGAACCTGCATTCTTCCTTTTCCACATAGCTGTAAATGGAATTGTCCGTTTGCTCGCTTCCCTTTTCGCTGTGTGCGTGTCGTTGCTCACCTTATTGTTGCCTTGCATTTCCATCCCTCTCCCGTTCTCTCTTCCATTTCGCCTGGTATTGGGCGTATGGCATCGTCTCCGTCTTTGCCATCCTTTCACGAAGTATTCATCAACTCCCCCTCCCTAGCGAAAATAGTCCCGTTTTCTGCTCCATTCAAAACGAGGCAAATAGCAATTCGGGGGCGATGTTCTTCAAGGTAAATCGATGCATTGAACCGGAGTCATCGAGTAGAAGGAGATGGATTATATCTTGTCTCTCCACCCAAAGTATTTGGGGAGAAGACTCCAGGAGACGATTAAGCACGAATTGTACAACGAAGTGGAAGGGAAGTATTTCTCGGGCATCGGATATGTGCTGATGGTGCTAACGACTCCTTCTGATGCGGGTGTGGGTCTTATCGATCCGAATACTGGGTTTGCAGAGTTCAAGGTGCGATACACTGCGCTGATCTATTGTCCGATTGTCGGAGAGGTCACGCATGCCATTGTGACGAAGGTGACCACGGTTCATCCTCCGAAGGAGACTCATGAGTAGTACGCGCTCACCTGCAAATATGGTCCTGCCACCAGCATCGTCGTTAGTAAGATATCCTTGCTGCTCCTGTATTGGGTGTTCCTTCATGGAGTACACTCCGAATTCGACGTGGAAGTATGTGAGCGACGGAGCGCTGATTTGGAAGTCTGAGGACTATGAGAGCCCGATCCAGAAGGATACTGTGATCAAATGTAGGATTCAGGATGTAAAATATGTAAATAACGGAATGGTGGGATTAGGGTCATGCGAACTCACGGATAGACTGTCGTTGCTTCAATCGAGGATATAACGCTAGGACCGGAATAGTTTTCGATTGCTTGTTACAGAAAACAGGCAATTCGTTGTACACGCACGACAAGAAGTCCTTCTCGTCAATCTCCTCTCCGAGGACGCGCACCGTTGCGTCAATGACGCCGCTGACGGACACATCAGAAGGCACGCTCACTACACGCCCATCCTACAGGTCACGCAATAAGAGCAGCATCAACGCGAAGCTCCAAGTTGGGCTGCATGAACACCGCTCTTGGCTTCTTCCGATCCATCACGATGGCGCGGTACTTCAAGAAGGTCTCGTCCACGTTCGTGAACTGCTCGAAGTACTTGGAGCCGCTCTCAAAGTCGGCGCAGCTCTTGTACACCTGCAAGTGCTGCAAGAAGTCGCCGATCGCTCGACGCCCCTCCGACACGATCTTCGTGCGATCCACGCGAATCACGAAATCGGTCATGTTTCCGTCACTGTCGTAGGAAGGTTCGATCCACACGAGTCCGGACGTGTTGCGGAGCAGCACCTGGAGATAGACGTGGCGCGCGCAGCAGTGCGACTGCGTCCACACGCCGTGCGTCACGTTGTAGGCCTGGAGCGAGACGAGCGACATGTGGAGCTGGTGCAGCCAGTTCAGGTACATCATCTCCTCGCCAGCGGCGCCGTCGTAGCCGAAGATGCGCAGCACCTCGGGGAAGGTCGCTAGTCGCTCAGTCCACTCACACACACCTACACAAATACAGGCCCACGCACTCCGCACGACACTCCTCGTAGGTGTTCGCCAGCGCGTTGAACACGCTGCTCCATGTCTCGCCCTCCTTGTACCCGTGCTGGATCGCCTCCTGCGTGAACGGATTCATCGCGCCTTCCGGAATGGCACCCTCCGTGAACAGCGCGCCACTGCCGTGTCCCAGCAGCTCGTGCAGACCCACCTGCACGCTGAAGGCCTCGTTCCCGCGGTGCATAAGGGGCTGGTCCTCCTCGCACACGAAGTCGATCTTCTCCGTGGCGGAGCGTCGCGCATTGATGATGTTGCCCAGCGACACGTTCTTGAAGCCCTGGTTCTGACGCACGTCGTCGTAGTTCGGAATGTTGATTCCCGCGGGAATGCCGCTACCGAAGAATCCGACGATGTCGATGCTGGTGAAGTCAGGCTTCAGGAAGACGGACTGCACATGAGAAAACATAACAGAGCCAACCTTCTCGAAGGCGGGGTCCCACGGGAGGAGTCGGAGAATGGCGGGAGCGTGATCGACGAGGTCCGTCAGGATCTGCGTGTACTTTTTGTTCATGATGGCGACGAAGCCCTCCCACTCGCCGCGCACGCCGTAGGGGTCGCGGTAGTTCTCGATGAAGCCGATGTAGTTCTCGACGGAGGGCTTCTGATCCTGCGTCCAGAGCGCAGAACCCTTGATGTGGTGTGCCAGCTGGCCTAGGAATGAGGCGAAGAGGAGGTCTCGACCCTCGCGGAAGCAGCGCTGGTACTCCTCGAGGTACTGCTTTTCGACGTCGTTCATCGCGTGCTGCTTGGCGAGCTCCAGGTACGCGTTCACCTTCTCCAGGATGCAGGCGTAGTCGCCGCTGCTCACCTCGAGCGGAACGCCCTTGAAGTCCACATGGGTGCTGGGACGACGCTCCGACGACGCCATACGCAACTCCAAGTGGCCGTCGGCGTGCTTGAAGAGACGGTTGTTGTAGCACTCCATGCCCTGCGACGCGCAGTACCTACGCGTGAGCGGGGAGATCCGAACACACTCCTGCACGATCTTGATGTCCTCCTGGGTGATGTTTCGGCTGTAGTAGCTCGTCACTCCGGATGGCGGCAATCCCAGGCGCAGCTCGCTGGGATCGTGCGAAAAGATCTTCGCGCCGCAAACGGACCACAGATGATCGATGCCTGCGGCATCCTCCTCGTATGCCTTGGTGTGGTGGAGAATGGTCTCGAAATCCTCAAAGGACACGCGAGGAATGATTTTGGTGTCGCCAAAACCGCTGTGGATGACGAAACAACTCCCGTTCTTACCGATAGTTGCCCATGTTGCCCAAGACGTTGTACGCGTAGATCAGCAGGTTGTCGACAGCCTTTTCATTGATCTGTATATAAGAGAAGACAGGCATACACAACGTTTGGGAGAGCAGAGCAACGCTGTTTCAGCTCATCTCCAGTCTCCTTTCTGAAAACACGAAGAAACAGCGATATGATGTACGGCGACTCATGCGACACTTGAATGGCAGTGATCTACGCCTCATCTCATCCAAAAGAACGCGTACTCTCCATCCCGTTGCAATCGCCTTGAAGAGATAGTACATGTACAGCTTTTCCTCTTCCGAAAGTCCCTTCAGCGCTTCCTCGTACTCGAGAGACATGACGGTGGCTGTTTCCTCGCACAGATACTAGGATGAAGAGCGCAGCAGAGAGCATACGGTGTTCAAATCAATCGACATTGTTGAGAATAGAGTGAGTCTTGATGAAGAGAAGGGGTGTGTCTGAAAAGGTCAAGGGAGGGAAGCAAAACAGAGCAATAGTAGTCAAGTGGTAAGATAGGTCCCTGCCACGGATCAGGCCCGGGTTCGATTCCCGGCTATTGCATTCTCTTTTCGTCTTTTCAACTCACTCTTTTGCGTCCTTGCTGGAATTCAAATGATGTGTTGGTGATCGGTTCCTCTTCCAGTGGACGCGGTTTGAACGGAAATGGCATGTTACAGAGGGTTGATCCAGTGAAACTCCCAAGGAAAACGGTTTTGAGTTCAATTCCTTCAACTTAATTGACTAATTATTGGATGCAACCGAGTAGTGAGTCGAGGGTGTGCAAGATTTGCAGTTTACCTATCAGTGAGGCGTCATATCGTGTGAACAAGGAGTACTATCACATCGACTGTTTTAAGTGCTCTTACTGTAAAGAGCAGCTCAACGTCGAATCGTTTAAAATGGTGAACGTGTGTTGCCGGCGAGGATCCTGATTCGTAGGGACTGTTGTTGTGTACGAAGTGTTCTGAGAAGTTGTTCAAGAAGGAGTGCGCTGAGTGTGGAAAGGCGATAAAGGACGACACCTTTGTCGAGGCTTTGGGCCGTTTCTATCATAGTGTCGTGTAGCTTTTGGTGCGTAATGAGTAGAATCACTTTGTATGCTATATGTGCAAGAAGTCCTTTGATAATGGCCACTTCTTCAAGATGGAGATTGTTCACAACGGAGTGAGACAGTACGAGCCTTTCTGCGGAACGTGCAAACATGTGATTAAGAAGATTCGCTGTTCTACGTGTAAGAAGTTGATTAGCGGTTGCGTAGGGAATGGTTAGTGGATTTAGTGTGTAGAGAGTGTACCAGAACAGAATGTGGTATCATGTTGCATGCGCGCCATCCTCGGAAGAGACGATGGGACAAGAGAAGAGTGAATTGGGAAGAATTGAAGAAGAGGATGTGAGCAAGGTGGGTGAAGAGGAGGAAGAGGCGAAGCGTAAGGCTGAAGAGGAGGAGAGGAGACGAGTTGAAGAGGAAGAGGCGAAGAGGAGAGCTGAAGAGGAGGAGAGAAGGAGAGTTGAGGAGGAAGAGGCTAGAAAGAGGGCGGAAGAAGAAAGAAGAAGGGCTGAGGAGGAGGAAGCCAAACGTAAGGCTGAGGAGGAGGCGAGGAGAATAGCTGAAGAGGAACGACAAAGAGAAGAAGAAAGAAGAAAGGCTGAAGAGGAAGCTAGAAAGAGAGAGGAAGAGGAAGAGGCGAAGAAGAAGGCGGAAGAAGAGGCAAGGAGAATAGCTGAAGAAGAGGAGGCCAAGCGAAAGGCTGAAGAGGAAGCTAGAAGGAAGGCTGAGGAAGAGAGACGACTAGCCGAAGAGGCAAGACAAAGAGAAGAGGAAAGAAGAAAGGCAGAAGAGGAGGCGAAGAAGAAGGCTGAAGAGGAGAAGAGAAGAGATGAAGAGAGGAAGAGAGCTGAGGAGGAAAGAAGGAAGGCTGAGGAAGAAGAGGCAAAGAGAAGAGCCGAAGAGGAGGAAAGAAGGAAGAAAGAAGAAGAGAGGAAGAGAGCTGAGGAAGAAGCGAGAAGACTAGCCGAAGAGGAAGCAAAGAGAGTGGCCGAAGAGGAAGCGAGAAGAAAGGCTGAAGAAGAAGAGAGAAAGAGAATAGCTGAGGAGGAAGAGAGAAAGAGAGTGGAAGAAGAAGAACGAAGAAGACAGGAAGAGGAAAGACAGAAAGAAGAAGAGAGAAAGAGAGCAGAAGAGGAAGCCAGAAGAATAGCCGAGGAAGAACGAAGAAGACAGGAAGAGAAAGAGAGAAAGAGAGCAGAAGAAGAAGCAAGAAGGAAGGCTGAAGAAGCGAGACTCAAAGCGGAAGAAGAGGCAAGACTGGCTGAGGAAGAGCGACGAAGACAGGAAGAGGAAGCGAAACGACGAGCCGAGGAAGCGAGAAGACAGGCGGAAGAGGAAGAGCGAAGAAGAGCGGAGGAGGAACGACAGAGAGCCGCGGAGGAGGAGAGAAGAAGAAAGGCTGAAGAAGAAGCGAGACGAAGAAGAGCGGAGGAGGAAGCCAGAAGAAAGGCGGAGGAGGAGAGAAGACGACGCGCGGAAGAGGAGGCGAAGCGAAAGGCGGAGGAGGAGAGAAGACGACGCGCGGAAGAGGAGGCGAAGCAGAGAGCGGCAGAAGAACAGAGAGCGAAAGAGGAGGCCAGAAGACGAGAAGAAGAGAGAAGAAGAGCGGAGGAGGAGGCACGACGAAAGCGAGCCGCTGAAGAAGAGGCCAAGCTCCTTGCGGAAGACAAGCAGGAAGAAGACGTGCGCGCACGCAGCCGTCGCTCCCTGGACCGTCTCGCGGCGCTGCGTTCCCTCCTGACTCTCTCCGACGATGACGACTATTCGGAGAAGAAGGCGGAGGAAGAGAAGGCGATTAAGGAGAAGGAAGCGGCGGTGAGACAGAAGGAGAAGGCAATTAAGGAGAAGGAAGAGAAGGATCGACGCGAGAGAGAAGCGGCGGCTCTGGCTATGATGGAGAGCGAGAGCGACAGCGAGGAGGAGATCCCTATCAAGACCACCAACATCACTTCCCTGCTTCGCGCCTCCTATGTGCCTATTCGCACCAACACGGCTGGAACCTTTTCGCGTAGCGCCGCTCCTGCGAGCAAGGCGCGTAGCAGCATCTTCGAGTACCCGCAGTATGCCGACTACAAGAAGATCGACGAGGAAGAGAAGCCGGCGACGACTGCTTCGGCTCCTGCTGCTGGAGACGTGGCTGTTCTTTCGCCCGAAGAGAAGAAGAAGATCGAGAATCTCAGGAACGACGAGCTGAAAGTGTACTCGTACGACGTTTTGAGAGTACAACTGTTCACGGAGAGTGACGTTTAGAGAATGCCGTACCCTAGAGACGTCGATCCCTTGAGAAGGGAGTTCCACCTGTCGGACCAGGAGTTCGAGAAGGTGTTTGGCATGACGAAGCAAAAGTACCAAACGCTCCAGGCGTGGAAGCGCACACAACTGAAGAAGAAGGCCGGTCTGTTTTAGTGTATTCTGTGTCATTCGCTGTATTCTTCTTTGTTGGATACTCGTAACGCGGCATCACTTCCTCCTATGTGTGTTCATCCTCGAAAGACGGTCAGACCGGTGGTAACAAGCCATTTCTGCTCGCAAACTGGGTTGATCGGTGGAAATGGATCGTATTAAACACAAGAAGACAATGAATTGTGTTGTCCTTGATGATCAAGAAGAGTAACAATCCCTGATCACTGAACGTGTGTTATCACTTGGTAAACACTTCAAAAAACGATACAAATGTCAGCAATAGTAGCAAGAATCGACGAGTACATTCTTTCCGGATCGAAGAGCCTGCGCGGACCCCAGATGGCTGCGCTCGTGTCGTAAGCTATCGCTACTCCCTCTCATGATCAGCGCCGTTCTCCGTGTGATAACGACTGTGGGCATCATGATTGTGAATATGGGCAGCCACAGCCATGGAACGGGTTGTGGCTGGGAGGAAATCTCGGTCCATTCTCTCGAGTGCGCGTCATGATTAGAATTTCAACACTGAGTGCCTGGCGATGATGTGGACGGAGAGAGACGACAATCACGGGTGGGACACGGTGTTCAACATATTTGGTGATGCTCGTGTTGAATGCATGACGTATAGACTGCATATCCATGCTTCTCATGATTTGGGTGTTTGATGGTCTGCGCAGCATCAACAAGGACAAGGATATCGGCACTCTCATGGTGAACTGCATGGAGGTAGCGACCATCATCAACGTGATTACCACCCTCATCGAGCTCGGCTTGTTCAACGTGGCGAGAATGGTTGGTTCGTGGAATATCGGCATGTTCTACCCAGAGTAAGCGCTGGAGCACACGGTGAGGTGTAGTCTCGAAATCGCCTATCAGTTGTCTCGTGGCTCGTTCAACTGGTTGTTCACCATCGATGACCTTCTCATGGTGATTCCGTACTTCTGGTGCTACATGCTGAGCACTGAGAATGATGTGGGTGATGGGCAGTGACGTCACTTGCAGAGAATTCCTTCGTCGTACGCTCGCGTCTCGCTTCTCCTTTCGCTGTGCTCCTTCCTGTTCTTCCTCTTCAGCCTCTTCCGCCTTGTCGATTTCATGGTTGGGGCGCTCTACGGTAGGGGAATGAAGAAGCGGTCATGCGTAGGAATCGTCGTTCTGCTGTTCGTTTTGCTGCGATTCGTGTGGCTGTTCCAATCCTATGCCATTTTCAAGAAGATGTCCAATTAACTCCTTTCCTAATACTATACGGCTGTTTGTTGCGATGCACACAATTCTTCTTTGTGGAAGCGCTCTTTCCATCGGCAACGGTATGTTTTGCGGGTTGCAGTAGCGTCCTTCCGTGGCGGTACTGACCCTCTAGACGCGTGATTCGGCGGTCTCAGCAATCGTTTCGACGAGAAGCACACATCTACTCCTATGTGGCGATAAGCAAGGAGAAGGATTTTTCCATGGCTCTGAAGGAGTGTCTTGAAGAACTGAGTACGCCCCTGCCCAGCTCCCATTCCATTTAGATACGAACTTCTCCACAAGCCCGTCCATCGCGTTCATGTTCTCATCCCATCGATCCTTCCAGGAATCCTCGTACAAGAGGTTTTACGAGTCCTCGCCCTGGCTGAAGATTGGGTGCTTTGTCCCGAAGATTTCGGACGACTCCAGCAATCAGATGTGTATCTCCGGGTTCCTCATCGACGGTGTGAAGAAGCCGCTGACCATCACAAAGGAGCTGACTCCGGAGAAGCTGGAGGCGATTTCGGAGAGAAATGCGCCAAAGCTGCTCTTCAAGTCGTACACCTCCCCTCTCTTCCCTGAAATTGGAAAAATCAAATCTCCTGCCGGTTTGCTGACGAGTCGCAACACGGCTCTTCTTCATGACGCAAGTGCCGTCGATACCCTGTTCTGTGAAGGGGGCGTAGAGTACCTCTCCCTCGTTGTCTTTATCGTAGAAAGAGCGGGGTGTGCATCGAGTTCAACAAGGAGGTCTTCAAGGAGCAATCAATGGAGAAGGTTTTCACTCCTCTGTTCTCCGTGATTCAGCCCTACTTGTGCAGCTTCAACCTCCCCTTCTGGAACACCATTTTCAGGTAGTGTCGTGTTTCCGTTGATGATCGCAGCCCTCTTCAGCCCCAGATGATCGAGGTGCCTCCGCCCTCCCATTTCAACGCCATGCCGCTTCTTCGCAACCTGGCACTCGTCTTCCCCAACACGACGCAGACGCTGTATCTATATAAACCCGATCACGTGTTCATGCTGCGCAAATATCTGCGCTCTCCGTTCATCATCACACCCCCGTGCCAAGAGGGCGACAAGGAGCTCGAGACGGTCGGAACCGTGTGTCGCGTCGAATCGATCATGTGCGTGGGTGACGACGGCAGCATTCTCTGCAAGGTGAAGGGCGATCAGCGCGTGCGCGTCAAGTCCCAGCACCGCGTGATCACCGAAATGGGCTCTGTGATGGGCGACGTGGAGGAAATGAAGGACGAGGACGAGAAGGAAGGTGCGGGAGGTGGGCGTGATTGAGGAGTAGTGGACACAGAAAACAGCGACAGTTGGAAGACGATGCTGGAGATCCGCGACAAGATCGAACTGAAGTACAAGGACAAGGAAGATCAGTGGAGAGAGATCACCACTCGGTATGGAAACGCGCCCTACCAACCCACTCTATTTAGTTTTTGGTATGCTTTGGTGATGCGGCTCATGCGTAGGATGTGCAGCGTGTTGAATGCGTCCGGCGTTGAAAAGGAGCACTGGTTCACGTTGCAGAGCACGGAGAAGAGGCTAGAATACATCAGCAAGTATATGAGCAAGCATTCTGGTGTTTGTGAGAGAATCGACATCGTACTCAAATCAACGATGTAACTACAATGCTGACCATAACGCAACGCTAACTCTATCAAAGACAACGCTAACTGCAACAAACACCCCACGATAGACTATTTCACAAGAACGGTTTAGTTGTACTTGGCC